>Ga0164313_10003269_pt1 | contig 14469 bp, 5 predicted proteins | sample GuaBasSedimGuay4_FD_113735 | JGI IMG/M metagenome (GOLD analysis project Ga0164313, IMG submission 113735) | Subseafloor sediment microbial communities from Guaymas Basin, Gulf of California, Mexico - Guay4, Core 4569-4, 0-3 cm | ecosystem: Environmental > Aquatic > Marine > Hydrothermal vents >... | reverse complement strand
CAGCTAGCTACTCGAGGTCCCGAAGGTGGGGTGGCTGCGGAGGCCTGTGCGTCCCCGCGCCCGACATGCCGAGCTGTCACCGCAGCCGTCCCCGCGACCGTCCTCCGGGAACACCGAACGCTAGGAGCGGAGCAGACGCCCCCCGCCGGGACCGGGAGCATCCCCGTCTAATACCCACAGCAACCACGATCCTCGGAGACCACCATATCAGCCGAAGTTCGCCCGGCTTAGGTCCATTGGGTGGGGGCGGGGGTGCCTCCAGCGACAGGCAAAGCGTCCGGCAGCCGAGCGAGCCCCGGTACCCGCGACATCATCCCCGCCCCCCACAGCACCAACTCCGGTCGTCGCGTAACGAGCGCCCTGGAGCTGGAGGCACCCCCGCCCACGCCGTCTTCGCGCTCAACCGTGATCAACCATCACGCAGTCATCGCCCTCACCCGCGCTCAGTCGCCAGCCTCTTCCTCAGACGCCGACGTCTCGTCCGCCCCCTCGAGGGGCGCGTCGTCGCCGGTGGTCCAGGTCGCGGTGACCTCGTCTGGGTCCTCGTCTGGTGTGGCCGCCGCTCCTCCGCAGGCGCCCGCGAAGAGCGCTCCAGCGAGGGCCGAGGCTGCGAGGAGCGTGCGAATACATCGCATCGTTGGTCTGATTCGTCTCATTCGTCTCGTGCGTCCCGTGCGTCAACGCTGAATACCCGGCGCGGGGTCGTCGATACGCGCCATGGCGCCGCCGCATCATAGCTCGCGAGGTCGAGGCCGGTGGTCTGGCCGCGTGCAATCCACAGGAGCGGCAGAGCAAAGCGACGCTCTTCTTGTACGCGCATGCTCTCGAGCACGATGCGAAGCACCCCGGCGCCGTCCAAGCCGGCGACGTGATGCACGCCCGGCGCCGATTCGATCATGCGCTTTGCTTCGTCGTCGAAGCGCCCCGCCCCAGGCAGGACCACTTCGATGACCGGGCGCCGGAGCGGCTCCCCGGCGGTGTTCTTCACGACGACCTCGAAGCCGGCGCGCTCTCCGTAGGCACCCGGAGCGCCCTCGATACTGGCCCGGAGCACGCCGGCGTCACGGACCTCGGCGGGCACGAGGTATCGCGTCTCGGCACGAACCCAAATGTTGCCGCCACCGCGGACGACGACCGCCGCCCCAGGCCGGACGTCGAGGGTGCGAACCCCGGTATCGCCGAGGTCGACCTGCTGCGGGGCGCCATCGATCTCGACCTGCACCACGTCCGGTGCCCCCATGCCGAATGCGCCGAGAACGCTCGCGGCCACGGGCCAGAAGGCCCCCTCGGCGCCGAGGCGCGGGACCTGGTGCAGGCGGCGAAGGGCGCTCGTGCGAAGCTCGTCGGCCAACGCGTCGTCGCCCACCTGCCGCGCCGCGAGGGCCAGGGCGAGGGTGCCGACGACGGCATCCCCGGGGTGCGTGGGGTCTCCGGGGACCGTGCGCCGCCCCTGGCCGTCGGCCTCGAGGCTGGCCCGGGCACGGCGATAGAGGGCGCGGCCAGGGCCGTCCCGGGCGTCGATGATCAAGAGCGCAGCGGCCATGCGCGCCATCACCGCCGGCTCACCGGATGCCGCCGCGAGGGCGCGCCAGCCATCCTCGCGAAGCTTGTTGATGAGTCCCGCGACCGGGTCATAAATCCCCCCCGTCGGGACCGGCGGCGCGGCCGTCGCCAGCGCCGTGAGGATAGCGGCTCGAGTGCGCAGGTCGCCCGAGACCGATGCCCCAAAGTTGCGCGCGAGGTGGTTGAAGCGCCCGACCCCGCTGGCCCCGTCCGGCCGGCCTTGCCGGGCCGCCCAGGCGACCAACGCGCAGGCTCGGTCGATGTCCGAAGGCAAGGACTCCCCCGCGGCCCCGGCGCTGCCATCGAGGTGGGCTTCGAGGGACGGGGCCACGGCCCCCGGCGACAGCGTCGCGGCCCAGGAGGCGATGGCGGGGTGATTCTCGAGGGCGGCCGCCACGGCGGGGTCCGCCGCGAGAGCCTGGGGCGCCCCGATCACCAACTGCCCGCGCCAAGGGGTCGCTCCCTCGGGGACGGTGAGGTCGAGGTGCGCTTCGGGGGCCGCGACGGCCGCTCCGTGGCGCGCCCGGAGATTGCCATCGGGGACGACGCGCAGGCGATGAGTCTCGGTCGTGACCCTGCCGTCGGCCATGGTGGTGCGAAGAACGACCCGCGCGAGTCCTGGGCGCAGCGCTTCGAGGAGTACTTCGGCCCCTTCTCGCGTCCGCTCTCGGGTTGTCTCTCGGGCGACGATCGAGGCGCGCACGATGCCGCCGCGAGCGAAGACCTCGACCCTCGGCTCTCCGCCATCGGCGTATTGAACGAGATCTACCGGAAACGCGAGGCGCTCTCCGGCCCGGAGGGCGACGGGCCACGGGACCCGTGCAGAGAACGGCACGCCCGCGTCGAAGGATGCCGTGCCCAGGTCGATGCCCCCGTCGCGGCGGAAGGCAACGGCGACGGCCGCGTAGGGCCGGTGGGCGCTTGGGAGTCGATACTCCTGATGATCGCCGACGCCACCGAAAACCTCGCCGAGGTGGGGCTGCGCTGGGCGCAAGAGAGCGCGTTGGCTCAGTGAGGAGCTCGGCCCCGGGAGCTCTCGGAAGGCGCCCTGGACCGGGGCCGCGCCGCCGGCGCCGACCTCCGGCACGTCGATCTCGAAGACCTCCGCAAGGGATGCAACGGTCGCGCGACCGAGGGCGACCCCCCGGAGCCGCGCGAGCAATACGTCTTCGCCCACGGCCTCCGCATAGAGTCCCCCGGACGGCAGGACCCGGGCGAAGGGGTCGACCAGGTCGTCACCCGTACCGGCGCGACCGTCGGGGCCCGCGCTGATGAGCTCCCAGCCCGAGACCGGCTCGAGGAAGGTGAACCGGGAACCGCCGCGGGCAGGCCGCAATACGAAGGGGCGCCCCCAACCGTCGTAGAGGTGACCCGATTCGGGCCAATCGCCGGAGAACGACGTGCCGCCGTCGAGGAGCGTGGTGAGGTATTCGGCGGGGTCCCCGCGCCGGGCCCAGGGGCGGTCGAGGCCCCGGGCGTGCATGTGCTCGCGCAGCAAGACCAAGAGCCGAAAGAGCCGCTCCCGGGTGATGCGCCGGGCCACGTTATCGAAGGTGAACGCGGCGTCGAGGGTGGTGAGGGACGCTATTTCGAGGGGCTCGCCGCCGAGGCTCGCCATCGCTTCGTCCCCGAGGCCCGCCGACATGGCCGTCGCGTCGAGGATTGAGGCGTTGAACTGAGCACGACGGCCGTGGAAGGTCGCGACGTCCTCCATCGCCCCGGGCTCTTGCCCCGCGACATAGCTTTCGACGCCGCGCATGAGCCGACCCACGCGGCCGCGAATGAAGCGCGCCCGGGTCCGCCACGGATCGCGCAGCAAACCATGAGCGACGGGAGTCTGGGGAAGAGGCTGGGTCGTCACCACGCCCTCCCGGAGGACGGCGCTCGCGGTCTCGTCGCGGGGCGTCTCTGCCCCGGCGATGGCCGCGAGGAAGGCCGAGCCGCGCCCTTCGCGCAACGCCATCGCGAGGGGCCCGCGTTGGGCTCCGAGGGATTCGCCGAGGGCGCTGGCGGCGCGCACATCGACCGCGAAGAGCAGCGTCGTGCTGGCCTGGCGGTCACCCTCGGTGCCGACGACCCGCGCCCCCTCGCCATCGGCCTCGACCTCGAGAGACGAGGGTGCGTCCCCGAGGTAGACGAAGGTCCCGCCCCCTCGCCCCGGCACGCCGTCTTCGAGGAGCGGTCGGCCCCGGAGCCAGACTTCGCCGCGAACCCAAGAAGGCACGTCGATGTTCGACCGAGTCGTCCGCGCCCCGAGCAAGGTGCGGGCGACGGGCAGCCAGCGTCCCGCCCGCTGCACGAGGGCGACCACCTCGACCGGGCGCCGACCGACCCGGGGCCGGCGCGCCACGGTGACGGCGAGAGGCTCCCCGGGACCCGTGACCGTCGATGCGCTGACGGTGAGGGTGCCATCGAGATCGACGGGCAGACAGAGAAGTTGCCGGTGGGCGCCGACGACGAGGGTCGCCGCCGCCGCAGTCGCCCCGCCGCAGGCGTCGTCCCGGGAGTCGCCGATCCCTGACGCCACGCGCGCCGTGAACGAGGCCACGCCGTCCGCATCGGTCGTCGCGGCGAGGGTCCCCCCGAGGCGTGGCGCTTCGAGATGAACTTCGCCGTCCCGAAATGGAACGCCGTCGGGAGTGACGACGCGAACGAAGACGCGCCCTTCGAGCTCGGGGACGAGGGCCCCCCCCTGCACCGAGGCGGCCGCGAGGACCGGCGCCGCCTCGACGCGCACCCGGAGGTCGGCCGCCGTCGCACCGTAGCCGGGGTGGATCAACTCGAAGCGCTCGACCCACTCTCCCCCCGCGACGCGCGTCGGCACACGCACCTCGAGGGTCACCTCGCCGTCGCTGTTGGTTTGCAGCGCACCGCCGTCGCCGGTAGGGCTCGTCCCCCAATCGCCGTGGACCCGGACCCGGGCGCCGACCAGGGGGCGTCCCTGGGGCGCAAATCCGCGCACCACGACCGGGATCACTTCCCCTGGCGTCGCAAAGGGGCGCTCGGTGGTGGCCGTCGCCCAGAGGCCGCCGACGGGCACCTCCTGCACACGCAGGGTCGCCGTCACCGAGACGGCGCGGACGAGCGGAGAGGCGGCCGAAGGACCGCTGCCGGATGCGTTCGCCGATGTGATCGAAGCTGTCGCCAGGAGCCGGGCGACCCCGCGGACGGGGCCGAGGTCGACGGTCGTGGCGAAGACGCCGCTGCCGTCGGTGGTCACGTCGGGGGGCGGGTCCGTCACGGCCCCGTGGACCGCCTGGTCGATGACCCGGGTCGTCACGGTCGCACCTTCGACGGGCCGACCGGTCGCTCGGTCGAGGAGCCGACCGAAGGCCATGACCCGCCCGCGAGGGGCCGAGAGTGCCCGGTCGGTCAAGAGGATCAGCTCGTACCGGGGCCCTCGTTCGAGGGAGACGGAGAAGACCCGACTGACGTTCCTGGGGCTGGTCGCCTCGACGCGCAGCTCCACCGAGGACTCGAGGTCGTCAGGGATGGGCAGCTCGAGGGCCGCGCGGCCAAGGGCGTCCGTGACCACCGTCGCGATGGCCTCGGCCGGGGCGAAGGACGCCGTCGCGGTGAGGGTCGCGCCGGCCGCGGGGCGGAGGTTTCGCTGGCCCACGACCTCATAGAGCGTCACGAACCAACGCACCCGGCCGCCGGGGATGGCTTCGAGGGAGCCGTCGATGGCCATGTCGAGGCCCGTGACCTCCCCCGCCGGGACCCTCCGCCGTGCGTGGATCTGAGCGCTGACATCCTCGGGGATCACCACCGCCAACAACGACAACATGCAGAACGTGAGCACCGCCCTAGTCATGGCGCCTCCCTTCGCAAAACCATCCGCCGAGGTCGGACGACGGTCACCCGAGCCGGTCGGTCCTCGGCCCAGGCCGCCACGCCAAACCCGCGGAACGTGCCCTCGACGCTGAAGCGCAGAGACAACGGCAGGCGGCGCTCCTGCCCCGGGGACAGCGGGGGCAAGACGAGGCGGAGAACACCGCCGCCCTGGTCCGCCGAAAGACCACGCCGCGCGAGACGGCGAAGGTCCGCCGCGAGGACCTCGGCCCCGGTTGGCAGCTCGACCTCGACGACGGTCCGGGGGACCACCCGGGGCGTCCGGTTTCGCACCACGAGTTGGAGGACCGTGACCTCGTCGACGAGCCCCGAAGTGCCTTCGATGGCGACCGCGACGGGCCCGGTGCGCCTCGGGCTTTGGCGCCACGACACGCCGTAGCGAGCGGACGCCTCGACCCAGACCGGCGCTCCGCGGGGCACCTCGACGGTCACCGTGTGACGTCCTGGGCTCGCCAACTCCGGAGCGTCGATGTCGGCGACGCCCATGACGAGGCGGTGGCGCCGCTCCTCGCCATCAATGCGCACCGTGACCTGTCGGGGGGTGCCGCCACGACGCAGCCGACTGAGGAGCGCCCGGACGAGGGCCCTTTCGTCTTCGGGCAAGGAGTGCCCCGGACGACCCGAGAGGGACCAACGGCCCACGGTGGCGAGGTAGTCGAGGGCCACCTGGCGGTTCCCGAGGGAGAGCTCGGCCATCGCCAGGAGCAGCGTGCTGCGCATGGGCCGGGCCCCTTCGGCGGCGAGCCACCGGTCCTCGCCGACGACGATGACGTGGCGCCGGATTCGGCGAACGAGCTCGCCGACGAGGCCGGGGCCTTCGCCGTCGTCAGACCAGCCGAGGGCCCCCGCCGCCACGACCCAGAGGGCCGGGTCATCGGATGTGCCGATGGCCCTGCCGGCGAGGTCCTCACGCAGTCTCTCGAGCAACGGACCGACCCCCGCCCCTCGCGGGCGCTGGTCGAGATGCCGAGCGACCGGGGCCAAGCCGAGAACCACGGACGCGAGTAGACGGGTCCGGCGACCCTCGGCCTCGGCGCTTTGGGCGCCGCCCAAGAGCTGGCCTTGGACGAAGGACGACAACGACGACGCCTCCTGGGCCACATGTTCGCTATCGACCCGGCTGTCGAGATAGTGAGCAGCCAGGTTCATCGCCCGGAGGAGCGCCTGCTGGACGCTGCCGTGAGCGTTCGACGGCCCCCCCGGCTCCGTGCGAATCGAACGAGTGGGCGCCCACCGAGCCCACGGGCTCAGGGCGTCGAGGGGCGCGAAGAGGGCGTCGCCGGCCACGACCCGAAGCCCGCCCCCGAGCCCGTGAGCGCCGGGGGGGATTACGAGCGACACGCTCCCACGACCGTCCCCGAGCATGTCGGCTCTAGCCTCGGCGCGCCGGGAGAGCGGGAGGACGTGGAGGGGCCGGCGCACGGCATCGATGGCTTCTCCCTCGGGGGAGGTCGCGACGACCGTCAGGGTGCCCTCTCCCACCCGTTCGAGGGAAACGTCGATGGGCACCTGAGCGCTTCCCCCGGGATCCAGGCGGAGGCTGTGCACCTCCGAGTCGGCGATGCCGAGACCGCGGTCCCCGAGCAGCATCAGGTTGATGCGGCGAGGCGTGGTGCCACGATTCGAGACGCGCAGCGGCAACCGGAGCCTGTCGCCCCGGTGGGCGGTCCCGGGGATGGGCGCCGCGACGACGATGTCCCGGTCAACTTCGATCTCCGTCCGGTCGGACCAGACCCAGCCGTCTTCGCGCCAGACGATGGCCTCGACGAGGTAGGTCGTCACCGTGTCGGCGAGGGCGATGGGCACCTCGGTCGTGCCCGATGCGTCGAGCTCGAGGCTCGGAACGAAGAGCAGAGTCGGGGGAAAACGCTCCCGGAGAACGCCGGAGAGCCCGTTGATGGACGCCCGGCCCATGCGCACCTGCGGTGCCCGGGAACGCCGGCCGCTCATGCCCCCGCGGCCGCTGCCGTAGCCGCTGCCGCCGCCGCCGCCGCTACCGATCCCGCTGAGGCCGAGGCCCCCGACGCCGTAGCGACCTTCCGAGGCCGCACCGAAGACCGCGTCGCCGATCTCCTCTTCGGTCATCTCCACCGTGACCCGTTGGTAGGATTCCCGGAGCGCCTGGAGGGTCGCGGTGAGGGGAGAGAGCACGGCGAGGCGCCGCATCAGTTCGTCCTCGCCGGAGGCGACGGCGTAGGGCGTCGCGAGGGGCACGGCCCGTGCGAAGGGGTCCCGGACGTCGTCCCGGGTGCCGACCCGACCGTCGGGCCCGGGGGAGACCAGCTCGAGGTTCGTCGCCCGCGCCGAGACGACGAGGACCGGAGACGTCGTCCTGTGAAGAACGAAGTGCCCACCCCAGGGGTCGGCGAGCTGGTGCTGCTCGATCAACCCCGCCGCGACCATGCGCGGCAGCCAGCGCTCGGAGGGCTCCTCGGCCGCCCTGCGTTGTCTGGGGGTCGCCTCGTCGCCGGGGTCGAGGTATTGCGCGAGGGCCACCCACAAGCGGACCAGGCGGGCCCGGGCGACGCGACGGGCGACGGTCTCGAACCGGAAGCTGGGGTCGGCGGCCTCGAGGAGGGCGGGGGTGATGGGCTCGCCGCCGAGGGTGATGAACTGAGCGTTGCCTGAAGCGTTCGCCGCGTCGGGTTGGTCCGGGTCGTCCGGGTCTTGCCCGCCGAGGAGGCCCGGGCGGAAGCGACGGGAGGCTCCCCGGCCGACGGTCACCTCGTCGATCGCGTCATCATCGAGGGCCACCACGAGGCTCTCCTCGACGGCGCGCATGGCCTCGGCCACGCCCCGCCGGGAGAGCTCCCGGGACATCGGATAGGGGTCCCGGAGATCCCCACGAGGAAAGGCTGAACCTTCGCCGCCACTCTCATCGGGCATCGCCAATGCGTCGACGAGGGGCGCCACGACGAAGGGCGCGGGGTCGAGGAGGGGGTCCGCGGCGAGGACCGCCCGGGCCAGGACATCGGCGCCCTCGCTGGCCGGGTCGAGGATCGCGCGGCTAAACGCTCCGGCGAGGAAGTTTCGCTGAAACGCTCGTTCGCCGGAGTGAGCGCTCAGGTCGCGGACGAGGACCGCGGCGAAGCTCTGGGGCCCGTTGGGCCCGGTCGGAAGGGTGCGCAGGCGAACCTGTGCCGTCTCGCCGACGACCCAGCGGCGGCGCTCCGGCTCGAGGGCGACGAAGTCGGGTCGCGCCGGGCGGACGATGAGGCGCTCGATCACGCCGATGGAGGTGAGGCTCTCGTCTTCGTCGACGGGCCTCACGCGAACGGCCAGGACCCCGAGGAGGTCGGTTGGCATGGTCATGCGGACCCGCGACGTACCGGCGCGCACGCGCTGAGACGTAATCGACCTGCCCGCCGGATCGAGCAACTCGACGATCGCGGCCCGGCGCCGTGCCCCGGGGCGTCGCCCGAGGCGCACCGTGACGACCTCCCCGGGCTCTGCCACGACGCGATCCAAGGAAAGAGAAATCGCCGCATCGCGCAACACCGGCACGCTCATTCGAGCGACCCGCTCGACGGGGCCCAATGCGGTCACAACGACGCTCGCCAGGGGCCGATCGCTGTAAGCCGCGCTGGCGGCCCCCATCGGAGCCCGGGCGGTGACGACCGCGAGGCCGTTTTCGTCGGTCGTCGCCGTCGCGACCCCGCGAGGGATCACGGGCCCCTCGACCCGCACCTCGGTGCCCGCCGGGGGCGGGTTCCCGGCCCCGTCCCGGAGGCGCACGTAGAGGGGCTCGTCGACCTCGGGGACCAAGCCCCCATGGGGCGGGAAGACTTCGATCTGGAGGGCGAGGGGAACCGCGAGGCGCAGCTGTGCCACCGCCGACGCCGAGCCGTGAGCCCCATGGCGGGCCTCGATCCGCAGCGAGAGAACGCCCGTCTCGTGGCTCAGGAAGGCCGGCGCCCGGACCTCGAAGACCAGACGTCCGTCCGCACCGGTTTGGCCCGTATATGGCGTCTCTCGGCCCTCGAGGTGCCCCGTCACCTCGGCATCGGCCACCGGCGCACCGCTCGGCGTCGTCACCCGGACCTCGGCCCTCGCGGTCCCGGAGGGCGCGACCTGGTCCGGCGAGATCGAGACGGTCGCCATCATGCGTTCCCAGGTGCGTGTCCCGACGCGGAACGTGAGGGTGCGCCGGGTCTGCCCCGGCACCTCGAGGCGGACCTGCACGGTCCCCTCGCGCATGCCCTCCGGGATCGGCACCTCGAGATGCGCAACGCCGGCGGCGCTCGTCACCATCGCGTCGGTGCGGGGGGAGAAGGGGTCGTCGCCGCCGCCCCCGATAGCAAAGCGCATGCGTTCCCCCGCCAGAGGCCGGTGGCTCTGGGCGTCGGTCAAGAGCGCCCACACGTGGGCCGTCTCCCCGGCCTCGTAGAGCACCCGGTCCGTGCGCAGCAGCACCTCGACGGCAGCGCGTTCGCTGACGGGGATCTCGAACTCCCGAGCGGAATCGACGGGGCCTACTTGGACGACCAGGCGCGGTTGGCCGTGTCGAATCACTCGCGAGGGGACGGGCACATCCACGACGAAGTCCCCGTCGGCCCCCACGATCGCGGTCACCCAGTCGTTCGCATCGACCTCAGGTGCTGGGATTTCATCGTTCTCATCGACGACGACCCGGGTGAACCGAACGCGCACCGGCCCCTCATAGGGAACCAGCTCGGCGAGGCCTCGAACGCGATAGGCGGTGCCGCGAAAGCGGTTTTCGCGCCCGACCCGGACCTCTTGGCTGCCCCGGAGGGCGAGCTCGTAGCCGGTGAAGGGCTGGGCCGCCGGGCCCCTTTGAGCCGCAGCCGGGCCAGCGACGCTGACGAAGGCAGCGCCTAGAACGAGCAATGCGTAGGGGGGCCTCTGTCTCACAGAACCGACCGACACCTTACCGGACCGGAAGTTCCCCCGGCCAGCTCAAGTTACGGCGCGAAGTCGACGCTCCGGCGCGGCATGATCCGACGATTGTCGTAGCGATAGCTCGCGACGCCGGTGATGCGTAGGTCACCGACGTGCGAAAGCCAGTCGGCGTCTTCGTAGAGGTAGTCGTGCACAAGGACGTTCGCTGCCGTCGACGAGACGCGCCAGACGTCGGTATCCGTGCAAGCCGGATTGTCGGCGGTGCAGTCGTAGAATGAGAGGTATGAACTCGCGTCGGTGAGGCGCACCAGCACGCCCTCGTAAGGCTCAGACACCGCTTGGGCCACGGTGACGTTGACCGGGGCGAGGGGGGTGCCGGGGCCCCGGCGGGTGAAGGTAGTGGCCTCGATCTCGGTGTCGCCGTAGTACTCGAGGATAGAGCCCGTGAAATCGACGCGATCACCGATACTCACCGTGGGCCGGAGGCCTACGTAGACCCGCACGCCCGAGTAGGCAGGACCGAGGGCCGGGTCCTGGACCCAGGCGCCGAGCTCGTAGATGCCGGTGACGCTCATGTCGGAGAGGGTGACCGTGGTGCCCTCGGGCACCGTGCCCCGCTGAATGTCGGCGATGGTGGTCGGCGCGGGTCCCGTATCGGGGGTGCCGGTGTCGGGGGTGCCGGTATCGCGCACGCCTGAGTCGCGCACGCCAGTATCGGGCGTCCCGCTGTCTACGCGTCCGCCCGAGTCGGTCGGGGCGCCGTCGAAGGGGGCGGCTGAGTCCAGGGGAATGGCCGAGTCGAGGTCGGCGTCCCCCGCCGGGCCCGAGTCTCCCGGTCCTGAACCGTCGAGAGCCACGGAGCTGTCGACCAAGCTGCGCCGGCGGTCCGTTCCGCATCCCATTCCGAGAACGAGGCTCAGAACGAGGCTCAGGGCGATCAAGAGGGCGAGCGTGAAGGAAGAAAGGCGAACCATGACGGACAGGATACGCGATCCTCGAGGGCGCCCTTCCCTTACGAGGGACGGAACGAAAAAGGCCCGATCTTCATAGAGAAGACCGGGCCCATCGCCGTGGCGAAGGAGGTCGCCCTAGAGCTCCATGCCGAAGTAGATATTGGCGCGGAAGAGCCCGTCGCCGCCGAAGTTATTGGAGCCCCAGTAGCCGCCGCCGTTGAAGATCAGCCCGGCGTAGAAGTCCTCGAGAAAGTTGGTCTCGACGCCTGCGTTGAGCCAGACGCCGCCGTCGTAACCGGTGAACCGGTTCGGGTCACTTCCGACCGAGGCGAAGCCGGTCCGAAGCTCCGGGCCGATGATGATCTTGAAGAGCTTGGGGAGGGGGATATCAATCAGGAACGCTACGTCGCCGCCAAAGCTGAAGGCTGGGCTGCCGTCGCCGATCATGAAGTATGGCGAGATTCGCAACCCGAGGGCGACCTTATCGAGGGTCGCGATGGTCCAGCGGAGGGGCACGTGCACGTCGAGACCGAAGCGCTGGCGCTTGCCGCCGAGGCTCGAGTCCCCGTAGTTCATACCGAGGAGGACCCCGATGTCGAAGGACTCATGCAGTCCGAAGAACATCGCGAAGCTCGTCGTCGGATAACCCGTGGCGAGACCGATGATGAAATCGCCTTCATCGACGCGCTGGGCGCCGAAGAGGGTCGGAGTCTCCGCGGTCGGCTCAGGCATCTGGGCGGAGGCGGTGTCCGCGAAGCCGAGGGCGGCGAGGAGCAATAGGCCCGTGATGATTTTCGTCGTCATGATCTTCTCGCGAATCTTGAAGTTGGGCGGTCCCTACGGTGAACCGCGAACGTAAAAGTCACACTCTGACGGGACGCGCCAGCAACTTTTCATCCAGGCCCCGATGTGGTCCCCGAATGGAAGCAGGCAAGTATTTGAAAAGCAAAACTGCGGACCATGCTCCGGCCTGAGGCCTAGAACGGGGAGCCCTGAAGTGCCCCGCGAACGACGTGGGACCACTGCACGAGGGGGACAAGGGGTCTGTCGTCGTACTACGCTATGATTCGTCTTCTATGGCGCTGTCGACTCTTGTATTGCCGCGCACATCGCGCGGCATTCTTGCATTGCTGGGTGCCCTCCTGGCAGCTGAGCTCAGCGCCTGCGCACCGCCGGACGCCGGTCAGTGCGACGAGGACGTCGGCCGGTTCGTCGTCTATACCGACGACGACCAGGGGCTGCCCGCCTACGCCGGGCAGGCATTGGTCAATCGGTCCTGCGGCACCGGCGCCTTCTGCCATAGCGAGAGCGCCAGCGACCGTTTCGGTGCGCCCCACGGCATGGACTTCGACCTGTCCTTGGCTGGTGACGCAGAGAGCACAGAGCGACTGCGTCGGGACCAGGCCGAGGTCTTCCGCTTGCAGCGCCACATCCTCCGCGCGGTCGATGCGGAGACCATGCCCCCCGGCGCCATCGGGGCGGAGGTCGAATCGGCAGGCCCGATCTACCGAGACCTGCCCGACCTGCACACCCCCGAGGGACGGGAGACCCTGCGCAACTGGCTGGCCTGCGGGGCACCGGTGGTCGAGCGCACGTCGGGGGATCGACCGGCCGGCAGCGAGCCGGTCGGGGCGGTCGTGCCGGCTCGGCCCAGCGCGCCCCCGGGGGGCTGTGACCCGTGGCTCAGCGAGTGCGGCGGTGCTTGCATCGACACCAGTTCGGACCCCGCCCACTGCGGAAGCTGTGACAACGCGTGTGACACGAGCGCGTTTTGTGCCTCGGGCGCCTGCACCTCGGAGTGCCCGGCGGGAACCACCGAGTGCAATCGGGCGTGCGTCAATACCGACAGCGACTCGGCCAACTGCGGCGGCTGCGGCGTCGTCTGCGATTCAGGAAGCGCGTGCTCCGGCGGCGTCTGCGCCTGCGACGCGGGCTTGGTCGACTGCGACGGTCAGTGCGTCGATACCCAGACATCGGGCTCCCACTGCGGGGGCTGCGGAAACGCCTGCGGCGCGGGCTCCGGGTGCGAAGCCGGAACCTGCGTCACCTGCGGTGAAAGTGTGAGCTTCGCCGGGGATGTGCAGCCGATCTTCGAGGCGTCGTGCAACGGCTCGATGTGCCACTCGGGGGCGCGGCCGGCCGCGAACCTCGACCTCGCCGCCGGCCGCTCCCATGGCGCATTGGTCGGAGTTGCTTCGAGCTGCGGCCCGACCAGCCTGCTCGTCTCCGCCGGCCAGGCCGATCAGAGCTACCTGGTGAACAAGATCCGCGGTGTCGGCATGTGCAGAGGCCAGCAGATGCCGATCCGCGCCAGCGCCCTACCCGAGGCGACCATCGCCACCATCGAAGACTGGATCTGCGGCGGCGCCCGGAACGACTGACGCGTCAGGGTCATGCGCGCTATGTTCAGATTCGCAATGACCCGATCCGTTCTAGTCTCGCAGCGCACAGTCCGCGGGTCCTTGGCGTTGCTGGCTGCCCTCCTTTTCGCGCATGTCGGCGCATGCGCTCCGCCGGAGCTGGGAATGTGCGACGAAGAAGCGAGCCGCTTGGTGGTCTATACCGACGATGACCAAGGGCTGCCCGCCTACGCCGGGCAGGCGTTGATTACTGGGACCTGCAGCGGCTGCCATGACGGCTCGGACCTGTCCCTCGCGAGCGACGGGCCGAGCACCGAGCGCCTGCGTCGGCTCCAGGACGGGTTCACCAACTCGCCGCGCAACCTCCTCGGCACCGTCTACTCGGGGAGCATGCCGCCCACTAGGAACGCACCGACGGAACCGAGCTACCGGAGCTTGCCCGCGCTGCAGACCCCGGAGGGCCGAGAGATCTTGCGCAACTGGCTGGCCTGCGGAGCGCCCGTGGTCGAGCGTATCACGGAGAACCGACCAGCCGGTGTCGTGCCCGTCGGGGCCGTCGTGCCGGCTCACCCCCGGGTGCCTCCGGAGGGCTGCGGCACGGGCCTGACCGACTGCAGTGGCACTTGCGTCGATTCGGGGGAGTGTACCGTCGCTTGCGTCGACACGAATTCGAACGCCGGCTATTGCGGCGCCTGCGGAAATGCGTGCGACGCGAACGCCTTCTGCGTGGCGGGCACCTGCGCCCCCGAGTGCCCGGCGGGAACCACGGGGTGCAATCGGGTGTGCATCACTACGGACAGCGACTCGGCCAACTGCGGCGGCTGCGCCATCGAATGTGGAGCCTACAGCATGTGCGCCGGTGGCACCTGCGCCTGCGAGGT
>Ga0164313_10003268_pt1 | contig 14469 bp, 11 predicted proteins | sample GuaBasSedimGuay4_FD_113735 | JGI IMG/M metagenome (GOLD analysis project Ga0164313, IMG submission 113735) | Subseafloor sediment microbial communities from Guaymas Basin, Gulf of California, Mexico - Guay4, Core 4569-4, 0-3 cm | ecosystem: Environmental > Aquatic > Marine > Hydrothermal vents... | reverse complement strand
TGACAACCCGTATCGAACACATACACGCGTACGCCGTCAATGTCTGTCACAGCCACTGGCCTGGAAGTTGGACCCGCGAATCGTCTTCGGACTGAGATCGGCGAGGCGACGTTCCGACCGAAGGACCTGCAGTGCTGAACCGCCGTGTCACAACCCCGCTCATTTCCGAAGAGCCCTGTTTCTGGGTTCACAGTTCACAGTCAGAAACCGGTACCAGCCCGGATTGTTCAAGTGTGGTCGGGAAACGGAGAACGGAAAACGACCGCTTCCTATTCGCTGATCCACCAAGTACCCTTCCCCCATGACATCCAACACACTTGTCGACGTACACCTTGACCTTGCCAACAACCTCGAGATCCCGGATGAGGGAACGCTTTCGAAGGTGCTGTACTCGGACGATCTCATCAGGGTTGTGGGGTTTGCCTTCGACACCGGTCAGGAACTGTCCGAACACACTGCAACCATCCCTGTTGTGGTCCAGGTCGTGAGCGGGCTCTTCCGTTTCGACGTCGAAGATGAGTCGTGGGAGATCGGCCCGTCGTCGTGGATGCATCTCGATGCATCCGTCCCACACTCGGTAACCGCCCTTGAACCTTCCCGCCTCCTCCTCACCCTCCTGAAGGGAAAGTAGCGGGCAGATCGCTCGCAGGCTCGCTGACAGAGGGCAGACCTGAAACATTCTGTGCTCTGTGCTCTGTGCTCTGTCCTCTGTCCTCTGTCCTACTTGTAGCCGAGGATCTTGCGGGCGTCGTCTGACAGGAGGTCGAAGCTCCATGGGGGGTCAGTGACCATCGTGACCTCCACGGAGTCGATCTCGTTGAGCTTCACAAGGCGTTGTTCGACCTGTTTCGAGAGGAAGCCGCCAAGGGGACAAACCGGGCTGGTTGTCGTCATTGTGACACGGGCCGTAGTGCCGTGGACCGTTACATCGTAGATCAGCCCGAGGTCGACGATCGAGATACCGAGTTCGGGGTCGATGACATCGTGCAGCGCCACAAGTGCAGCTTCAGGAACGTCCTTAGCGCTCGGCATCCCGGGCAGGGGCACGGGTGACTGCTCCGGTGGAGGCGTATCTATCATCGTGAGATGCCGATCATTCGAAAAACTATAGGTCTTCTCCTTGGTCTCTCGGCCATTGGTGGGTTCATCGTTGGTGTGTGGATGGGGCTTGTTCGGCTCGGCTGGTCTCTTGGGTTGCCCCCATCGATCGGTGCTCACGGCCCGCTGCTCGTTCTTGCCGTCCTTGGCACACTGATCGGTGCCGAACGGGCAGTTGCCCTTGGGAAGTCATGGGTTTGGATCGGGCCGATGGCATCGGGGCTTGCCGTGGTCACGATCGTCGCCGGAGTGTCTGTCTCGGTGTCCGCGTTCCTGCTCGTTGTGGCGGGCGGCGTGCTAGTTGGCGTGTTCACCAGCGTGTATCTCTCTCACCCTGCGACCCATATTGCCGTAATGGGCGTTGGCGCTGCTGCGTTCATCGCATCAGCGATCGTCCTGAGCCTTGGGGTGGCGATCCCGCGGGTGATCCCCTTGCTCGCTGCGTTCCTCGTCATCACGATCACGGGCGAGCGACTGGAACTGGCGCATCTCGGCGTCGGTCGAGCAGGAACGATCTGGTTCATCACTTCCATTGTTCTGGTCGGCGTTGGTTCTATTGTGGCTGCCGCAGGCATCGGCTCAGGGGCCAGGCTTGCTGGTGCGGCCTTCGTCTCTCTGGCACTGTGGCTGGGTCGATACGACATTGCCAGGCGGACAGTTCGGCTCAAGGGTGCAACGAGATACATGGCTGTGTCGCTTCTCGTTGGATATGCGTGGCTTGGGATTGCTGGCCTTCTCTGGCTCTATCTCGGGCTTCAGCCTGGAGGCCAGGGATACGACACGGGAGTGCATGCGGTGTTTCTCGGTTTCGTGATGTCCATGATCTTCGGCCACGCGATCATCGTGGTTCCCGTGTTCACGAGCCTGTCGTTCCCGTATCACCCCGTGATGTGGTTGCCGCTTGTGTTCCTCCACGGGACGCTTGTGATCCGCGCGTATGGGGACCTTTCACTGTCGTTCGAGATCAAGGACTGGGGCGGCATGCTCAACGCGGTCGCCCTTGGCCTGTTCGCAGCAGTTGCTCTGGGAACAGTCCTCAAGGCCAACGTAGGCCACAAGACGTCACGCGCCTGATCACGAGAGCGGGGGACGCCGATCTGCCCACGGTTTGGCCCGCTCAAGTTGTCCTGCCAGCCGGATCAACGTCGACTCATCGCCGAACTTCCCGAGGAACTGGCTCCCGATGGGTAGCCCCTGAGGCGTCCACGACAGCGGAACCGACATCGCAGGGAACCCCGAGATGTTCGCCAGGGGAGTGAACGCCACGTGTCTGGTGACGATCTCAGCGAACTCGTCGTATGGCAACGTCTGGTCGAGTGCGCCGATCCTGAGTGGCGGTGTGCCAAGAACGGGTGTGAGCGCCATGTCGTACTTCTCGAGGAAAGTTCCCGTCGTGTGGGCGATATTCTGAAGCGTTGTCTGCGCAGCCATGAGGTCGGCTGGTCGCTGCGACAACGCTCGACGCGCAAGGGTCCATGTGAACGGCTCGAACGCTGGCTTTCCTGTCTGTCTTGCGTCCGCCTTCGATATCGCCTGCATCGTTTTGTAGTCGCCAGCGATCGCACGCATACGTCGGATAGCCGGTCGTTCTGACGCAACGTCGAGCACCGTTTCGAACACCATGCTCGCGAGCGCGGCCCACCATTCCAGGAAGGAATTGGCGAGTGCATCCCCATCGATGGCAGGGGCGTCCTCTGTGACCTTGTGGCCAAGCGACTCGACGAGTTCCGCGGTTTCGAGGATGGCAGCCTCGACCTGGGGATGCACCCGGTCTCCGCGGTAGTCGTAGACGCTGTAGGCGATCTGGAGCGTATCGGGATCCTTGATGGTGTCCGTGACATACGGATGATCTGGCGCTGGTGCCCAGTACTGGTCTCCTGGTGCTGCACCATGGACGGTGTCGAGAAGCGCGGCTGAGTCCCTGACTGACCGGCTCACCGAGAGCTCAACAGACAGGTAGTCCGGCCCCGTTGCAGGTGAGCGGGGGTTCCTCCCGCGCGACGGCTTGAGTCCGAAGAGTCCGCAGTTCGATGCGGGGATACGGATCGAACCGCCGCCGTCGCTTGCCTGGGCAAGAGGCACGATCCCGGCAGCCACAGCTGCAGCTGCACCGCCACTCGATCCTCCCGGTGAGTAGGCGAGGTTCCAGGGATTGCGGGTTGGGCCGTAGAGAACCGGTTCCGTGACGGGGAGCAGACCGAACTCGGGGGTATTGGTCCTGCCGATATCGATGAAGCCCGCACTCTTGACCCTCGTAATGAACTCTGAGGATGTGTCGGCCACATAGTCCCTGAAGAGCATCGAACCGAAGCTCACCGGTTCGCCCGCTTCTGTGATGAGGTCCTTGATCAGGATCGGGACTCCGCCGAAGGGCCCTGAGGCTGGGGTGGTCGCTGCTTGGGTGCGTGCCTCGTGGAGTCTCGGCCGGATGACGGCGTTGATGGCGCCATTGACCTCATCCATGCGCGCTGCTGCTGCCTCGACGAGTTCTCCAGGGTGGACCTCACCGGACCGCACGAGTTCCGCAAGGCCCACAGCGTCATATGACTGGTAGTCCGAAAAGGGGTTCATGGAATAAACAGTAACCGGATATCAGATTCCAGATACCAGATGACTGCTTACCGCCATCCGCAGTCCGCCGTCCGCAAGAGTCTTGCTGCACCATCGAGCGGAATGCGGAAGGCGGGTCAGCGCTTCAGGTAGCTACTCCATCGGTGCTGAGGACGCGCCACGCACCGGCGAATCCGCCGAGTACATCGACGAGTACATCGTCGACGGTCGCAAAGGCCATGCATCGAACGGTCCGCTCGCCGTTCTCAAATGCGTATGGCCCAAGACCGATCGGGAACACTTCAAGGGTGCCTGGGCCGCCCTCCAACGTATCGAGGAAGGGCTGGCATGCGTCGTCGAACGCCGTGCTGTCCGCATCTGGCCAGGTGTCGGAGTCAACGATCCCCGAACCCACGTATTGGTACACATGGGGAGAGGAGCAACCGATCGTGTCGGCAGGAAGGCTGCCTAGCAGGCATGCACCGACTTCGGGCGTGAACTCGAGGTTGTCAAGGTCGGTCATTGCGCCAGAGAACACCTGGCGTCCCTCGTTGCGGTCGATGATGACCACACATGCGAGGTATCGATCGCCCCTGTCCCACTCGTCCTCGTCTGGCATGTAGGTCACAAGACCAGGAGCATGTGTCAACTGATCGCCAAAGGCCGTGTTGTAGGCCTGGTCGCAGTCGTAGTTGCGCTGGTTTTCGATGGCATCACCGTCGAACACGTCGCTATCCGTCCCCGTGCCAGATCCGATGAGCACCTCAGCGTTGTGTGCACCCGAACACGGGACGACGACATCTCTAGGAAATGGTGCGTAGGGCAGGTCCTCGACCTCTTCGAGGAACAGACAGTCCCCGGTTGACCATGTGGCGTTCGGGCGCCTCTGCTCTTCAAGACCAGATAGGTACGTGACGGCAGCTTCCTCATCGAACGAGGATGCGACCACGAACCCGTCGCCGCTCGACCACAGATACAGGACCGCACCCCCTGGAGTCTCTGTCGTGAATACGCCGGTTGCTGGAGTCTCAGGATCGGCACCGGATAATGCCTCTATGAGGTCAGGCACGAACCCCGGGTCACCCCGCCAGGTCAGTTCGGGAATCACAGAGACGACGGCAACATGGGACCCATCGGTATCGGAGTACACGGCCTCTGCGTCACCGGCGACAAGGTCCGGCGGTAGCCATGCGTCTATAGAGATCAGGAGGTCGTTGACAGTTTCGGGTGGGGAGTCGATCTCCTCGAACCCGGCCACGGGTTCAAGGACGTCGGTCGCGACTTGCGAAGGATCCTCGCGTTGTGGGGGCAGCAGGTTTCCGTCACTGTCCACTTCGACCTCGATCTCCGTCCCTGTCGTTGACGTCGTCTCTGGGGTCTCGCTGGAGGCGTCCTTGCCTGGTGTTCGGGGCGTGCATGCGACAACAGCGAGAGATCCCGCGATCGCGAGCACGAGGAGGCGAGAGACGAACCGATGCGGCGGACGCGCCTCGTATCCGTTCACCAAGGGTCCTATGTCCTGGCCGATGTCACGCGGTCGAGGAGATACTGGTCAAGATTGTGCAGTACGTCCGTCAAACGATCGTTCGCGATCGAGTTGACGGCCTCTTCTGCTGCAGTGATCCGTTTCACAGCCTGATCGAGGACAACATCGATGTACCCACCACGAACGGTGAGGTCGATGACCTGGGCGATGTCGTCCGGTGCGTATGGCTGGCCATCTCCCACGAGCTTCCTGATCTTGTCCCCGTCTGGGCCCTCGGCTGCGAGAATCACTGGGAGCGTGAAGGTTCCCTCGCCGATGTCGCTTCCCGCAGGCTTGCCAAGGAATGCCTCGTCTGCGATGAGGTCCAGCACGTCATCCGTTATCTGGAACACCATGCCCATCTCCCACGCCCACTCAGAGATCGCCTCGACATCGTGACGGTCGGCTCCGCCGGTGATAGCCCCGAGCCTTGCCGAGGTCCTTATGAGAGAGGCTGTCTTTCCGCCGATCACGTCGTGGTAGCCACCGGTTCCATGCGAGAAGCCATCGGCGTACACGAGTTCAGCGACCTGCCCTTCACACAGGGTTGCATACGTCTGAGCGATGAGTGTGACCGCTTCGATGCCAAGAGGCGCCGCGATTTCTGAGGCTCGGGCAAGGAGGAAATCCCCTGCAAGTATCGCAACGGTATTTGTCCAGTTCGTGTTGACGCTCGTCTGGCCTCGGCGTGAACTTGCCTCATCGATCACATCGTCGTGGTAGAGAGAACCGAGGTGCACGAGTTCCACGGAGACCCCAGCTTCAACAGGACCATCGTCCGTGGCCGATCCCAGTTCCGCCGCGACTTGAGCCAGGAGCGGCCGGTAGCGTTTGCCGCCTGCAGAGATGAGGTGCTGTGCGATCTCAGTCAGGAAGGGAGTGTCCGCAACGGTGACCTCGAGGAGTCTCTGCTCGACCTGCTCCATGCGCTGCCACACACGAGGGATCGGGACGAGTTCTTGAAAGATGGGGCGGTCCACTGCGGCTCCGTGTGCGGGGAATGGTGATGCTAACTGCCGGGTTCTATGTAGTGAACACGGCGTGGGACTCCACGGGAGTCGTCCCGGTTCAGCGTATCTCCGCCGTACCGGGATCGAGTATCTATACTGCGCGGGCGCACCGACTCTCGGAGCGCCAAGTGTGTATACGAGGTGATGAAGGTTGTTCGAACGCTTCACAGATAGGGCCCGCAGGGTCGTGGTACTAGCCCAGGAAGAAGCTCGGCTACTCAACCACAATTACATCGGCACGGAACACATCCTTCTGGGTCTGATCCATGAGGGTGAAGGCGTCGCTGCGCGAGCGCTCGAATCCATGGACATCAACCTGGACTCTGTCCGCAGTGAGGTTGTCGAGATCATTGGCCAGGGGTCTCAGTCCCCTTCGGGCCATATCCCGTTCACGCCTCGTGCGAAGAAGGTCCTGGAGCTTTCGCTGAGAGAAGCACTCCAACTCGGTCATAACTACATCGGTACAGAGCACATTCTACTCGGACTCATCCGCGAGGGTGAGGGCGTTGCGGCCCAGGTACTCGTCAAGCTTGGTGCAGATCTTACGAAAGTTCGCCAGACGGTCATCCAGTTGCTATCTGGAGTCGAAGGCGACGAAGCGTCCGGTGCGAGTTCACATCCTGGTTCCGGATCAAGCGGTTCGCGCAGTGAAGGTGGATCGACCGGCTCCACAGTGCTCGACCAATTCGGGCGCAACCTCACCCAACTTGCTCGTGAACAGCAACTCGACCCTGTGATCGGACGGGCGGACGAGATTCAGCGGGTGATGCAGGTGTTGTCCCGACGGACGAAGAACAACCCCGTTCTGATCGGGGAGCCTGGCGTTGGCAAGACGGCCATCGTGGAGGGGCTTGCCCGCAAGATCGTCGACGGAACCGTGCCAGATACGCTCACGGACAAGCACATCTACACGCTCGACCTTGGTGCCCTTGTCGCAGGTTCGAGGTATCGCGGTGACTTCGAGGAACGGCTCAAGAAAGTCCTCAAGGAGATCCGCACCCGCGGTGACATCATCCTGTTCATCGACGAGATCCACACGCTCGTCGGTGCCGGGGCAGCCGAGGGTGCGATTGATGCAGCGAGCATCCTCAAGCCGATGCTTGCTCGTGGCGAACTCCAAACGATCGGTGCAACCACACTCGAGGAGTATCGAAAGCATCTCGAGAAGGACTCCGCCCTTGAGCGCAGGTTCCAACCAATCCAGGTTGAAGAGCCGTCCATTGCCGACACGATCCAGATCCTTGAGGGACTGCGCGAGTCCTACGAAGAGCATCACAAGGTCGAATTCACCGAACAAGCACTCGTGAACGCGGCCAATCTCGCAGATCGCTACATCGCTGACAGGTTCCTCCCTGACAAAGCGATCGATCTCATCGACGAGGCCGGTAGCCGTATGCGGCTGCGCCGCTCGGACCTTCCCAGTGAGGTCAAGGAGATCGATACCAAGATCGGGAAGATTCGTGGAGACAAGCGCGAGGCAATCCACGCGCAACAGTACGAGCGAGCAGCGAAACTGCGCGACCGCGAGCGCGAATTGATCGCGGAACGGATCGAGGCCGAGGGACGTGCCGGTGAATCGGGTACGAGCTTCTCGGCAACCATCGACGAGGAAGAAATCGCAGAGGTACTCGCCCAGTGGACAGGGATCCCCGTCCACAGGCTCACGGAGGAAGAGACAGCCAAGCTCCTGAATATGGAGGTCGAACTCCACAAGCGCATTATCGGCCAGAGTGACGGTATCACGGCGGTTTCCAAGGCGATCCGAAGGACGCGTGCAGGTCTGAAGGACCCGAAACGTCCCGCAGGCTCGTTCATCTTCCTTGGTCCCTCAGGTGTTGGTAAGACCGAGACTGCCAAGACCCTCACCGAGTTCCTCTTCGGAGACGAGTCTGCATTGATCCAGATCGACATGTCCGAGTACATGGAGAAGCACGCCGTCAGCAGGCTTGTCGGCTCACCTCCCGGGTATGTTGGATACGACGAGGGTGGTCAACTCACCGAAGCCGTGCGCCGCAAGCCATTCTCGGTTGTCCTCTTCGATGAGATCGAAAAGGCGCATCCCGATGTGTTCAACATCCTCCTGCAGATCCTTGAGGATGGACATCTGACAGATTCCCAGGGCAGGACGGTCGACTTCAAGAACACAGTCATCATCATGACATCCAATCTCGGTACCGCAGATATGCGTAAGACGAAGATTGGCTTCGCCGAGGCGAGCAACGAGATGAACTACGACAAGATGCGCGAGAAGGTCATGGACGCTCTCAAGCTGCACTTCCGACCTGAGTTCCTGAACCGCATCGATGAGGTCATTGTGTTCCACGAGCTGACCCTCGACGAGGTGAAGCTGATCGTTGACCTGCTTCTTGTGCGGTTGCGCGACCAGCTCGAGAATCAGGCGCTCGACCTCGTTCTTACGGAAGACGCCAAGGTGCTCCTTGCAAAGAGGGGGTACGACCCCCAACTCGGTGCCCGCCCCCTGCGTCGTGCGATCCAGCGTCTGCTCGAAGACCCACTCTCGGAGAAGGTGCTCTTCAAGGAGTTCTCTGCCGGAAGCACGGTGCTTGTGACCGTCGATGAGGATGACCCCACACGGCTGGCGTTTGAAGCGATCGAGACGCCGACAGAGCCTCTCGTCGAGCTAGCCGAGAATTAGCGAGAGCGTACGCCGTACACCGTATTCCGTACACCGTACTCGGAAGCTGACGATGAGAGATGCTCCGTCGGGCTACGGATTACGGATTACGGATTACGGATTACGAAGTACTGCCGTTTCGCGTGGTGTTCTCCTCCCATGACCACTACCATTGCGGCGTTCCCTCGCAACTGGGTAGGGATCAAAGTACACGACTATTGAAAGGGTGCACATGCGCTCAATAATGAAGCGAAGAGGTGCGTTCTTCGCACTGCTCCTCGTGCTGGCGCTTGTCGCAGCTGCCTGTAGCAGCAGCGACTCAGATAGCGACTCCACGGAGACAACCGTTGCTGCGGCAACTGAGACAACTGTTGCTGCGGCAACTGAGACGACCGTTGCTGCGGCAACTGAGACGACCGTTGCTGCGGCCTCAACCACCGTTGCCGAGTCAATGGCTGGCGAAGGTGTTACGGTCGGTATGGCCTATGACATCGGCGGGCGTGGCGACAAGTCGTTCAACGACTCAGCCGCTGCGGGCCTCGACAAGGCCACGGTCGATTTTGGAATCGAATCTCAGGAGCTGGAGCCTTCTGGTGGAGGCGAGAACCGGGAAGAGAACCTCAGACTCCTCGCGGAGACCGGGCTTAACCCCGTGTTCGCCATCGGGTTTGCGTTCGCTGACGGTGTCTCTGCTACCGCAGTGGACTTCCCTGATACGCAGTTCGCGATCGTCGACTCTGTCGTTGACTTGCCCAACGTTGCCTCCCTCGTGTTCGCTGAGCACGAAGGTTCAGCACTCGTTGGTGCAGCTGCTGCCCTCAAGACACAGACCAACACGATCGGTTTCGTCGGTGGTGTTGCCGGGCTCGGGCTCATCGAGAAGTTCGAGGCTGGTTACGAGGCAGGCGCCAAGGAAGTCAATCCTGACGTCACCGTTCTCGTTCAGTACCTGACCGAGTTCCCTGACTTTGCCGGGTTCACCGACCCTGCCAAGGGTAAGGAAGCCGCTTTGGCGATGTACGAAGAGGGCGCCGACGTCGTCTACCACGCAGCCGGCGGTTCTGGTGCAGGTGTCTTCGAAGCAGCCAAGGACACATCCGAGACCACGGGTACGAAGGTGTGGGCGATCGGTGTTGACTCCGACCAGTACCTGACCGCAGACGAGGATGTTCAGGAATACATCCTGACCTCCATGCTCAAGCGTGTCGATGTTGCCGTGTACTCCACGATCGGCAATTTCGTGGCCGATAGCCACCAGTCCGGTGTTGTGGTCTTCGACCTCAGCGCCGACGGTGTTGCGTATTCGACATCCGGTGGGTTCATCGACGACATCGTCGATCAGCTCGATGCTTTGCGCGAGAGCATCATCAAGGGCGATTTCGTCGTACCTGACGCACCAGCAGAGGGCTGACCTAGTAACCCCTCAGTCTGTAGAGTGGGGTCCGAGGCGCAAGCCTCGGACCCCACTGCTATGTTGGCGTGGACACTGAGTGATAGGGAGACGGAGTGACAGACAGCGATCAAGCGATTCAACTGATCGATATCACGAAGACCTACCCAGGTGTGCTCGCCAACGATGATGTGAACCTGTCTGTTGGCCTGGGGGATATCCACGCGATCGTTGGCGAGAACGGCGCAGGCAAGTCGACCCTGATGAACATCCTCTACGGGATGCAGTCCCCCGACAGCGGAACCATCAAGGTTCGCGGAGTCGAGGACGTGTTCCACTCTCCCAAGGATGCAATTGCCCAGGGCATCGGCATGGTCCACCAGCACTTCATGCTCGCAGACAACCTGACCGTCCTCGAGAACATCATCCTCGGTGACGAGCCGACGAAGGGTCTCGCTCTCAACTACTCCTTCGCCAAGGACAAGATCAACACTCTCGCCGAGCAGTACGGAATGCCGCTGGATCCCGATGCCATGGTCGAGTTCCTGACGATCGGTCAACGACAGCGGGTGGAGATCATGAAGGTCCTCTACAGGGGAGCGACGATCCTCATACTCGACGAACCCACTGCGGTGCTCGTTCCCCAGGAGGTTGATGATCTGTTCGATTCGCTTAAAGAACTCCAGGCCGAGGGTGTGACCATCATCTTCATCTCCCACAAACTCGACGAGGTGTTATCGGTGTCAGATGCCATAACTGTGATGAGAGGTGGCAAGACGGTAGCAAGCGTTGTGCCTTCGGACGTCACCGCTCATCAGCTTGCCGAGCTGATGGTGGGGTCTGAACTCCCGACGCCAGAGACGAGCGAGTCCACAGTGACCGACATCGTTGAACTCTCCGTGTCAGGGTTGACGAACTACCACTCTGATGGTCGCATAGCGGTCGACAATGTGTCATTCGAGATTCACCAGGGAGAGATCGTCGGCATCGCTGGTGTTGATGGCAACGGCCAGTCCGAACTTGTCGACACGATCATGGGAGTGCGAGATGCAGCCGCGGGTGAGGTTGTGCTCAGCGGCGTTGATATCACCACTGACGGCACCAAGGACCGGCGGGAGGACGGAATCGGGATCATCCCCGGGGACCGCCATCGTCAGGGCCTCCTCCTCGATTCCTCCCTTTGGGAGAACGCCATGCTGGGGCATCAGACCCAACCGCCATTTGAGAAGCACGGGTTCGTGGACAAGAAGGGCGCAAAGAGGCGGACCACCGACATCGTCGAACGATTCGATGTGAGAACGCCGAACGTCGACGTCCCCGCAGCGGCACTCTCGGGTGGGAACCAGCAGAAACTGATCGTCGGCAAGGAGATGATGGCATCTCCGAAAGTGCTCATCGCCTCGCACCCGACGAGGGGAATCGATGTTGGTGCCCAAGCTGCGATCTGGAAAGAACTGAGGGACGCACGGGCCGGCGGACTCGCCGTGCTTCTGATCTCTGCCGACCTCGAAGAATTGATCGGCCTCTCTGACACGCTTCTTGTGATGTTCGACGGAGCGATCGCGGCCGAACTCGAACCTGCATCGGTCACCCCCAAGACGCTCGGTTCGCACATGACCGGCGTCAAGGTCGAGGAGGCATCATGAAGAAACTCGGTCTTGCACTTCTTGCACCAATCGTCGCTCTGGCGTTCGCCATTGGTGTTGCTGCGTTAGCTCTTCTCGCCGTTGGTGTGAATCCCGGTGAGGCATTCGGCCTGATGTGGGACTTCGGAACTACATCAACATCTATTGCGTCCATTGTTAATAGAGCGATTCCGCTGTACATATCAGCGGTAGCGGTAGCTATTGGATTCCAGATGAAGATGTTCAACATCGGCGTTGAGGGGCAATACCTCGTCGCCGCGTTGTTCGCTGGATGGGTCGGTGGGAGTATCGCCATATGGGCTCCGCTCCACATCCTGGTGGTCATCGCGGTTGCGGTGTTCGTCGGCGCACTTTGGGCAGGGATCGCTGGCGTGCTCAAGGTCACGAGGGGTGTCAACGAGGTCGTGGCGACCATCATGTTGAACTTCATCGGTTTCTCCGTTGTCGGGTACTTCCTTGGGAATTTCTTTGCAGTGGACAGCGGTGCACTCAACCAGTCAACGCCTCTGCTGCCCGAGTCCGGGCAGATTCCGGGACTCAACTGGATCTTCACTGTATTCGGCTTCACCGAGCCAAAAGGCACCGAACTCCAGGGATTCCTGATCGTCGCGATCCTCATCGGCATCGGCTACTACGTGCTCGTGTGGAAGACCCGATTTGGATTCGATCTGCGTGCATCGGGAGCGAACCCCGGAGCAGCCAAGATGTCGGGTGTCAACCCGAAGAAGATGATCATGTACACGATGCTGCTATCGGGTGGTGTTGCAGGGATGGTTGGACTATCGACCATGTTCGGCAAACTCCACGCCTATACGCAGGACTTCCCGAGGGGCCTCGGCTTTGCTGGAATCGCAGTCGCGCTGCTTGGACGCAACGGGGCCATCGGCATGGCACTCGGCGCCCTCCTGTTCGGTTTCATGGAGCGCTCCGCACTGATCCTCGACCTCAACAACATCCCCAAGGAGGTTGTCCAGATCATCCAGGGCGTGGTGGTTCTTGCGGTCGTCATCGCCTACGAGGTCGTCGACCGGTGGATCAAGGCCCGCGAGATCAAGGCCGCAAACGCAGCAACCCAAGCTTTCCGTTCTGATGGAGAGGAGGTGGCGGCATGACCACCGATACAAGAGCCCCTGCTACGGATACGAAACGAAATCCGTTCAAGGACATGACGCCCGCAAGAAAATATACGCTGTTCCTTGTGGCCGGTCTACTCCTTCTGTCGATCGTGCAATTGATCGAGGGAACGAACCAGTTGACGTCGCCAGGCACGTGGAGTGCCGCGCTTCGCCTGACCATACCGATCATGCTTGCCGGCCTCGGAGGTCTCTACTCGGAGCGATCCGGCATTGTCAACATCGGTCTCGAAGGCATGATGATCGCAGGCACCTGGTTCGGTGCGTGGGCAGGCTGGCAGTTCGGCCCATGGTGGGGCGTTGCGCTTGGTATCGCCGGTGGCGCGTTGTTCGGTCTCATTCATGCGGTCGCAACGGTCACGTTCGCTGTTGACCAGATCGTCTCTGGTGTGGCTATCAACATCCTCGCTGCAGGCTCCATGCGCTTCTTGTCGTCAGTGATTTACACACCCGACACGGGTGGTGGCGCGACGCAGAGTCCGCGGATCCAGGACTTCATCGGTACGTTCGATGTTCCGTTGTTATCGGATTGGTTCAATTCGCTCGCGGACAAGGGGTGGTTCTTCATCTCCGATGGCGCAGGTATTCTCGCGGGCCTCACCACAGGTGTGTCATGGCTGACGCTTCTCGCGCTCGCCCTCATTCCTGCTACCTCTTGGCTCCTGTGGAAGACGGCATGGGGCCTCCGTCTGAGGTCAGCGGGCGAAAACCCCTGGGCCGCCGAATCACTCGGCGTGCACGTGCTGCGCATGAAGTACTGGGGCGTCACGATTTCCGGTGGACTCGCTGGGATGGGCGGTGCCTATCTGGTCGTGGTCCAAGCAGGCATCTACCGTGAAGGTATGACGGCAGGTCGAGGGTATATCGGTCTCGGTGCGATGATCTTCGGCAACTACAACCCATTCGGCCTGCTCGCAGGCGCTGGCATCTTCGGGTACTCCGATGCGCTACGTTTGCGCCAGGACTCGGTGCACGGAATACTGTTGCTCCTCGCGATTGGCGTGACGTTACTCATGGTCGCATCCATTGTCCGCAAGAAGTACGAGGCGGCGGCGACCCAGGCAGTCTTTGCGTTCCTGTTCTTCCTCTGGTGGGGATTGACGGACACGGTTCCCGGTCAGATCGTGACCGCAACGCCGTACATCATCACGCTGCTTGTCCTGGCACTGGCTACTCAGCGCCTCCGGATGCCAGCAGCGGACGGGATCCCGTATCGCAAGGGCGAGGGACATTAGGGAAGAGGCTCGGCTGGCGCCTCGCTGTATTGGCTCGCTGCGCTCGCGGTATGAGGCCTTCGGCCGTATGGGCTCGGCTGGCGCCTCGCTGTATTGGCTCGCTGCGCTCGCTGATTGCTCGAAGACTCGCTTTCATGCGGACTATCTGGTTCTTCGGAAATGAGCGGGGTTGTGACATGACTGTTCAGCACTGCAGGTCCTTCGGTTGGAACGTCGCCTCGCCGATCTCAGTCCGAAGACGATTCGC
>Ga0164313_10003267_pt1 | contig 14470 bp, 11 predicted proteins | sample GuaBasSedimGuay4_FD_113735 | JGI IMG/M metagenome (GOLD analysis project Ga0164313, IMG submission 113735) | Subseafloor sediment microbial communities from Guaymas Basin, Gulf of California, Mexico - Guay4, Core 4569-4, 0-3 cm | ecosystem: Environmental > Aquatic > Marine > Hydrothermal vents... | reverse complement strand
TCCTGGATTCCACGGGTAATTTCAATTAAAATCTGGTTCCGGCTGGCCTGAGCAATGTGCAGGTGAAAATGGTAATCGTGCTCCAGAAAAGCATCCAAATTCTCTATCGATTCCTTCATGGCGCCAACATCCTGCAATATCAAATCCAGATCACCGGCATCATGCCGGGTTGCCGCCATAGCCGCGATATCCGGCTCAATGATTTTACGAACTTCTATCATTTCCAGAAGGTTTCGATTAGCCCTGAACCTCTCAATGATGTCCCGGGGGTTTATACCGCCGCCGAGGTGCTCTGAAACAACTGCCACCTTACCTTTTCTTTCAATGAACCCGAGATGGATCAACACCTTTAGGGCTTCCCTGATGGTGCTGCGACCCACATTCATTTGAGTTGCCAGATTTGTTTCCGATCCTAAACCATCTCCTGGTTTCAAGGTTCCATCCAGGATAAGATTTTTGAATTGTTCAATAATTTCATCAGAAACAAGCACTCTCCGCATGGGTTTAAGAGGCAATCTGTTGTCAGCCAAAATCTTTACCCTCCATGTTTGTGTTTGTTTGCCTTTCCCAATATGATTGTCTGACAATATGACAGCCCCATACTTAATGAAATCGACAATCTTGTCAAGTGAAAAACACCGGCTCAAAATGCCATGCGATGGTGAAACCAGATCCGTTTTTTGCCCGTTGACACATCATCAGCAACCTCTTTGAATACCTTTTAGTACTACTTGATCCCATCGCCATATTGACAATTTGCGTCGCCTACAATAATAGATGCCTTTCATATTTTCTGACAACATGCATAGTTTTGCATACTCAGTGCAAATAAAGATTAGAGAGGGATTGGGAGAAAGGGTCAACGCTTCTGGAGATGATCCTGAAATAGAAGAATCATGAATGTCAAAATCATCTTTGCGCTACTGGCCGGTTTCAACTTCGGAATCATTTTTTTAAATATTCCGCCGGCATTATCTGATTTTATGATCCTGTACGGTTTATCGTATACCGGCGCTTCGATCTTGATGAGTGCTTTGCTCTGGACCCATGCATTAATGCAAATTCCATCGGGCATGCTGGTGGACCGGCTGAGTCTTAAAATAAGTATATCATTGGGGCTCAGCCTTATGGCTTTCGGTAATTTGTTGCCGGTCATGGTTCCCAGCTACAGTCCGGCAATCGCCGGACGAATTCTTACGGGTATTGGCAGCGGATTTTCCTTTGTATCCGTGATGAAACTGATTGTCCTGTATAGTTCCACCGACACGCGCGGTGCTTTCCAGGCATTTTTCGCCACTTGTTTTTCTTTAGGTAGCATTCTTGCCTATATGGCAATTCCCGGACTGCTGTCCTTCGGCTGGCAGTGGGCGTATCTGCTGCCGGGGATCAGCTGTGTGCTGTTGCTTCTCATCTGGTCTTTTATAAAGCTGGAAGAACAACCACTCAGTGCTGCAACGCCCCTGCCTCTGAGGCAGGTACTTCGAATACGGGTCGGCTGGATCCTTGGATTTTACCACGCCCTTTCATATGGTTCCATGATGACTCTGGGGAACTGGGTCCCTTCTTTGTTAGCCGAACTTTGGACCAATTCGACGGCCACCCAGCTTGCCTGGGGCGGCGCCCTCACAATGCTGGTCAGCGGACTGGGTCGCTTAGCCGGTGGTTTTATTGTTTTAAAGTACTCTGCTCTGCGAATTGTAAATGGATCGATTGTGGTGATAGCTATTCTCTTTTGGGGTCTTTATGCAATTCAAATTCCCATCATCACCCTGTTTTTAGCATTAGCTGCCGTCTGGTTTGCATCCCTCAATTTTGGCGCGTTGTTCGAGCTGGTCTCTCGCACGGTAAGTTCAGCTTCGATAGCCACTGCATTTGGTTTCGTAAACTTTCTGGCCAACCTGGGAGCCGTCATTTTTACACTTATCTTTGGTCTGGCCAAAGATTTTACAGGGACATTTTTTGGCGGGTTTATGATTATGGCCCTTGCCGCGACCATAGCCTATTTTTTCGGGAAAAATATATTACAGCGGGCCTTTAACAAAGTTACGTGCGCTTAGGATTGCCATTATATTTTTTTGGACTTATGAACCAAAAAGAGGCAAAGCTCTAAGGTCGATGGGTGATCCCTGTGCGATCGTAAAACTGTCTGAGGTCTTTAGTGACTGTTATGCCGAACAGTATGATGCTTATCGAAATATCTCAAATTCGATCGCTTTGATATAAAATTGTTAGACCCCAAAACACCAAATACTAAACACAAAATACTCTCGTAAAAAGATAGCTTTTCTAGCTTTTTGCGAGACCATCAAATTTTTAACAGTTTAAATCCTTTCTCAGCATCATTCGCCCGTATGCCGGCGCAGTCTGTTAATTCAAAGATAACAACCTCCATAACTTGCCACACTTTGACCCCCGAGCGTATGCAACCGGTAACGGTCGATGATTCTCGTCCGCAGGCCATGTGCAGATGAATAATCGGCTCACCGTTTTCATCGGGGAAAATAGTGCCAACGCCGGCAGACTCATGCACACCTTTCAAGATATGCTCCATGGGAGAAATCGGGTATTCTCGTCCCCGGGCAGGACCGGTAATCAGGCGGCTGTCTTTGTCGGCACCACCCACAATCATAACGGTGGCCGCACGGATAGAATGCTCCCGGGAAAATTTTTCAATCTCCGTATGTACGGTTTCGCCATCTTCCAGACGTATGATAAAAATGCGCCCCAACCCGGCTTGCGTGTATTTCATGGTATCTCCTGCATATAGTTAATGAACCGGTCTCCGGTCTCTCCCTGAACCGGCGTCTATACGCCCAGATATTTCTGCTTTGTCTCCGCGTCGGCGCTCAGTTCCATAGGGTCGGAGGAATGGACAATAGCACCCTTGTTGATAATGTGTACATAGTCGGCGTTCTTGAGAGCAAAGCGCAGGTTTTGCTCCACCAGGATGATTGTCATACCGCTTTCCTTAAGCTTCTGGATAACCTCGCCCATGGTCTGTACGTATAGTGGTGAAAGTCCCTCGGTGGGCTCGTCCATGAGAATCAGCTTGGGGTTGGTCATCAGGCTGCGGCCCACAGCCAGCATTTGCTGCTCGCCGCCGGAAAGATTGTTGCCCATGTGTTCCTTGCGTTCGGCCAGGCGGGGAAAAAACTCATAGACCTGCTCCAGGTCCCAGCCGCCTTCCACCGGCCGGTGCCCCACGGTGAGGTTTTCCACTACGTTGAGGGAAGGGAAGATCTCACGGCCCTGGGGAACCATGGCCATGCCCTGGCGCACGATTTCATAAGGCATCTTACCGGTGAGATCCTGGCCCAGAAACGTCACCTTGCCACGGCGAGGCGGCACCAAGCCGATGAGCGAACGCATCAGCGTAGTCTTGCCCACCCCGTTGCGCCCCAAGAACCCCAGCACCGTACCAGGCTCTATATCGAAGCTGATGCCTTGCAGGATAAAGCTGTCACCATAATAGGTGTGAATGTCTTCTGCCTTTAAAATCATTGTCCCGCCTTTTTCCTCAGAAACCGCTACTCCTCGCCAAAGTAGATCTCCTGAACCTTGGCATTCCCCTGCACCTCGTTTGCCGAGCCTTCCATGAACACCCGGCCTTCGTGGAGTACTGTAATGTAATTGGCCACAGAAAGGGCCACGTCCATGTCGTGTTCAATGATCAGGATGGTGATGGAAGGGTCCAAACTCTGTATAATCTCGGACATCATGCGTTATTCCGCCGGGCTCAGCCCCGCGGTTGGCTCATCCAGGAGCAGTACCTTGGGCTGGCTGATCAGAGCCATTGTGATCTCCACCTGGCGCTGCTCGCCATAAGAGAGGTTCTTAACCAACACCCTGCCTAACTCCAAAAGCCCTACGGACTTAAGCGCGCCTTCGGCCTTGTCATACAGTGGACGATAGCTGGAAAGGGGCCTTAACATGCTGAACTTCGTGCTCATGAGACCCATGGCTGAAATCACCAGGTTGTCGATCACGGTCTTGGTGGGGAAGAGGTTCGTAATCTGAAAAGTTCGTCCCAGGCCAAGGGCTGCCCGCTTGTGGGCGGGAAGCTTGGTCACGTTCCGGCCCAGAAGCTCTATACGGCCCGAGGTCACCGGATGCTGGCCATTGATCAGGTTGAAAAAGGTGGTCTTCCCGGCTCCGTTGGGACCGATAATAGCCCTGCGCTCACCATGGGTAACGCGTAAGTCCACAGCCTTTACTGCTTCCAGCCCGCCAAAGGCCTTGGTCAGCTTTTGGCAGACAAGTGCGGATTGCCCTTTATTCATGTTTTCCCCGTTCATTTGCCCGCCTCGCCTTTTTTCTTCTCACGCAGTTGCTCTGCAATCCCCAAGATGCCGTTGGCGGCAAATTTGGCCGACAGAATGTAAATCACCGCCAGGATCATGAGCCAGCGGTCCGTGTAGATGCTTGCCAGATTCTTAAGAAACACGATGACAAATGCGCCTATGTTGGGGCCTATCAGGGTACCCTGACCGCCCATGCTGACCATGAGGAAAAACTCCATGCACTGGACCAGATCTGCGTCATCCGGCCCCACGAACTTATTGAAATAGGCATAGAGGCAACCGCCCATGCCGGCGAACATGGCCGCGATGATAAAAGCAATGTATTTGTGCAGCCAGACATTGTAACCAAGTACCTGCATGCGCGAGGCGCTGTCCCGTATACCCACCAAGGTATTGCCAAAGGGAGATTTGATAAACAGGTAGATAAGGCCCACACAGACGATGAAAAAACCAGCGGTGAAATAATGGAAGCCCAGGACCCCGTTCAGGTCCAGGCCAAAGCCGATCCGGGTGATGCCGGACATGCCGTTCTCACCTCCGGTGAAGTCTACCCACTGGTCCATCAGGCCCCAGACGCACATGGCCGAGGCCAGAGTAATCATGAGGAAATAGACGCCAGCTGACCGCAACGCCACCAGTCCCAGAATAGCGGCAAAGCAGGCGGCTACGATAATGCTAACCGGCAGGGTTTCCCAAAAACCTGCTCCAAAGCGCGTGTTCATGATGGCAGTAGCGTAAGCCCCCAGGGCGAAATAGGCCCCGTGCCCTAAGCTGGGCATCATGGTGTAGCCGATGAGTATGTCAAGGCTGCTAGCCACCAGGCCGTAAATCAGAGCCAGAGTGATGAGGGACACATAAAATGGCGGCAGCACCGGAGGCAACACCAGAATTACCAAAACGGCCGCAGTCAGTCCCGCCCAGGCAAGCCAGGATTTTTTTATTGGCGACTTCATAACCATTCCCTCCCAAAAAGCCCGGTGGGTTTAATGGAAAGGATAACCACCATGGGGAAAAAGAGACTGAAGTAGGCCAGTTCCGGGAACATGGCGCGAGCGAAGTTGTCGATAAAACCCACTATGAGCGCCCCAACCGCGGCTCCCTTGAGGCTGCCCATACCACCCAGGATCACCACGACAAAGGCCAGAGGCAACACCTCGAAGTCCATGCCCGCGGATATCTCGGTGAAAGCCGAGCCGATCACCCCGGCAAAAGCGGCCAGGAATGCCCCCAGGCAGAAGACACCCATGCTTACCAGTTGAACGTTTATGCCCAAGGTCTGGGCTACGGCTTTGTTATCCACCGTGGCCCGGATCATGGCGCCCACCTTGGTCTTTTCCATCACATACCAAAGCAGGATATATACCGCTACCGCGGCACCGATCATGAATACTCTAAGCATATAGAAATAGTAGCCGCCTATTTCCAGCACATTCATACACCACTCCGGCGGCTCCAAAGTGTAGGAATACCCACCGGAAATGATCACGATGATATCCTGGATCAAAAGGGTGATACCCATGGTCATAAGCATTTGACGAAGCATCTGACCGGAAAGCTCTCGTAGTAACCAACGCTCGAAGACCATGCCAGCCAGGGCGCAGCCCACACTACCGCCCACGAGTCCCAGATAGAAATTACCAGTGGTGCTGGCTATGTAATAGCCTAGATAGCCACCGATGAGATAAAACCCTCCGTGAGCGATGTTCACGATCTTCATCACACCGAAGATCAGCGTCATGCCGCCTCCCAGCAGAAACAAAAGCCCCGCGTAAGAAACTGCATTGAAAGATTGGTTTATCCAGAAATCCATTTACAAAAACCTTCCCTGGGATATGGTTTTCCCTGACTATGAAAGGACCGTGTCGTTTTCCCGTCTTTAGTAAAGCGCCGCCCGTTCTTACACCTGCACTTGGCATGGATTTGTCAACAGAGGCGGCGCTTCCTTGAGTTTACCTGACCTATACCCACCTGCCTATTTACAGTGCTTGCAGGGCGGGAATTTCTTACTATAGGGCGGTTCCTTGAGATATTTCTCTGGATCGTATTTCCAGAACTGAGAAACACCCTTATAGGTATAAATCACGCTGTTCTGGTATTTATCGCCCTTCTTTTCCACTTTGCGAACATACACGTTCTGAATGGGACAGCCGTAATTATCCAAAGATAAGGGGCCGTGGGGGGTGCTGGCCAGCTTGACCGACCACAGGGCCTTCATGAAGGCCTCCTTGTCCTCGACATTACCGTTCACCTTTTCGATGGCCGCGAGAGCCCACTTACCGCCCACATAGGCGTCCATCATGGGGGAGGTCACCGGCCGGCCGGTCATCTCCGTGGCTTTGGCCACGAATTCGGTGCTTTCCGGGGTATCCAAAGAGGGGCTCCAGGTGTTGAGGCTTATAACGCCTTCCGCGATTTTACCGATCTGCTGGAGGAAGGACTCGTCGGTGGCGGTGAGCACGGTAAGCACATTGCGCTTTTTCATGTAGCCCGTTGAATTGAGAGAGCGGAAAAAACGCATGGCCGGGGAGGCGGTGATGACCGCAAAAACACCGTCGGATTCTTTGGAAATATTGGAGACATAGGGACCGAAGTCCAGGGTCTTCCTGGGCACGTAGATGCGCTGGATCACCTTGCCGCCAGCCTCTTCAAAGACCCTCAAAAAAGCGCTGATGGATTCCTGGCCAAAAGCATGCTCCCAGCCGATGATGGTGACTGTTTTCCAGCCCAGATGATTATAGGCGTAATCGCCGGCCACGTGGCAGACCTGGGAGCCGGCAGCGTTCACCCGGATCACGGCCTTGCTGGCCTTGCGCTGTGTAATGTCATTGGCATTGGTGCCGGTGATGATGAACGGCACGTTGGCTTCACTGAAGACCGGGGCCACGGCATAGGCCACGGAGCTGGAGAAGATGCCACCGGCCAGCGCTACCTTGTCGTGGGTGATGAGCTTGCGGGCCTTGTTCACTGCCACGTTAGGCGAACCATGATCCTCGGCGATGAACTTGATGGTGCGTCCGCCGGCCTTGTAATTTGCCTCCTTGAGGGCCATTTCCCAGCCCGCCGCCATGTCTTGGCCCATTTGGGCACGGCTGCCGGCCAGGGGCGCCAAGAAGCCTATCTTAATAGGATCCTGAGCCAGAGCTCCTTGGGGCACGATCAATGCCATACTGATGATCAGGATGGATACGAGTAAATAACTTTTCTTTTCCATGATTTCTTATTCCTCCCTTCCTAGTTGATGGGTGTTAATTTCCCCATTGTCAGACAACCATACTGAATGTATACGCGTTGACTTAGCAATGAAAAAGTGCGATGTCAAGAAAAGGTTTTACTCTCAAAAGAATTGAAATGCCATTTTTTACACAACCAGGGGGATTGGGATTGTCATGATCATGAAGACTGAACACATTACCAGCACCGGCAGGTTGCAAAAGGACAGTCGATACTACCGATGACGGTTGCAGGGGTTGCAATGTTCCTGAAAATGACTATTTGGGGTAATAATAGTTCGTTGAAATAGGAATATGTGTCATTTAAGTGGAAAAATTCGCCAGTGACAGAATATTGTCGGTCAATGGGCAGTCAATTCAATTTCACAACAGCTTAGGCCACCACCGGGAACAAACAATTATGCAGGATCGGATGACAAGTGCAAAAGGGATGAAATTTTGTTAGGTGTGTGTACGCAAGGCGTAATTTGGGGATTTAAATGCTTTTGGGATCGGTCGTGATACGGACAATTTTACCACGATCCAGAGATAACACATGTGTTATGCAGGGAATCATTTCCGCCTTATGATGCGTTACATAGATTAAATTGGTGTCCGTATTTTTACCTATAATATCAAGAAGTTTCATTAATCTATCACGGTTCGCAATATCCAGGCCGTCACAGGGTTCATCCAGCATCAGCAACACAGGCGATTTTACCATGGCGCGGGCAATTAAAACCAATTGACACTGGCCATGAGAAAGCTGTCCGAATTTTTGATCGGCCAGGGAAGCAATACCCAGGGTATCTATCCATGCACGTGCCATGTCTTTCTGTTCACCACTGCACAATCGATAAAGCCCGATGGAATCGAAAAACCCCGAACAGACGACATCGAAGGCGCTTAGATGCCCGGGATAACGAACCTGCAGCTCCGAGGAGATAAATCCGATATTCTTTTTAATATCCCAGACACTCTCTCCAGATCCCTTTTTCCTACCGAAAAGATAGATTTCATTGGCATACGCCTGCTGATTTTCACCGAGAACCAATTTCAGCAGGGTTGTTTTCCCAGCCCCATTCGGGCCCAGGATCATCCAGTTGTCCCCATGCCTTACCGTCCAGTTTACCTTATCGAGAACTGTCACGTCCTTGAATCGAACGGTAGTGTCTATCATTTTGATTAAAACTTTTTCTACCGCCTTTCCATCTTTGACAGAACGACCAGGACTGTTCTGATTCCGGGTGTCGGAGATAAAGGAGAAACGATCCGCCTCTGCCGGAAAACTGTTTTCCGACCGGTACAGACTATCCAGCATCTCTTTGGTTAAGATCTCATCCCGTTTGCCACTTCGATAGACGCTGCCGTTTTTCAGAAGCAACACATGCGAAATATTCGACATTATTTCTTCAAATCTGTGGGTAATCAAAACCACTTGAATATGATCATCGATTAAACTCTCAAGCATCGCTTTTAAGGATCGACGGGATTGATGGTCCAGCCCATCATAGGGTTCATCCAATATCAGCAGGTGCGGTTTTTTCAACAACGCCCGGGCGATGAGTGTTTTCGTCATTTCCCCGGATGAAATTGAGAGAATATTTCGTCCAAGAATCGATTCAATTCGCAATCTGTTCGCCACATCGCCTAAACGGTGACCATAATCAGTACTGTCGGGCTCATAGCGATATGCCCGGCCCAGAATGATATCTTCTACCGTTGTGACCTCATCGATATTTCCGCTGAAATCACGTGAGTCCAACTGCAGTTTTTCCCTTTCCATGATGCCCCGCTGTTGCTCGGGCGAAACATATCCGATAGAAGCGTATACCGGCACGGAATCCTCCGTGCCGTAGTGGTGTGTAATGCTCCCCCCTACCACAGGAACGCCTCCGAAAAGTGATTTGGCAAGCGTTGTTTTTCCGGCGCCGTTAGGACCTATTACAGCCCAGCTTTCGGTACTGTTTATTTGCCAGGATGTGTTCTGCAGATATACCTTATCCCTCAACCTTACAGTGATGGCATCCAATGTAATTACAGGTTCTTTTTTCATAATATTACGATTTTTACCAAACGTTTAACTTTTTATAATTTACGGTTATCTATAAAGCTCAAGGGATACCGCGTACAGAGGTCTGCGGGAGTTCGTTTTAAAGTCGGGCAACTGTCTGAGATCGTTAGGCGCCGTTAGATCCGCAGTATAAACTATATGGTTGCAAAGATAACCGGTCGTTACTTATAAACATATTTAAATACGGCTGGAAGCTGCGGGTCTTACGGCGCCTTATGAGTGAGTTTTGGCCGGCTTTAAAGCAAATTTCCGCAGACCGCCAAGACAACCCAGCTTGAGTTTTGTGGATAACCGGTTTAAGGCCGATGGGTGATCCCTGTGCGATCGTGAAACTGTTGGAGATAATTCTCAGTTTTTTTCTGATAGGACCACCAGCCAGTCTTCAACCTCAACCCCCGGAACCTCAAATTCATCCTGGGCATAAAACGCCTGCACTAATTTACCGGCGTCAGCAACCGGCTGCCCATTCAGGCTTGTTTCAAGACGTTCGATGGCATTACTCGGATAGCAGAAGAAATCACCGGAAAAATGCAGGTCCTCAAAACAACCGTCCACCACCGCATATTCGGCCCTAATGAGACCACCGGGCGCCTTGTGCATCCGGTGCAGCATGTCAACACCGGCACGAATCTTGATATCACGCCCGCAAGCTTTGACTCTCCCTTTCTGATAAAACCAGTCGTCGCTTAGCAATACCGCCCTGTATTCATCCATTTTTGACTGCAGCGCTGCATCCTTTACGGCAGGCTGCATGGGGCCCAGCAGCTCCTGAAACTCTTCAGCCATCAAATCGTTCAGCCGGGCTTCGTCCCATTGTCCGGCCGTTTCCTCTCCGAGTTCCCGTTGGATGGTTGTCAGGTTCTCCTTGAGTGTCTGATGCACTTTGTCCCGAAATTTCTCATCCGGAACTTTCAGCACCCGGCTCATCATTTCATAATTGAAATCGACAATTAAATTGCCCACGAATACGATACACTCGCCGATCTCCGCCGCGCCTGTTCCTGATATTTTACAGTTGCCTGCAATCAGGTCATTTACCGGTTTGAATGTTACCGGTATACCGATACGCTGGTGAACATTGATGATCGGCTGCAGAAACTTTTTATAAAATGTAATTTTCCCTTTCGGAATAATGGGGTTATCCCGGTGAAGAATCAAGTGAAAAAAAAGCTGGCCACCGTCCAGATATACAGCACCGCCCCCCAAATCCCGCCTGAATACCGGAATGCTGTTTTGCCGGCAAAATTCCATGTCCACTTCCTGCTCGGCGTCCTGATGGAATCCGATACAGACATAAGGCTCAGCGGGTGAGACCAGTGAAAGCGCCTCCTGCCCCATATGGGCCAAAGCATGATAGATCAGCTGTGAATCCAGCCAGGGGACTTTCCCCAGATTATATAATTTCATTTTGCCGCCTCCAGTTTAGAAAACCCGCCAAGCATATCCGCAGGCAGGTTTATGGATTGAACCGCGATAGCGAGCACTTCAAGATGTCAATTTATATGCATAGCTCATCGTGCCCGCCAACATTTTACCCACTTCACAGGATCGGGCGGAATTGAACAAAATCGTTTTTTCCCGCCTGGTCAATCCAGCCCCCAATTCTATCCGGATATTGAAAATGCTTGAAACCGGCCGGCTTTTCTCCACCCGGCACTCAATTCCCACAACAATCATTTCCAGAGAGATCTGTTTACTCGCTGCAACTGCAGCAATCGTCAGAACAATTCAACTACCGAGGGCACCAAGAATTAATTCGGTCGGACACGTCTGCTTTATGGCATCAACGCTGCCTTCGGCTATCCGAAATGTATTCGTGCCGGTTTGCACCACGGCAGTCCCGGAGTCAAATCGTATTTGCGCACTATAATCAACCATCTTACCGATAGATCCTCAGGCCAAAAGACCCGGCATTAATTGTAACCCTATAGCTGATATAAATTCCGCTAACCCTGTTTCAGAGCCCGGCGAACCAGCTGAATGATGTCCATCACCTCGAGGGGTATTCTATTTCTTCTCACATAGGTGAGCATGGTCCTGACACATTGCTGGCAGGACGTCACGATGGCCTGGGCACCGGTGGCCAGTGCCTCTTCGACTTTTCGTTTTGCAATTTCAGCTGCCAGCTGGGCATCGACCATCTCAAGATTACCACCACCACCACAGCATTGACAGTTTTCACGATTGTGCGGCAGTTCGACAAACGTGATCCCGGGGATAGATTGGATGACCTCCCGCGGTTCGTCAAATATCCGCGCGCCTCTTCCCAGGTCACAGGGGTCATGATAGGTGACGGTCATGGGCAGCTCTTTGAACGGTACTTTATTCTGTTCGATCAACCTGCATAAATACTGGGTTGCGTGTGAGATTTTAAACGTTTTGGGATAATATTCAAGCCACATCTGGTAACAGGACGGACAGGCAAAAACAACTTCCTTCGCCCCTTTCTTTCGGATCGCCTCAATGTTGTGATCAATATACCCCTTGAGCTCTTCAGGCATACCCGCCCCCAGCAGTGGAAACCCGCAACACCACTCCTCCTCGCCCAGGAGCGTAAAGTCAACCCGGCACGATGTCATTATCTCCGCCAGGGCGATGGGGATTTTTTGAGCCACCGGAAAATAGGATGCGACACAACCGGTGAAGTAAACCACCTCGGCTTTGTCTTTCAGGAATTCGTCATCGGGTGGATCCCGCATATCTTCAACCCACTCGATCCGCTCTTCATTGTCCTCACCAAAAACATTGTGCTCGTTATCTAAATTTTCCCGAACTCTTTTCAATTTTTTGGGATAAACGTTGGTGTGAACCAGATCCTGGCGCAAGGCAAGCCATAAATCCTTCAGATTGATCCCCACCGGGCATACTTCCTGGCAGTTGCCGCAGAGAGTACATCGAAAAACAGTATTGCTGTAGTTGTTCCACTGGTCTTCGGACAATTCATTGGCTCGAAACAGTCTGCTCAGGAGACTGCTTCGGCTTTTTAAAATCTTCCGGATGCCATCAATGCGGTATACGGCCGACAGTTCTCCATCCCCGGCAGCGGTGACCGCCGGGCAGACATCGGCGCATATCCGGCAATTCGTACAGGCTTCAATTTCCAGAATTTGCCTGAAACTGTAATCTTTATTGGCCATAAAGTTCGGTCCTTTATAGAGGTTGTCATAAAGATGTTTCGAATAAGCTATCGGCTCAAGGGGTTTCCATATTTTTTTCAAAAGGACATATCACGATCAATCTGCATTACTATCGTAAAAAAGTTTATGCGTTTTCGAGCAGGTCCCCGACAAACTGGCTGATATTGTATATCTTGAATTTCTGTTTTCTCAGTTTGGCGTTCGACAGATTATGAACACAGGAATTGCATTCGGTCAGTACCACCTCAGCCCCGATTGCCTCTACCTCTTCAAGCCGCCGGCGTGCCATTGCTATGGAGTTTTTGGCATAAGCCCCCCGTACACCGCCACCGGCGCCACAACAGAGCGCATCGGCATGATGGTGCTCCATCTCCACGAAATTCGGGGCGATCTTTCGGATAATCTCACGCGGCTCTTCGTAAATCCCGCAGTGCCTCCCCAGATCGCAGGGGTCGTGATAGGTCACCCGCTTGCCGGTTTGAACATCAAAATCAAAATCCTTAAGAAACTGACTGATGTGCAGGACCTGGACGCCTTTTTCTTTCAGTTCGGCATACTGGGTTTTGTTTTTGAAGGTCCTGGAGCAATACGGACAGCCCGTTATGATTGTCTTTGCACCGGTTTTCAGGATACGCTCTATATTTAACCGGGCCAGGTCATCGTTTATCTGATAGCCCACATCTTCAAGCACCCCACTGCAACAAACCTCATCGATCAACGTGTAATCGACATTAAGTTTGTCCAGCAGGTTCAGGGTTGCCAGAGTGGCTTCATCTTCCCGGTATGAACCCACACATCCGATAAAATAAACATATTCAGCCTGTTTATTGCGCTCTCTTTCAAAATCTTCCGGTTCATCTTCGGCATAGATGTTGGTATGTTTCTGGAGCACCTCGTTCATACCTTTAAAGGCAGGGTGGCAGGAACCGATATGGACCATGTCCTTTCTGGCCAGTTTGATAATCTCCGGCACTTCCACACCGGAGGGACAGTTGGTTGAACAACTGGCACAGGTAGTACATTGAAACAGGGTTTCAATCAGCTCGTCATTGAGATCAATTTTTTTGTCCATGACCTCTTTTAGCAGGAGCATCTTGCCCCGGGCATTGTAAGCCGGACGCAGTGTGGCACCGAATACCGGGCAAACCGACCGGCAAAACCCACACGATGAGCATCGCAGCACCTGGTCACGATACTTTTTTTCAAATTCATATTTCTCATCCATATACAACCTCCGAATTCACCTCTTGGGTGATGAGAATACTATTGGCCTTTAAATTTATGGGCGGTAGCCGCATTGAGCGCCAGAACCACCGGAGACAGAATAATATGCAGCAGCCGACTGAACGGCAGGAAAACAATAAAAGCACCGGTCAGAACGGCATGCACATACCAGCCATACCCATAAACATCGCTTAACGCTTCTGGATTGGAAAACAGAGTGCTGATACTGAATCCGACAAACGCATATGCGGCGCTCCCCGCGGCGCCTGTCATGGCGATTCGCATACCCTCAAGAACAAATCCAACCACCACAATACCTCCCAGCAGAACCAGCGCCAGGGAACTGCGCCGGGGCAGGCCGACAATCCGATGAGACCGGTCAAACAAGTGCCGGGAAAGCGCCATGATTACACCTGAAAATATCATGATGCCTGTCATATCAAAGAAAAAAGCAGTCACCCCGTTGTTCTTGTCGATCACTTGCCACACCCATTGCCATTGGGGACGCCACAGGGATCCACTCAG
>Ga0164313_10003266_pt1 | contig 14472 bp, 15 predicted proteins | sample GuaBasSedimGuay4_FD_113735 | JGI IMG/M metagenome (GOLD analysis project Ga0164313, IMG submission 113735) | Subseafloor sediment microbial communities from Guaymas Basin, Gulf of California, Mexico - Guay4, Core 4569-4, 0-3 cm | ecosystem: Environmental > Aquatic > Marine > Hydrothermal vents... | reverse complement strand
CACGGACGAGGAAGGCAAGCCCGTCAAGAGTTCGGTAGAACCTTTTCAATTCTCACCGGCAGAGCCGGTGGTTTAAAAAGGGAGTTAAAAATCCAATTTTTTATACACAGACCAGGGTAATAGCCGCAAGATTTCGCAGATCGGCCGCCAATATATGGGAAAATAGGACATGCCGATGTCTTTTGACAATCTGCGAACAACTTTCCTGGCAAGTTTTTCTGGACGAGATGGCGGCAACAAAAGAGTCTTGGCTCCAAAGGCCAGACCGGTATCAAGATAGCCGGGCATGTATAACTGGACCCGAATACCTGTACCTACAGCAGCCTGGCGCAAACTTTCGAAATAACTGACCAGGCCCCGCTTAGCCGCTGAATACGCCGCATTGTTTCTCCTTCCGCGAGAAGCGGCAATGCTGCTGAATCCGACGACAATGCCCTTCTCCCGTTGCTCAAGCTGGGGCCAGAAAAGTGTGACCGTCTCCATCACGGACAACAAATTAATACGCATAAGCCTGCGCATCGTAGCAATCTTTACCCCGGGAACATCTGCATCCGCCACAGCTCCAATGGGAAAAAACAGCCCGTCAATACCACCCATGTCATCCGTGGCTTTGGTAATCCGCGTAAGATATGTGTCTCCATCCATGACATCCCCTGCCACCACACGCACAATAACACCGTGGCGCAGCCGCAGGTCAGCAGCCACGGCTTCAATGTCTCTTTTGTCAGAAGAAACCAATACAAGATTATGCCCATTTACGGCCAGTTCGTTTGATAAGGCACGTCCAAGTCCAGCCGATGCACCAACAATTAGACTATTCATAAACCGAGCCTCTCTGATAGCTCAGACCGGAACAAGCGGTCGGGATCATAGTTTCGTAATGCATTACGAGTTTTTTCCAGTTCTGGATAGCAGGCGGCGACGACGTCCCTCGGAATTCTGGAATCTTTGATCAGATTGGGCAATCCACCCATAGCGATAACCAGCTTGTCAAGCCGTGGAAGACTGTTCAGAGTCCTTTCGGTGCGTGCAAAATTAAACGTTACACACACGCCATCCATCTCATAACGAAGAAACTTCTGGCGCCCCTTGAATAGTTTCATGGACCCCATGACCCCCTCCATGCGGTTGTCTAAAATGATTTTTTCCGCAGCACTCAAAAATGTCTCCACATTTTCGTCAGGAATGATGACTTGATACTCCACCAGACCCTTTCTTCCATAAAAAAGGAAATACTTTCCGTAGGCCGCAAACGGAAATACGAACTGAAAGAGATTTTCTTTTTTTGTCTTATTTCGGGATGTCTCCAGCAACCAATACAAATGTTCTATGACCCTGGTGCGCCACCCACCCCAGATGGAATATGGGAGTCGTGTCCTACTTTCCGGGGTAATGGGAAAATATTTCGGAATGATTTTACCTGAATTAACCGAACCGCTTAGAACCTCGGAGCCGATGACACATCCCCTGCCGAAGGTTTTGGGAAAGGGAGAGAGTTCATTAAAGGAATAGGCAAACTCGTACTGCATTGACGCCTGTCGCGTCACTTCGAGCCCTTCGGCCAGATTCCGCACCGGCGTCTGTACAGTGACGATCTGATCACCTGCAAGGGGCTGCAGGCGGAGGGAAGCTGAAAGAATCACCCCCGTAAGCCCGTATCCGCCGCACGTGAGTTCGAAAATTTCGCTCTCAGATTCAGGGGAGATACGGCGGATTCCATACACGGGATGGTACAGGTTGATGTCTACGACCCTTTTTGCAAATGTACCGTGCCGATAGGGATTCTTCCCGTGCACATTGGCCCCGATGCAGCCACCGATAGTTATCTCCGGATAACCAGGCAAAAGCGGCAGCCAGAATCCTCGTGGGGTAGCGAATTCCAGCAGAGAAGCGATGGTCATTCCCGCCTCAACCTCCACGATTCCGGACTGCGGATCAAAAGACAGTATCCGGTTAAAACAACGCATGTCCACAACCAGACTTTTTTCACTGAAAGAAGCTGCGCTGTAAGAGTAGCCCCCACCGCGTGCGATGATCGGCGAATGTTTGGATATACGCTCCACCATGCTATAACGATCGGGTCTCTGATAGGAGGCATCCTGGCGCACTCCGCCATCAAAGGAAATAAAATGTCTCTTTATAATAGGATCTTTGCGCATTGCTTCCTTGTTTTTATTGATCGGAATTTGTACCATCAGGTTGTGCAGGTTTTTTACCCGCTATAAAAAATTGTCTGCCCAGGATGCGCCACACCGGCGGAAACGCCAGATACAGCTTCACGAGAAAAGGATGTTTGGGTAGCGCTGAACGCGTACTGAACGGCATGAACCGTCCGATTAGCTCGGCAACCTCAAATCCACATTTTTGAAACGCTTCCGCGCATGAAAGATGCGTAAGCGGAATGAAGTGATCGTAAAAATCCCAGTAATCACCGGGGGCGTATTTAATATTAGGCTGCATAGCCATAAGCATCCCCCCCGGACGTAATACACGGTATACATCACCCAGAAAGTCATCCATCACATCCTTTGAGGGTAAATGCTCAAAAAAATTACTCACAAAGCAAACATCCACACCGCTGTCGGGCAAAAAGCTCAGATCCGTAGCGGTTCCAAGATGGAACTCGACATCCGGCGGGATGAACTTTTCTGACTCCGGGTTTATGTCGAGAGCAATTTTTTTCCCCGCATTGATATGACGAATAAATTCCCCGTATCCGCAAGCAACCTCCAGGAGGGTATCCGTCTTTTTTATATATCGCTGAAAAAAACCAGCACAAAGCGCCTGCCAGACCCTCTCCTTGGCGGCCACATCAGCGTCGGAAAAACGAGCCCGGTATAAACGATCGAGGTTCAGCATAAACTTAGTCCTTTTCCATACGTTCACCGCTTGACGGCAAGTCATAGTCCTTTGAAAAAATTTTGCGATGAATAATGATCATATCCTTTATCGTGGCCAAGATATTCTTCATCGATGTAGAGGTACCGTTCCCGAGAACCCGTGGGAATGTCTGTATGCCCACCTCGCCGACCGGGTATCCCCTGAGCATGACTTTGATCGTCAGTTCGGCGCCAATAAATGGACTGTTTGACTCCAGGAAGATATCGGCAAGCAGGCTGCGTTTCACAAGACGCAATCCGGTGGAAATATCCCTGAAGTGCGTGCGGAACAGGAAACGCAGGATCACATTATACGTCCATGATATAAACATACGAACGGTTGAATATATCTTCTTGTAGCGAAAAGTGATAACCAGGGGATAGTAATCAATGACCTTCAGGAGTTTGGGCAGATCACAAACATCATACTGGTCATCCCCGTCTGTGAGGCAGATAACATCTTTGGTACAAGCAGCCAGACCGCTGCGCAGGGCGGCCCCATACCCTTTGTTGACGGGATGGTGAATGACTTTGACACAATCATACGCCTGGGCAAGTTCATCCGCAATTTCACCGGAACGATCCGGTGAACCGTCATCCACAATGACGATTTCATACTCACAATCAAGACGGGCAAACAGATCAATCGCTTTTTCTGTCAACGGTTGGACGGTGAGTTCGTCACCGTAAACAGGGAACATAAGACTTATGGAATGCATGGTTCTTTCACCTCGATTTCATAACTTGCGCATCAGACACCACGGCGGTGCAAAACAGAATACTTGCCAAACACGCGTATAACCTCAAACGCATCCCTGATGAAAAGATCTTGTCTGGAGGAACCTGAATATCCTCGTTTTTGAAAATCCTTATCTCCGGCAAGGTTTTCTACAAGAATGATCCAGTTGACATTATTTTTTTGAATGTCCTGAATCATGATTTTTTGAACAGGGTCTTCAGTCGTCATCCCTGGTTCTAACAGATAATGCTTAACGCCTATTCTACGACCAAGAATCCAGTATGTTCTTATATGATTCGCGAATACGCGACTGTGATCCTGCAGCCCAATATATACGGCTTCATCTTCGATTGTCCGGGCATGAACAAAACGGGCCGCTTGCAGTTCATCCTCATCGGAGTAAAGGCTGGATATGGCAGCATCCAGCGGTGTATGGGTTGTCATTAAAAAGTTTGAATCACCATTTTGCAAGAGATCCGGGTGCGTTGTCAACAATCTAGCTCCGGTAATGACATCTCCAAGATTAGGCAGGAAATAGCCGGTACTCACTTTACATTCTAGATAACCTAGCCGCCAGGGAACAACAACAACCAAAATCAGGACTGCCAGTCGTATACCGATCTTTGGCACGCTACCCTTATGGTCAGCAGATGGCTGACATTTATTGACCACAACAGGCAAAAGCAGGGTTACCAGGGGCAGCAGCGGCCTGAAATGCACCTCCTCGGCACGGGAAAACAGGTAATGCAGAAAAAATGCATAAATCATTAAGGCAATGAACTCTGTCCGCTCCAGGTTATTTCCTTTGACAAAGCAGCCGGAAGCAAACGTGGCCAATGGTACCATCAACGCTAATTGGGACCACTGTTCCGGGATGAATACGCCTGTGCCTATGAAAAGCAGCAACAGAAAAAAGATTGCTGAGAACCCTGCCACTGAGTTCCGTGACGGCCTGGTAAAATATAAAATATCAGAACGAAAACCTATCCATATCAGCGGCATCATCGCTGCGATTACGGCTCTTGGTGATTGTGATGAAAACGAGAGCGCACGGTGTCCCGTCATCGCGGCAAATGGATACACAAACGCCTGGTACAGCGCTTCGGAAAGGCACATTCTGTATGCAAACAAAAAAACCGCGCTGCAACATACAAAAGGCACTATAAAACAACATCCATCGATCAGCGATCTTCGCATGATGGTGCCCTCACCTGTTGCAGCACCCCGCACAAGAATTATCTGACGGATCATATCGGCAACAACACCGCAGGCAAAGTAAGCTCCGAAGTTGATTTTCGTAAAACAAGACAGTGCGATCATAAAACCTGCGGCCAGGATCAACGGCGCTTTGTACCTCGGGGAAGATGTCAGGCTTTGTAAATACAAAATAAGGCCCATGAAGCCCAACGCATATGCATTCCAGGACGTATAGGTAAAGGTGTTACCTATCGTGATGATGGCCAGGAATCCGATGAACGCTGCTAACACAGCTGAAGATCGAATCCGTTGGGATAAATGCCATGTCAAAAAACCGGCAACGAATAGAAAAAACACACTTTGAACGATCCGCGCCGATATGACCGATTGCCCCAGCACGGAAAATGCAATGGCATTCATGTAATAGTTGAGCGGTGTATAAAATGCCCAGAAATCCCGGTAAGGGACACTTCCGTTTTGGACAAGCAGACTCCCCACCAGTTGGAAACTTTCGTCGAAAGTTCCCACGCCCCTGGCAAAGTAGCTGAAAATGAGAAAAAATGCATATACCACCGATAATGAGATATACACTTTTTTCATCCTGGGATGAAAAACAAATAGCTTAAGATTTTCAGTATTCATAAAGTTTTCGCTATTGGTTCAAGCTTGGCTGATATTGATAAGAGATTATTTTTATTACGATAATAAAAGATCGGAAGTATATAAAGAATGATTTTGGGAGTCAATGGAATTTTGGCCACACCATATGCTATTCCAACTTGCGGAATATGACTTCGCAGGGGCAGACGAATTTGACATCGATACAGATTTCTTTGGGATTGGATTTCAATTCGAAACTAACCCACTATCTGCAAATAATGTTTTCAGTTATAGATTTCAGGCTGGGTTCGAATCAAGGAATATTGAAGATGATGATGGCGCGACCTTGGAACTCGGTGGAGTTGTAATCAACAACACTTTTGCTTTCGGTGGGAATACCTCTGAAAAGATCCGCCTTTGGGGAGGTCCTCAGGTTCTGGTTGGATATTTCAGCGGTGAAACTGACAAAGAGTACCTTGGAGATAAAATCTCATTTTTAGGAGCTACATTCGGGCTTGGTGCAGCTGGAGGGGCTAATTTCGGTCTTGGAAAAACCATTTTTACCACTACCATTGGCGTGAGGGCCTTAGGTTTCGCAGGTACCCAGGGGGCTTTATAATCCCAAAAATGTTCAAACTCATCTTTTAGCACCCAAGCACGGTGAATGCGGCGGTTTCCAGCGCGCAGGTTATTCAGGACGCGAGAATCTTTTTTTGAGCGATTTGAAGAGTGTCTAAACAAGAGCCATCGCAGCCCTTTCAGAGCCTTGCGTTCATCGGTGCCGGCCTCTCGCCACTGTTGTTTTCGAACTTCATCTACCGCTTCATTCAGCGATTTGACGATATGGAAGCGATCAAGAGTCAGCGCGGCGTTGGGGCAATGATTTTCAATGGACGAATTATTTAGATAAACTCACATGAATGAGGCAAGGAATCATATGAAACCATATGAGCATACATCCTGAAGTTTGAATTACATAATTATGGAAATAATATATTGGATCAAAAACCTAAGAGGGGGGAGTGACACGACTTAGGTTGGAGAATATGAATCACACCTATTGCAGCACCTTTAACAGTATGAGATTGGACAGTTTGGAATAGGTTTGGAACTGCAACTGATGTTTAGGGTTTGAATTTTACTATGTCACCGTCTGGATTGTCAAGAAATTAAGGGACATATGTCTAATTAAGCTGAGTGACACTAAAAAAGAGCCTCCTGTGTTTGTAGTCAGTAAGTTGGTTTAGTGGTATGATATTTCTAATGAACTTCATTTATCAAAATCGAGTGCTTTAATGTCCTCCCCGCCATTCTGCACGACCTCTATCCCCCGATAAATCCTAATTCAAAAGTTGCGGTATAAGCCTATTTTCAGGATGATTATTGTCTAACCCTACCCTTACCATTCGGAAATAAAAACATTCCGAAAAACGGCGCGTAGGTGGCCTGTTAGCGCGCTGGCGGCATTAAACATTCCATGGTATCCAACCCGGGGGGAGGGGGTTGACCCTACCCGGGTATAGACCTCTTGATGGCCTTGGCTCTCTCGCATCTTGATTTTTTTTTGGGGGGGGATCTTGATAGAAAATCAATAATTCTTTTACACGATAAAAAAAGGGCCCCGGCACCACCATAGGAAGCACCCCCACGCGGGGGGAATAATCAAAGGACTGTTAAGGTGGAAATGTAAAAGAAATTTTCAAAGCTACAAAAGGCGGTATTGATACAAGCATACCCCCGCAGGGTTTTCCCAAGCCCCACGGGGGCGGGCCAAAAAATGAGAACCGTAAGATGCAAATCATGGCCAAGATAATGCTCTTTAGAATGAACTATCTTTTAGCGATTAATCTAATAAAGTAATAAGCAACACAAAAAATCAGGCTAAAATATAACAGATACATAACCTCTCGTGATGGCTCTACGGCTATAAAAATTTTAGCAACAATAGAATCTTGTGCAGCGGATTCATATTTTGCACCCAGCGAAGACAACATGACCAATAAGAAAACGACAGACGATATAATAATGTTTGAAAATGCTTTCATTAAAATCATTCTTTCTATGCGCTATTTTCTGCGAACAACGAGGAAACCAACAACACCAGCGCTAAGCAGGAACATGGTTGGTGTTTTGGGAATCTCAGCAACCAAGGGTATGGCAAATGCATTTGTTGTCATTAGAATTAAAATTCCAGCCAAATAAATTAAGATTTTCATGATCCATTTCCTCAATAGAAAAGTTTTTTAGATATTTGTAAAAGCTTTATTAGGGGTACAAAGCAAGAAGCGTGCAAGGCGAGAAAAATATTTTTAACAACCTGATATATTAATAAATAATAGCTTTTAGTTCAACGGTGCAAATCTTCCAATAAGAATAAATGTGAAGTATATTACTTAAAAAATATGGTATGTAGTTTATATCATAGCTCATGGGATAGCCAAGCGCAGGCCGACACGGAGAGATTCCCTCGCTCCCCTTCTCAAAACAGAGTATGGCCCCCACCGGAATTTCGTTGACAGCGACGGTGGGGGCCTTTATCGTTTGGCTACGATTTCTTTCTTCTCACCCCAAAGCTCAACAATCCGTATCGTCTCTCGGACTCTGCGGATTGTGAGAAACGTAAAGTTAGTGAAAAAATTGTATGCCCTGTGTGAAAACGTTAAGGAGGACAAATGAAGAACTATAAAATAAAGGACCTGATGGTACCACTTTCAGAATATGCGACAGTACCCGAAGATGCTACGCTGTTAGAGGCTGCTACTGCCCTGGAAAAGGCCCAAGAGAAATTTGACCAAACCCGGTACCGCCATCGGGCTATCCTGGTTTTGGATAAGGGCAACAATGTTGTTGGAAAATTGAGCCAACTGGACCTGCTCCATGCCCTCGAACCCAAATATGATGAAATGCTGGATCGTCGGAAACTCCGAAGCTTCGGGTTCAACAAAGCTTTCATGAAATCAATGATCAAAGATTATCATCTCTTTGACAGCCCCCTAACGGACATATGCCGGAAAGTTGGAGAAAAATCTTTAAAAAAGTTCATGAGTTCATTTTCGGAAGGGGAATATATTGAGGAGAATGCCACACTGGATGAAGCGATTCACCAACTTGTCATAGGGCAGCATCAGACTCTGCTGGTCACCCGGGGCGACAGGATACTGGGTGTCCTGAGACAGACGGATGTGTTTGCCACGATCTATCATACGATGAAGAAAGTATTTTCATAAAAAAACAAAAACGACGGCGTTGCTACCTGGATCTTGCACGAATTGGAGGTTTTCATTGACCCCGCAAACGGGGTTATTTCCGATACCTGAAAAACCGTGGAATCGGGAGGAGGCACTATGGACTTTGATCATGCCGTTGAAAAGATAGTGTCGCGAGTAAAAAAGTCGGGGCCCGGCACCTCGTTTACCTACGATGAAGTCGATAAATGGCTGGAGATCTCATCAGGTGATGATCTCATATGGGCTTATGACAAACTTTTTGATCAATTGACAACCGAACATTCCTTACTCCTGGAACTTGAGGAAGATCGCTTAATTATTGCAACTGCAGATGATAATGATATTAAAGCCGCTGAAAAAAGGAAATGAAGGATCGGATTTTTCAAACCTCTCACCAGTAGATGGTCTAATGCAAAAAATCAACATCTACAAACTTAACGGGCCATCTCTTTCGTGCCACATCAGCTGTGGCACGAAAAACAATAATGAAAATGAAAGGAGTGCTTAACATGACTGTAAAAGTTTTGATCACACGCACTGTACCTCAGGAGAAAGGCAGGGAAATGTTAAGATTGTTCAAAGAAATGAGGTCATTAGCAGCTGGCCAGCCTGGTTATATTTCTGGTGAAACGATGAAGAGCAGTGACCGGCCGGATATATATTTGGTCATCAGTACCTGGGAAAAGCCCGGGGATTGGGAAAAATGGTTGCTGAGCAAGGAAAGGCAAAAGATTCAAGCCCAAATTGATACCCTTCTGGGTGGAAATACAAATTATGAAATATTTCACTATGGTTTTCGTGCGTGAACTCAGAGACCACCTGCACATTGATCGAAAAACCTGTGTTTTCGTGTTATCAAAAACGGACGTTGAGACCTGAAACCCGATTTCCGGAGACGGATTTCGGGTTTTCTGATTATTTGTCCGGATTTTTTTGGGTGTAAAAATAGCCGAAATTGAGGCTGCGTGTTGGGTATGCTGTTGGGTATATAAATATTGAAAAATAAAAAAGGAGCCGCATCTTAACGTAACTCCCTGATATTATTCATGGCGTCCCCAAGGGGATTCGAACCCCTGTTGCCGGCGTGAAAGGCCGGTGTCCTGGACCAGACTAGACGATGGGGACGCAAACTGAATTTTAAAAATTTTGGTGGGCCGTGCGCGGCTCGAACGCGCGACTCTCTGCTTAAAAGGCAGATACTCTACCAACTGAGTTAACGGCCCAATAAAATAGATACATTTAATTACTTTTTTTTCAGCTGTCAATAAAAATTTCGGTTCAATTGAAGAAATTCCAGCTACAGAATCATAGCGAGGACGCACAGGCTGCCGCCTGATATCAAAACCAGCCAGTCGCTTTTCGCCGCTTTCATCAACCCCCGGGAGGCATCCTCTGAATAACAGCGGGCCTCCATGGCTGCTGCCAGATTGCCGGCATCCCTGAAAACACTTCTCAGCATGGGGACCGAAAAAACCTTCAGCCGATAGAACGGGTTTCTGCGGCTGCCCACACACCTGGCATTCTGAGCGGCCGCCACGTCACCGGCCCTGATGAATATAACCGGGATAAAGCGAACGACCAGTCCCAGCATAGTGGCGACCCTTTTTTCCGGAACCCATGGTATCGGTGTAAAAAACCAGGCCACGGCATGTTTTATTTGGGAAATGCGCGTGCTGGAAATAAAAACCAGGCCCAGGACGACCACCAGCAGAAGCCGCCAGCAAACGATAGCGCCGCCGATGAGACCCGCCTTGCCGACCACCAGGAATCCGATCTGCAACAAGGGTTCCCCCGGCGTCGATAAAACCCTTGCCGCAAAGACCATTACCAGAACAATTGAAAAGAATCGAAGCTCCCTGGCGGCGGACAGGAGGTGTACGTGGCCGGCCAAACACAGTATGACTACGATACCGCTCAACAGCATCAGGGCCGTAGCCGATGCATTGAGAATGGCCAGACTCGCCAAGGCCATGAGGACGAGTTTGACCCGAGTGTCCAGGGAATGAACCATGGTATTGCCGGCCCGATAGTGGAACGCGGTCAGGGATGCCACTTTTCCTCCCAGGCCGGTTGAACCAGAAAGGATAAGACATCTTTGTGATGAACAGCGAACATCCAACATCCAACATCAAACGTCAAATGAATAAGAAAAGGGAAAAAAAGCATCAATGCAATCCGTGTAATCCGTGTCGAAAAAATGACCTTTCTTGAATGAATACTATAGTACGCGCTCCTCCCGGGGCATGAACCCCGTGACCGGCCGGATCCCGAAAAGAGCGGCATCCGGTGCCACGATTGCGGGTTCTCCATCCCTGACGACCCTGCCCCGGTTTAAAAAAATAAGGCGGTCAGCAAGCCCGATGACCGGATCCAGGTCATGGCTGGCAACCACGATCGTATGCCCCTCGGCATGCAGGGTTCTCATCTGTTCGACAACCTGGCATATTCCCGGGTAGTCCAGATTTGAAAAGGGCTCGTCAAAAACGATGATTTCCGGTTTCATGGACAGGACACCGGCGACGGCAAGCCTGCGTTTTTCCCCTCCGGACAGAAAGTGGGGCGCAGCATCGGTCATGTGGGACAGACCGACCTTTTCCAGGGCCCACCGGGTCCGGCTATCGATTTCTGACGGATCCATGCCCAGGTTTTCAGGACCGAAGGCCACGTCTTCACTGACGGTTTCACCCACAATCTGGCTGTCGGCATCTTGAAAAACCATGCCCACGACCCTGCGCGCCCGCACCAGGTTTTCCTTGACCGAAATACCATTTATTTTCACGGTCCCTGCCGATGGCATCGCCAGGCCGTTGAAGTGTCTCAACAGGGTGGTTTTTCCCGACCCATTCGGCCCCGCCATGATGACAAACGCTCCCCGACGGATGGAAAGGCTGATCCGGTCGACACCTGCGGTCCCGTCCGGAAAGCGATGCAGGAGGTTCACCACTTCGATAATCACATCGTCTTTTTTCTTCACGGCAATTACACTTTCAGCAGATACACGATTGTAGTGGTTAGCCGAATTGGCAACACTCTGATTATTCATATATTATTTCGACCGACATCATGCACGGTCATTTAACACAGGGATTTATCCCTGCCAAAGCTGGTTGCGGGACAGCCTGTGATACCCTGGGTTACATTTTCGCCTTCGGCCGAATTTTGCATTTTATCGAATATCCACGATGGGTCGTATTTTTTTTGCCAATGGAATGGCCACGGCTATCTTGAGAGCATCCCCGAGCAGAAACGGATACATGCCCAGTGCCAGCGTTTTTGACAGGCTCATACCGGTTACCAGTTTGAGCCAGGGCACCCCCAGGCCATAGATGACGGCAGTGCCAAGCAGCAAACCGGTCAGATCGAACAACACTTTGCCTTTACCTTTTTCCGAGATCGCTCCGATGATGATAATTGCCGGAAGAAAGCCGATGAGGTAGCCGCCGGTCGGCCCGATGACATGCCCGATGCCCCCTTTTCCGCCGGCAAAAACGGGCAGCCCGCAGATACCGGCCAGAAGGTAGGTCGATATGGCAATGGCTCCCCACTTTCGGCCCAGAAGAAGACCGGTCATGTAAACAAACAGGTTCTGCAAAACAACGGGAACCGGACCGATGGGCAGGCTAATGTATGCGCCCACGGCGGTCAAGGCTGCCATCAGGGAGGCATAAGCGGTCATGCGCAGGGAGTTGGCATCCTGTTTGATCGCCGTCATATTTAAAAGCACCTCGGAAATGGTCAGAAAGGTAGATACCCGGGTCCAGAGGACCAGGTTTTCAATACTGAAATAAACAGGGAATTATCCATACTTTGCCATGTTGTTTATACAACTATGGGGTTAACCTTCTTGCACCCCTGCAGGCACGTGAAAACAGTCCCCGTATACAATATTCCGACGTTCACCGGCTCCCGTCTCGAGAATCAGGGCTCCGCTTTCATCCACATCCACTGCCCGCCCCCGGGAAGTTCCCCGGGTCGTCGTCACGGTCACCTCTTTTCCGATGGTCGCCGTTTGTTGCTTCCATTCCGTAATGATGGTGTCAAGCTGCCCTGACGCCATCCTTTTTTCGAACGTGTTCAAAAACCGGGATAATATTTCAAGTCTCGAATGTGTTTTGCCGGTCAACTGGCGGATGGAGGCGGCATAGTCCACGTCGGGCGGGGGTGCGTTGTTAACGTTTATGCCGATGCCGATGTTGATGAAAGACACCCGGTCACTTTCGGCCTCCATTTCCGAAAGCATACCCGATATTTTTTTTTCGTCCACCAGAAGGTCGTTGGGCCATTTCACCCGCACCTCAATATTGCAAACCTGTTCCAGGGTTTGGGCCAGCATCAGCGAAGCGGCAAAGTTGACACGGGGGCTCAATATGGGCGGCAATTCAGGTCTCAACACCATGGTGAAATAGAGCCCTCCCTCCGGTGACTGCCATATACGGCTGAGCCGACCGCGGCCTTTTTCCTGGACACCGGCCACCACCACGGTAAAATCGGGGGCCCCTTTCCTGGCCATGTCCCTGGCGATGTCCATGGTCGAGGTGGTGCGCTCGACATAATGCATTCTGGACATCCTTTGCGGGAACTCCCAGGGAAAAGGCGTATCCGGTGATGATCGCAGCAGGTAACCTTTAGGGGTCGATTGAATGTCATAGCCCGAAGCCTGAAGTTTCTGGATGTGCTTCCAGATGGCCACGCGCGAAATCCCCAGGTGGACACTGAGTCTTTCCCCGGATACGACGCTCTCTTTTTCTCTCAAATTAGCAAGAATTTGATCTTTCATAAGCAAAAACCCATTTTGGTTATCCATCTGCAGGCGGGAGGTTAACGAAAAATACGATCCCTGTCAACACCAATAACACCGTGTATCACGGTGTTATGCAACGCGACTTCGTCGCTAAAAACCTTTACTAAAAAGGAAATAAACAAAGATAAAATTCTTGGGGTTAAATTACCGGTGGCCTCTTGTCGAACCACGGGCGGGCCTTCTCCAGCTGGGCAGCCAGCTTGAACAGCGTGGTCTCGTCACCAAACCGTGCAATAAACTGCGATCCGCAGGGCAAGCCGTCCGTGTTCCAATACAGGGGAACAGACATGGCCGGCAGTCCGCACAGGTTGGCCAACTGGGTAAAGGGTGATCTCTCCAGGCTTCGTATGGCCAACTGGTCCACCATGCCGGAGGCCTTCAGCAGCCATCCTAATTTCAATGCGTTGACTACTTTCATCATAAAAATTTCGGCCGGCTTTGGCAGTAACTCACCAATTTTGGACGGCAAAAATGCATTTGTCGGCGTCAGATATAGGTCATAATTTTCGAAGAACCGGCCCATTTGACGGGCGGCCGTGTCCCACTGGCGCATGGCAGTGACCATGTCCCCCGAGGAATATGTCCGTCCCAGGAGCCCCAGTGTCTGGGTCTGTATTTCCACACCACTTGTCACAGCTTTTTGGCCCAGTTCTCGTTTCAAACCTTCAAGGTCAGCCGCTATTTCGCCGAAATACATGGACAGATAGCTTTTGGCCAGGGCCAATCCATCGATTCCCGGGTCTGCTTCTTCGACGTGGTGCCCAATGTCTTCCAGCAGCCGGGCGGTTTCCTCCACGGCTCTGACACAATCGGGGTGGATCGGCGTTCCCAGGGGTGATTGTGTGCTAAAGGCGATTTTCAACCCGGAGGGTTCCTCGGCCAGCGCACTGAGGTAGCCGGCTTCAGGCGGGCGGATTTCATAGGGTGCTCCGATATCAGTCCCCTGGGTCTGATCCAGCATGGCCGCACTGTCCCGCACCGTGCGTGTCAGGACGTGTTCCTGAACAGCCCCCTGCCATACCCTGCCGT
>Ga0164313_10003265_pt1 | contig 14473 bp, 10 predicted proteins | sample GuaBasSedimGuay4_FD_113735 | JGI IMG/M metagenome (GOLD analysis project Ga0164313, IMG submission 113735) | Subseafloor sediment microbial communities from Guaymas Basin, Gulf of California, Mexico - Guay4, Core 4569-4, 0-3 cm | ecosystem: Environmental > Aquatic > Marine > Hydrothermal vents... | reverse complement strand
CTTACTGAATCATTCACTCCTGTGTAAAAGTTCCAATATTTTCCCGCATGTTCGATAATATGGGGGGCCCACACCTGGTAGGTGTCGAAACCCTCCTTCACTGTTTCCAGTACAGGTTCTTCGATTTGCCAATTCATAAGGTCCTGGCTCACCGCATGACCAAAATTGGACGTTGGATAATCGGGCCAGTTAGTTCCGGCCATCCCCCTTATGTAGATCAGGTGCCAGAGATTATCCTTCTTGATAATGGCATGGTCAATAACAGTACCTCCGGGTTCAGCAAATTTGCCTTCCAGTGGATCTTTACCACTGGCCAATACCTTCAGAAATTCTTCGGCCATTTCTACCACTCCTTCCGGCTCATCAAAACCTGCCCAACTCCATGGAAACCTTCCCGAAGGAAGTTCACCCAGAATCTTCTGTTCAGCGCGATCTAATAATTCACTGATAATCCCTGTAGTTTTCTTCTGGTCAGCCAGGGTCACCTCTTCCATTTGCATTTGACCCACATGGATCAACTCATTTCTAAGAGAGGCAATAGTCTTTAGCAATTCAATATCCTCAATGGTAATGGTATCTGTACCGCTTTGATCTGTGAGAATCAGTTTTTTCTGATCCCTGGAGCCACTTCCACATGAAGCTGCAACGAAAAGGATCACAACAAGGAAATAAAGCGAATATTTCATATGTAGACGGGTTAAGAGTTACAGTTAGTTGGTTGCAATAAAAATAGGTGAACGGGGATTGTCAATCAATGAATAAATTGGCAAATCTGTTACACTTTTTGGCATTTTGCACAATGAAAATGAGGTGACCCCAAATCATCTTCCAATAAATTGGGTGGCAAAAGTCTCTCAATGATTCCTGAACTGGACAGGGCTTAGCCCGGTCTTCTTCTTGAAGGTCTTGCTGAATTGCTGCTGGGACTCAAATCCTGAGGATTGACTGATCTCTTTGACCGAACTGTTGGAATTCTTTAAGAGCAACCTGGCGTGATTGATGCGGATATTCAGCAGGTAGTCATAGGGGGAAAAACCCGTGTGCTTCTTGAAATAGGTACGGAACCACACATAGGAGATGTTCAGCTGACCGGCAATATCCTCCAGGTTCACCTTTTCCGAAAACCGGCTTTCAAGAAGAGATTTTGCTGTCATGATGATTTCATCGGTTTGACTGGTGATCTTTAATTCCTTCCTTTTCAGGTGGGTGAGAATATGTCCAATCAGAAAAATCACCGATCCCGAAAGGACATACTCGGCCCCTACAAAATCCGATTTCACCATCTCAAAAATATTGCTTAACTGCCTGATGAGCCGGTCATCCATTCCAATGCTGAACTTGGGGCTCTTCCTGGAAAGCAGGTGTTCTGAGCTTTGCAAAAAAGAGTTGTTCCCTTTGAATCCCACCCAATTTTCGGTCCAGCCCGACCGGATATCTGGTTTATAGCGATGCCACTCCCCCGGGAAAAGCAGAAAACCATCTCCGGCCCCAATCTCAAATTTCCCGCCGGACTGTGTCTGCAGAATACCTTTTCCGGCTGTGATGTAGATCAACTGGTACTCATCAATAACCCTGCCCTGCCCAAAACTAAAATGGTGGTGATCGGGGTGCCGACCCGGAGGATATACCGTATCAGGTTTAATATGGGTATGACCGGCATTATGAACCACCAGTTCCTTGAAGGCGTATTCCTGATTTACCTGGAGATATTTATAAAAATCATCCATAAACAGCTATCACATTACACAACTGAAACAGCAGATCTGATCTTGACATTGATGTGTAAATATATATACTTTTGATAATTACCAATGAATAATCCATAAATAGCGTGTAGAGAACTCACTTCAATTATAACAAATGAACCCGAAAAGACATTTACTGAAATTATTACTAATCACTTCCATCTTATTAGTAACCCTTAATTGCCAGAGGGTTGATCAAGATGGCCCCAAAACTGTCTCCACTTTGGAGGTGGACTACCAGGATCTGACAAACTTGTTTTTGGATCCTCCCAATTCGGCCCGTCCGGGTGTATACTGGTACTTTATGGATGGCAACCTCTCCAGGGAAGAGATGACAGCCGACCTGGAATCCATGAAAGAGGTAGGTATCGGACATGTACTTTTCCTGGAGGTAAATGTTGGAGTGCCTCAGGGTCCGGTAAAGTTCCTCAGTGAAGAGTGGCAGGAAAGCTTTACACATGCTGTAAAAGAGTGCGAACGGCTGGGTATTGTCCTTACCCTTGGTTCGGGACCGGGCTGGACAGGCAGCGGTGGTCCCTGGGTGAAAATGGAAGAATCCATGCAGCACCTGGTGGCCAGTGAACTTGAGGTAGCAGGACCTGTCAGTTTAAACCGGAAACTGGAAGTTCCAAAGGGACGTAATCCTTTTTTCGGGCTGGGAGGATTTACACCTGAGCTTAGAAAACGCTGGGAAGACTATTACCAGGAGGTGGCCGTCCTTGCATTTCCTTCAACGGACAACAAGGGGACAATTGCTGACTCAGACGAGAAAGCCCTCTACTATCGCCCCCCTTTCAGTTCTCAGAAAGGAGTAAAACAATACATTCCTGAACCTGTCGTCAGTGCTGAGAATTTCAGTGGAAATGCACATGGGATACCTACGGGAGATGTAATCGATATATCGAAATATATGCAGGAGGACGGAACCTTAAGCTGGGAAGTTCCGGAAGGCAAATGGACCATCTTGCGGTTTGGAAGGCGAAATAACGGGGCCATCACGCGGCCGGCACCCATGCCCGGATTGGGTTTTGAGTGTGACAAGATGAGTTCCGAGGCCATGAAACATCACCTGGAGACTTTTATGATTCCGCTCATTGAAAAGATACAACCCGACTCCACTAAAGCTGGTGGTTGGAAGATGATTCATATGGACAGCTGGGAAATGGGGGCCCAGAACTGGACAGATGATTTCAGGCGCAAGTTTGAGGAACTGAAAGGTTATGATCCCCTGCCTTATCTTCCTGTGTATACGGGGATGATTGTGGGCAATGTGGAAGAGAGCGAACGGTTCTTATGGGATCTGCGAATGGTATCCCAGGAATTAATACTTAAAAACCATGTGGAATATTTTAAAAGCTTCGGAAGAAAGTATGGCATGGGCCTCTCTATTGAGCCCTACGATATGAATCCCAACACCGACCTGGACCTGGGCTCCTATGCCGATGTCCCCATGTGCGAATTCTGGAACAAAGGCTTTGGTTTCAGTACGGGCTTCAGCACTTTTGAGGGAACGTCAATAGCAAATCTATACGGACGATCGGTGGTAGCTGCTGAAGCTTTCACCTCCCACCTGGTTGCATGGAAAAGTTACCCCGGCTCCATAAAAAATCAGACTGACTGGGCCTTTTGTTCCGGCATCAACAGGCTGGTATTTCACACCTTCGCCCATAAGTCTATCGGGGAACAATTCCGTCCGGGGATGACCATGGGCCCTTATGGTGTGCATTGGGACCGGGGGCAAACCTGGTGGGAGATGTCCGGAGCCTATCACACATACCTTGCCCGCAGCCAGGCCATGTTACAACAGGGGAAAGGGGTTGCCGATGTATTGTACCTGATCCCCGAAGGGGCCCCGCATGTGTTTCTCCCCCCTGCCTCGGCAGTGGACGGTAACCAGTATCTGGCCGGCCATATCGAATTTGGATTTGATGCCGAGACAGATCAAATCATAGCCACCGAATCTGAGGATGCCAAAGAATTTATGCCCGACCGGAAAGGATATAATTTTGACGGGTGCAGCCCCCGCATCCTTATGGAACGGGCAAGAGTCAAAGACAACAAGATTGTTTTCGATGGCGGAGCCAGCTACCATCTTTTGGTACTGCCCAAAGTCAGATCCATGACTCCTGAACTGATCTCTAAAATTGAATCGCTTGTAAAACAGGGAGCCACCATTATTGGAAATCCGGTGGATCGATCACCCGGACTGGCCAACTTTCCAGCCTGCGATCAGGAAGTAAAAACCATCAGTAAAAAACTATGGAGCGGTTTTGAAATTCCTCAAAAGGAATCTGAAATTATATATGGGAAAGGGACGATCCTGTGGGGAGGAGCCTATTCCAATCCAGATGGAGAAGAGTTATACCCCAATTACCAGTCCACTGCAAGCTACCTGAAAAGCAACGGCATACAACCCGATTTTAATTCAGACGGGACCGTTAGGTACATCCATAGGAAAATGTCAAATCGTGACCTCTATTTTGTATCCAACAGAACCGGTAAGCAAATCTCGGTAGATTGTGAATTCCGTGTAAAAGGCAGATACCCCGAGCTATGGAATCCACTAAACGGAGAGATTCGTGCCCTGCCCGAATATACAGAGACTGATGGTATCATTAGTATTCCCCTGCAATTTGAAGCCTACGAGGGCTATATCATTGTATTCGATGAAAAAAATCGAATCGGGACTGAGCAAGGGAATCAGAATTTTTATCCAAAGAGTAAAGTAGCCACCCTTGAGGGTACCTGGGACGTGGCTTTTGATTCCAAATGGGGAGGACCCGAAAAGGTAAGGTTCGATCAGCTGGAAGACTGGATCACACGGCCGGAGGAAGGAATTAAATACTATTCTGGGAAGGCAAGCTATTCCAAAACTTTCGATTGTGAACAGGCAGGGAAAGCCGAAAGATTGTTTCTTGATCTGGGTGAGGTAAACAATATGGCAAGGATAAAACTTAACGGGAAAGATCTCGGGATTGTCTGGACCACCCCCTGGCAGGTTGATATTACCAATGCAGTGAAAGAGAAAAATAATTCCCTTGAGATAGAGGTGGTCAACTTATGGGCCAACCGACTCATTGGTGATGAGGCTTATGAAGATGATGGCATTGTTGAGGAAAAATGGCCGGATTGGGTGCTCAAAAATGAAGCAAGACCCAGTCAGCGGTTCACCTTTACCTCCTTTAAACACTACACAAAAGATTCACCCCTGTTAAGCTCCGGCTTATTGGGGCCTGTGACCATATACAAACAATAGGAATAGATTTTAGAACTAATAGAATTATAGATGACAAAAGTTGGATTATTTGGGATTGGACTGGATACTTATTGGGACCAGTTTGATGGATTGTTGGAGAACCTTCTGGGCTACCAGAAGCAGATTAAGGAGAAGATTGAGGATTTTGGAGTGGAGGTCATCGATGCCGGGCTGGCAGACAACCCGGTAAAAGCCAGGGAGGCAGCCAGTTTGCTTCATACCCATGATGTGGAGATCGTATTTTTGTTTGTCTCCACCTATGCACTCTCATCCACCGTATTGCCTGTAGCTCAAAAGTTGAAGGTACCCATGGTCATACTCAACCTTCAGCCTGTACCACAACTGGACTACGAAGCATTTAACAAGCTGGGGGACCGGGGTAAAATGACCGGGATTTGGCTGGAACATTGCCAGGCCTGCTCCGTGCCTGAAATTGCATCGGTGTTTAACCGGGCCGGTATCGGGTATGATTTTGTCACTGGATACCTGGAAGATCCTGAAGCATGGGCAGAGATAGAAGCATGGACCGAAGCGGCCAGGGTGGCCGGTGCCATGCGGGAGAACCGCTTAGGCGTCCTGGGTCACTATTACGGAGGAATGCTGGATGTCTATACCGACCTGACCAAACAATCGGCCAGCTTTGGCAATCACATCGAACTGGTGGAGATGTGTGAACTAAACAGGCACAGGGAGGAAACCACCCAGGAGGAAGTCAACCAGAAGATAACCGAGTTCAATGAGACCTTTGAGGTGGTGGAGGAATGCGAACCGGAAGAGATTGAAAGAGCTGCACGGACCTCCGTGGCCCTGGATAAGCTCATCGAAAATCACAACCTGGGTTCACTCGCCTACTACTATGAAGGTGAGCCTGGAAATGACTATGAGAATATCGTGACCTCTGTGATTGCCGGGAATACTATACTGACAGGAAAGAATATTCCTGTTGCAGGTGAATGCGAGGTCAAAAATGCTCAGGCCATGAAAATCATGGCTGAATTTGGAACCGGGGGTTCTTTTTCCGAATTTTATTTGATGGACTTTAAAGATGACATTGTGATGCTGGGGCATGATGGCCCAGCCCATCCGGTTATTGCCGAGGGCCCGGTAAAGCTGGTGCCCCTTCCCATCTACCACGGAAAACCCGGCAAAGGGCTCTCCATCCAGATGACCGTTAAACATGGTCCGGTTACTCTGCTTTCGGTGGTGGAAAATCCCGAAGGTGTATTCCTGCTGGTGGCTGAAGGGGAGTCGGTTCCCGGACCCATCCTCCAGATCGGGAATACCAACAGCCGCTACCGCTTTTCCTTAGGCGCGCGTGAATTTATGAACCAGTGGTCGGGACAAGGTCCCTCCCACCATTGTGCCATTGGGGTCGGACATATAGCCCATAAGCTGGATAAATTGGGGAAAGTATTAAATATGAAAGTGGTGAAAATCTGTTAATCCATATGCAAACAGCAATTGTTACAGGTGCAACCCGAGGAATTGGTAAAGCCATCGCATTAAAGCTTACTGAACTTCACTATAATCTGGTGATTGTAGGACGAACTGCTAAACTCCTTGATCAAATTAAATCTGAAATTGAGAAAACCGGGGGGAGATGCCTTACTGTAGTAGCAGATCTTGGCCAGGAAAATGCACCTGGCCATATTATGGAGAAAACTGTTTCACACTTCGGTCAGATGGATGTGCTGGTTAATAATGCTGGAATGTCACATTCCGGCCCCCTCCTGGAAACGGATATGGAAACCTGGGACAAAGTGCATGCTGTAAATGCCCGGGCCCCATTCTTCTTAAGCAAGGCAGCCATCCCTTACCTAAAGGTGAGCCCTAACCCGGTGATCATTAACATTGGATCGGTGGTGGGTTTTAAAGGCTATAGGGACCAGGCAGCTTATGCTTCCTCAAAGCATGCCCTGACAGGATTTACCAATGTGCTGGCTAAAGAGGTCCAGAAAGATGGTATTAAGGTCCACTTGATATCACCAGGTGGCGTAAATACGGAGATGGTCCGGGAAATGAGGCCCGATATTGATACCGAACAGCTGATTCAACCTGAAGAGATAGCCGAAATTGTAGAGTTTTTAGTGACCCGGAAGGGGAAGGGTACCATCGATCATCTCTACATTAGGCGTCAGAGCGGTTTAGCGTTTGACTGAGTATATTAATTTAACACAAAATAGAGGTACCATGAAAACCAAGAAACTGCCACTGACTTCCCTGCTCATGATCCTGAGTCTCACACTTTCAATTACACAATGCGGAACCAATCGCGGCAATTCCGGCAACCAGGATACAACCCAAAGCACTGAAACTTGTTCGGAATTTCCTCTGGAGGGCTGGGAAAGATTTCAACAGCCTGCCTTCAAGGGATTTATGCATGCCTACCAGCCCTGCGTAATAGAGGTTCCCGATGAAGAATTCCCCTATCGCATGTGGTTTTTTGGGTGGGTGAGTGAAATTGCCAATCCCGGACAGGCCGGTGCGGATGCCATCTATTTTGCAAGGGGCAGTGATCTCGACACCTGGGAGGTCTATTGCCAAGACGGAACCTGGGATGCGGAAGGCGTGAACAGCAAATGGTTCTCCGTGCTCTACTCCTCCCCCGACCCGGAGGACTATTATGAGACTTTCCACACGGGTGATCCTTCTATAGTGTATAAGGACGGAGTATACTACATGGCATACAGTGCCACCTCCTTTGCCTTTACCGATCCGGACAGTGACAAACCCATCCTCCCTCCTACTTTCTCAAACATGGAAATAGAGGGCTACCCGGCAAAGATGATCCAGTGTGTGATGGGTGCTACTTCAAAAAACGGGATCAACTGGACCAAGACGGAAAAACCCCTGATGCTTGGAAAATCTGACACAAAGTACCCACCCGATCCTGCTCCTGACCGGGTTGGTGATTTCCACCGTCCCTGCCTGTTGTGGGATGAGGAAGGGGACAAATGGAAACTCTATTTTGATTACAGGAACATGGGAAAAGGAATGGGAAGCATTGTGGGCCTGGCCGAAAATACCGGGGACTTTCGCACCAGTGAGTTCACCTTTGTTCATTCTCCCGATGAGCCTCTTTTGACAGGCTGGCCCAATCCTGAGATCGTCAAGGTGGGTGACTGTTATGTGAGCTTCTCCGATGCGCCGGGTTACACCAAAGCAACGGCTCCTGAAGGACAGGAGGTAAGCGGATGGCAACTCAGACAGTTGAAAATGGCCACGTCGACGGATGGCCTGACCTGGAAAAAGCAGTACTACATCGATCCCGATCCGGGTATCGATGCCAACCATGTACCGCAGGCACTGGTTTGTGAGCGTGAAGGAAAGCAGTGGCTTTACCTGTTCTATACCATCCAGGTGGGATGGAGATGGGAAGAGGGAAAATATCCCTTCTTCAAGGAGGGCGATTACAATTGGTTCTACGATGAGATCAGGTACATGCGGCAGGAGATCAAATAGCCAATAATAGGTCTGCTCACTGGTAGTACTGAGGTATCCATGGCTTTTTAGGCAAAGCTAATAATTTGACATTCTAACCTACAAGTTCTAAATTGGTTCATAAATATTTATAGCAAATCTTATGGAACGTCGCAAATTTATTAAGGTCGGTGCACTATCAGCTCCCGCGCTGGGATTGCCTTTTAGTCAATTGAATGCGGTAACGCCCAGGTCTACTGAAATTAACCTTCCGCCCTTGCCCTTTCAGGAATTGAAAAGCAAGTTGAAAATAACTGAGGTGAAGATGGTTACACCCAGGCGGAAAAAACCCTGGCCAGAATACAAGCCCAGTGAGGGATCCTGGTCAATGAAGGCGGAAATTGCCAATCCCATGTCCATTTACCCGGAATATAAAGCCTACAGGGCATTGTTCCTATCAGGTGATCTGGGTCCTTCCACGGTGCAAATCACAACCGACAAAGGTATTTCGGGCATCGGATATGGAGGACCAGGCGGCGGATTTGTGATTGAAAACCACCTGACTAAATTGCTGATGGGTGAAGATCCCTTTAACGTGGAACGGCTCTGGGACATCATGTGGCGGTCCACCCTCTATTACGGAAGAAAAGGATTGGTCATTAATGCGATTAGTGCTGTTGACAATGCACTTTGGGATATTATCGGAAAGGCACTGGAAGTTCCTGTCTACCAGTTGCTGGGTGGCAAGACCAAGGAGCGGATTCCTGCCTATTGTACAGGAAATGATCTTGAACAACACGTCGAATTTGGATACACAAAATTAAAACTTGCCGTACCGTATGGTCCCGCTGATGGAAGGGAAGGCATGAGAAAAAATGTCGAACTGGTGGATAGGGCAAGAAAACTCTTAGGTCCGGATGGCGAGATTATGCTGGATTGCTGGATGGCTTTCACAGAAGATTATACCATCGAATTTGCCAAAATGCTTGAACCCTACAGGGTATACTGGATGGAAGAGTGCCTGCCACCTGATGAATATGCGGGATTCGGTCGTTTGAATAAGCAGATCACATCCACAAGAATTGTAACCGGCGAGCATGAATACACCCGATATGGTTTTCAATTATTGCTTGATTACGATGGCGCCAAGATCTGGCAGCCCGATATGAATTGGTGTGGCGGACTCACTGAACTACGAAGAATCGGAGCCATGGCTGCAGCACACGGCATACCGGTAATTCCCCATGGAGGATGGAGAGGTGGTGCTCCACATTATATCATGGCTACTAACAATAGTCCATGGTGCGAAATGTTTATGCCTGCCCCCGGAGGACCAAAAGAGGTGTATGAAATGTACGCCGAAGAGAATGGAATTACAAGAGGACCGGAAGGTATATATATGGTTCCCCAGGATCGCCCTGGATTTGGCTATGAATTAGAGGTGTAATTGCTTGAAAAGGTCCTTGCATGCATTGGTGAATATGGCCACATCCACGGCGTGGGAGATATACTGGATTCCGGCATCTCTCCACATCCGGGCTGATTCAAGGGTATCGGTAAAAGTGCCGACCACAATTCCTCGTTCCCTCGCCCGGTTTACGATTGATTCCATATGCTTAACAACGATGGGATGATCCACCTGTCCCGGTACACCCATGGACTGAGAAAGGTCATAGGGTCCGATGAAGAGAATGTCAATACCATCCACATTCAAGATCTCCTCCAGATTATCTATGGCCTCCTTGCCCTCCAGTTGTATAATAATCAGGGCTTCATTGGCCTGGGAAAAATATTTAGCAGCCGGAATGGATGAGTAGGAGGCGGCCCTTACGAAAGGGTCCATTCCTCTCTGCCCTTCAGGGTGAAATTTTGCAGCAGAAATACATGCTTTTGCCTCATCTGCATTTGTAATATGGGGGATCTGAACGCCCAATGCACCTAAATCCAGGGCCTTTGAAATAAAAATATCACTGGAATTCTGAGCCCGGATAATGGGCAGGGTCCCGGATAATTCAGCAGCCATGACCAGGTTCTGTAGATTTGAATAAGTAAAGGGGGCATGTTCCATATCCAGGATCACAAAATCAAATCCTGCATGACCGGCAATTTCCACAAAGGCAGCATCGGAAGTTTTCATAAATGGTCCGAATACCGTTTCACCATCGCGTAATCTCTTTTTGAATTCTTGAATCATCTTCATTTCTATTTTAATTTCCAAACAAATCAATCAATGCATTAATCCCTGTATAAACCATAAAACAGGCAAACAGAAAGGCAGCTATCATACCACTGTTCAAAGCGATGCCTGCCCGATGTCTGCCCATCTCTTTTCGGTTGACCAGGATGGCTATGCCCACAATGGCCAGTGGGAGTACGAATACACCGGAAACCTGGGTGGTTATTTGAGCAATAATTGGATTTGAACCGAGTATGGGGACAGTCAGACCGATCAGAGCTGCTATACCGGTGATAACCTTGAATTGGGTGGATTTGGTATCAAGCTCACCTTTGCGATAATCGGCTATTAACAGAGGGGCAACCATCAGTATGGGAAAGATGGAGGATATCCCCGCACTAAGTGTACCTACCATAAAAATGGCAACCGCAAATTTACCTGCAACAGGCTCCAGGGTATAAACCATGTCGAGTACCTTGTTGATCGCCTTCCCCTCGTGAAAAAGGGCACCGGTGGCAACTACTATAATCGATCCGCTGACCACAAACATCAGGATTGCTGCAACGATAGCATCTCTGGATTGTTCCTTTGTGTTCTCTTTTCCCCATCCCTTCCCTTTAATAAATAAGGGCCTGGTAACAAACACCGGAGCTGCCATGGTGGTGCCTACAAATGCGGCAACCATGAGCTTTCCACCAGGCACCTGGGGAATGGAGGGAACAAATCCCCTGAGTATCTCACCTGGTGCCGGGAGTACAATAAACATGGAGATAATGAAGGATACACCCATGATTGTCACAAATATTACGAGGATTTTTTCAAATAATGAATAGTCACCCAATAGCAGAATTCCATACAGTATAATCGTCATAAAAATGGCGATGCCCAATACAGCCCAGTAATTGGTTGGAGAGGTTCCCGGGAAAAAAATGTGGATCAATTCATAGATGGCATTGGAGGTGAGTCCAATGATCCCTGACAGACAGGTCCATTGGGCCATCACACAGCCTGCAATTATGGCAATCGCCAGGGCACCACCGTATTTGATCTTGCCCCTGATGCTGTGCATGCCTGTTCCTCCCGTCACCACTGCATAACGGCCGTAGGCTTCCATCATGACCCACGAGAAGAGAACACTCAGGGCAAGCACCCACATTAGCTGCGTCCCGAATTCACTGCCCGCTTTTGCCATGGAGGTGACACTGCCTGTCCCTATGGTATAACCAATGGCGAAGATACCCGGTCCCACAGCAAGCATCATATACCATATTCTCTTTGGAATGGATTTTTTTTCTGGATTATTCATTGCTCCAGGCTTTGACAATTTGTTTTGCGGTCCCAAGACCATCAATTCCCAATTCGATTTCATCTCCGTCCTTCAGGTAGACAGGAGGATCAAATCCAAGCCCTACTCCCTCTGGTGTTCCTGTAGAAATTATATCCCCTGGCATCAGGCTCATAAACTGAGAGAGGTAGGAGATGACTTCCTGGACATTAAAAATAAAATCGTTTGTATTTCCATCCTGTACCCTTTTGCCATTCAGAGACAACCACAATCTCAGACTATTTGGATCTGCAATTTCATCCCTTGTAACCAGGTAGGGTCCAATAGGAGCGAATGTATCGCAACTTTTCCCTTTCACCCATTGCCCGCCTTTCTCCAGTTGAAACTCCCGCTCACTTACATCATTGTGCAATACATATCCGGCAACGAAATCCAGGGCCTCTTCTTTGTTTATATAATTTGCCCGCTTGCCTATCACCACTGCCAACTCTACTTCCCAGTCTGTTTTCTTGCTGTTCTTTGGCATGATAATATGATCATTCGGTCCGGTAAGTGACGAGGTAGCCTTAAAAAACACCACCGGCTCCCGGGGTATGCCCATTCCGCTCTCTTTTGCATGATTGAGATAATTCAGACCGATACAAATAATCTTGCCGGGTTTTTTTACGGGTACTCCCAATCTAATTCCAGGACCAACAAGGGCTGATGTTTTCGGATCAAATTCCTTTTTTAGCTTATTTATTCCATCATTTGCGAAGAAATCTTCCGTGTAATCTTCCACCAGGTGACTTACATCATAACGGATACCTTTCACTTCCAGGCCTGGTTTTTCATTTCCGGGTGTACCGAATCTGATTAATTTCATATCGCCAATATTTTATTTCTAGGTATTCAAGGTAATAAATCCCCCATCAATAGAGATGCAGCTACCTGTTATGAAAGAGGCCTCATCAGAGCAGAGGTAGAGCGCCAATGACCCAATTTCTTCTGGTTTTCCCATCCTTCCGATGGGTTGGGTTTTGGATAATGCCTTAAACATCTCCTCCTCTTTCCCAGGGTAGTTGTTAGCTAAAAACCCATCTACGAACGGGGTATGAACTCTTCCCGGGGCGATAGAGTTACACCTTATCTTATCCGAAAGATAGTCTTTGGCCACCGATAGGGTCATGCTATGTACGGCCCCTTTGCTCATGGAATAAGCAAACCGGTCGGACAATCCTACATGTGCAGCAATGGAAGATATATTAATGATTGCTCCACCACTTGATTTCATCCTCTCCACACCCGCTTTAAGACAATGAAAAACCCCTTTCACATTTACGCCATAGATGGTATCAAAATCATCGGGCGATGTATTACCAACACTTCCAATATGGGCAATTCCTGCATTATTGACCAGTATATCCAAACGTTTACCTTCAGTCGCTGTATGGAAGGCACCATTTACACTTTCAAAATCCGACACATCACAAGCGATGCAAACAGCCTTTCCACCAGAAGCTACAATAGTATCTGCAACATGCTGGCCATTTTCAATATTCAAATCCAGAATGCACACTTCTGCCCCCTGGCCAGCCAGGGCAATTGCTATGGCTTTGCCAATACCGCTTCCTCCCCCGGTAACGATTGCCTGTTTTCCTGATAGATCAAAACTTTTGTTTTCCATAAGTTAAAGTTATTGTCTTTTCTTGTATTGTCCCAATCTTGGCTGCTTCCTCCTAATCGAGGGCAATTACGACACAATTACCTCCCTTTACAGGTGCAAAATATGCAAAGGATGAGCCATTTTATCCATTGCGCTGACTAATTATATCATCTATTTTGTGTGTGTACACTATCTCTATGAAATCATTAGCCTTTATTGCTTGTTTTGCAGTTCTTTTAAGCTCTTGCCAGAAGGGAAATCTCGAAGAGACTGCCATTACCTTTGAATCCGTAAGGGTTGTTATAGGAAAAGAAAGTAGTCCTGCACTCAGGAACATCTCGGGTATACTGGAAAGACAGATAACCCAGCGATGTGATGCAAAAATTGAGACAAATAAGAGCTCGAAATCGCAACTCAACATTCAGCTATCCATTGAATCGGGTCCTGGAGAAGAGGGATTCCGGATTGAGGATGGTAAAGCTGGCTCTGTCAGGATAATAGGTGGAAATGAACGCGGAGTTCTTTATGGTATTGGTAAATTTCTCCGAACAGCCCGGTATGACCAGGGAGGATTTACGCCCGGTGTGTGGCGTGGAGAATCCTCACCAAATGGGACATTCAGGGCAGTCTACCTGGCAACCCATTTTATGAATTATTATGAAGCCGCTCCTATTGAGGAGGTCAGGCATTATATAGAAGACATTGGACTCTGGGGATACAATACAATTTTAGTGCATTACCCTACCTGGCAATTCGACGGACTGACCGATCCGGGGGCCCAGGAATGGCTCAAACGTTTCACGACCGTCCTTGCTCACGCCAAACAGTGTGGTTTGCAGGTCGGTTTGCTGCAGGTACCGGGTGAGGGATACAAAAACGCATCTGAGGATTTGAGGAGAGTAGAAGTCCCGGGGCATCGTCGTGGGAACTTTGGTTCCAATCTCTG
>Ga0164313_10003264_pt1 | contig 14476 bp, 16 predicted proteins | sample GuaBasSedimGuay4_FD_113735 | JGI IMG/M metagenome (GOLD analysis project Ga0164313, IMG submission 113735) | Subseafloor sediment microbial communities from Guaymas Basin, Gulf of California, Mexico - Guay4, Core 4569-4, 0-3 cm | ecosystem: Environmental > Aquatic > Marine > Hydrothermal vents... | reverse complement strand
TCTCAAATGCTGTAGCGCGATGTTATCAGCTGGGCCTTTGGCTTCACAGTGAACAACAAAGATTTGTTTGAAATGATATTGCTGATTGACCATTATTACTTGCCAAATTATAGTGTTGCTATGGATTCCTTAGAACAAACAGATAAAGATCTACAACGACTCGAAGATCAGCTACGTGCGCTGCTTGGACAGATTGAGAAACTTCGTGAAGAAAATCAGTCATTGCATGTGCGCCAGGAAACGCTGGTAGCAGAACGTGCAGCGCTGGTAGCCAAGAACGATGCAGCCCGCAGCAAAGTTGAAGCGATGATCAATCGCCTCAAGGGTCTGGAGCAGACTTGATTGCATATGGAAACTGAATCTGAGCCGATCTCGGTCATTATTCTGGACCGGGAGTACCAATTCGCCTGTAAACCGGAAGAACGGGCAGTTCTGCGTGAAGCTGCCGCCCATCTGGATGAGCGTATGCGGTCCATCAAAGAGGAAGGAAGGTTGATGGCCCTCGAGCGTATTGCAGTGATGACAGCACTTAATCTTTCTGATGAATTGCTCAAGATGCAAAAACTTGAGGAACACCGCAAGCAGAACGTAGACAACCGCATTCACAAACTTGCCAATGAACTGGAAGATGCACTCAACAGCTAAATGGTTTAGAATGGCTTTGCCCTCTGTGGTGTTAGCCAGCTGGCCTGACAAATGCCTTGTCCCTAATTTGTAACCTGGGGATGGCATACCTGATAGCCGGTGTGCATGTTCGCCGAAGTGCGAAAAGCCTGAAGCTCGGAGCGCCGTCCCACTTGAACCTTTGGTTCAAGGTAATCGGGCCCGCAGCGGCATTCACGGAGGGTTTTTCGTGTCCGCCATTCTTGTTACAACCCTCATCTCTTCTGAATTCTACCCCCAGGCATGACTGATTCTGTCAGTCATCACCCAGATGGGATTCCCAGACAGGTTTTACGCGAAAAGCTGCGTAACATGCGGCGTGATATCAGCCATCAACAACGCAGCCGTTTTGATCAGGCTATCCGGCAACACCTGTTGGATTTGATTAAAACCAAAACGATTACCTCACTTGCAGCTTACTGGCCATTTGATGGTGAACCGGACGTGATTCCACTTTGCCGGCAATTGCTGGAACAAGGTGTCGGGGTCGCATTGCCAAAGATTGCATTAGACGGTAACAATATGGAATTTCATGCGTGGCATGCGGGTGAGACACTTGAACAAAACCGGTTTGGCATACAGGAACCCGGCAACACCCGAAAAATGTCAGTCTCCACCTGCCCCCTGTTAATCATGCCGCTGGTTGGCTATGACCACGCGGGCAACCGCCTGGGTGTCGGCTCCGGGTATTACGACCGTTACCTGGAAACGATGCGGGATTCACCCCTCCCGTTACGCATTGGCATTGCCTACAGCTTGCAGGAAATGGAACTCATTGAGTCGAATGACTGGGATATCCCACTGCATGGCGTGATTAATGAAAATGGATGGTTTACCTTTACTCAATAAAAAGGCGACAATCACTTTATGCCCCCTGACCTGGAGAATTGAATGAAACACTGGCTGGTAAAAAGCGAACCTGATGTTTTCAGCGTTGATGACCTGGCTGATAGCCCTGATCAGACCCGCTGGTGGAAGCATGTGCGCAACTACCAGGCACGTAACTTCATGCGTGACGAGATGAAATTGGGCGACAAGGTTTTCTTTTATCATTCCAACACCGATGTACCCGCCATCGTTGGACTGGCCGAGATAGCATCCGCACCCTATCCGGACCCGGACGCATTTGATCCGCAAGCCAAATATTATGACCCCAAAAGTGATCCGGAAAACCCCCGCTGGTTCCTGGTTGATATACGCCTGACCCGTAAGCTGGACGAGCCAATCTCACTTAAAAAAATCAAGCAACACGTTGAACCCCTCGGTGACCTGCCACTCATCCGCCGCGGTAACCGTTTATCCGTGATACCGGTCGCACCCGGGCAATGGGATTACATCATGTCGTTGGAAGCAACATGAACCAGGACGACTTAAAGCGCCAGGTTGGCGCAGCGGCACTGGATTATGTTCAACCTGACAGCGTACTGGGCGTGGGCACAGGCAGCACGGTCAACTGTTTTATTGCGGCCCTGGTCGAAAGTGGTATCCGTATTGAAGCAGCAGTATCCAGTTCTGAAGCGACCACTGCGTTGCTGCAACAAGCCGGAATCCGCGTAGTGGACCTGAATCAGACCGGAGGGCTGGATGTATATATCGATGGCGCTGACGAGTTCGACGCTCATCGCCGCCTGATAAAGGGTGGTGGCGGTGCATTGACGCGTGAAAAGATCATTGCAGCCGCCAGCAGGAAATTTGTTTGCATCGCTGATGCCAGTAAACAGGTCGGCGTGCTGGGAGCTTTCCCCCTGCCGATAGAGGTAATCCCGTTGGCGCGCAGCCTGGTGGCCCGCAAAATGGTGGCAATCGGCGGACAGCCGGAATGGCGTGAAGGATTCACCACCGACAATGGCAACTGGATCCTGGATATCCATAATATGGACCTGGTTGATCCCGTCAGGATGGAGCAAACCATCAATAACCTGACCGGGGTAGTGACTTGCGGTCTATTTGCATTACGACCCGCCGACCTGGTTCTGATCGCCACGCAAAGCGGCGTTCAACAGCTCTGAAATAGCAGCAGTGCACACACCATGCATTACGCGACTTCAGCAAGAGAAAAGGCGATGAAAATCACCCTGTCTGGATAAAAAAGCCTGATTTGGTGTATACTGACCGAACGAATTGTCACTCCAGAAAGGGTTCTGGATCGGCAACAAAAGCATTTACAGGAATAAATGCTTGTTCTTGAACATGTTTTACAAGGATGTAGCGAAATGAAATCTATCACACTTCTGGCAATTGCACTGTTCCTCGCAAGCGCCCCCTCACCAGACGCCGACACCATTTCGCAAATTTCCGGCAACTTTTTATCGCCTGGCAATGATCAACCATTGCTTGCAGCTGAGCCCGGAAAACCTGGCAACCGGATAGCTCAAGTTGTTTCTGAAGCACCAGCAGAAGAATTGCACAGCCAGACTGCCAAACAACTTGTACGGGTCGATTAAACCACGCAGCGGTCCGGGTGATTTCCAGGCCAGGATTAAACCTGCATAAGCATTGACACCCCCCCTCCAACCTGCCCACTCCAACCTGTGCTCCGGTTCCGGTCGTTTCCTGTAATAAAACTTAAAGAATATTTCTGCAGCCAGTAGTTACTAATGGGCCAAAATCCGTTAAAATCTGTCACCAGACAAGTATAGACATTCCAACGGAGGACTTTTTAATGAAATCATTTCTATTTGTAATTCTGACAGTGTTAATGTTTGCTTCATCATCTGTTATGGCCGGTGATGCGGCGGCGGGTAAATCCAAATCTATGGTTTGCGCAAGTTGCCATGGCCCTGCCGGCATAAGCAGCAACCCAATGTGGCCCAATCTTGCCGGACAGCAGGAACAATACCTGGCCAAACAGATCAAGGCGTTTCGCGATGGTGACCGTAAAGATCCGATGATGTCACCAATGGCCGCTGCCCTAAGCGATACCGATATCGCCAACCTGGCTGCCTTTTACGCCGCTCAATAGTACTTTACAGACCGTTCAAAAAGGCCGGAGTCAAATTCCGGCCTTTTTTCTGCATAAATTCTGCAAACCTTCCGACTGATGACACCCTGAATTTCACCGGCACTCGCTATAATGCGAAGCACAAGTTTGGGGGGGCTCAACCTTGAATTGGAAGAATTGTTATGCGCTTGACACGTTTCACAGATTACTCTCTACGCGTCCTGATTTACCTGGGACAGAACAACGAAGGCAGGGTGACCATTCACCAGATCGCTGAAGCCTACGACATTTCAAAAAACCATTTAATGAAGGTCGTCAGCAACCTGACACATCTAAAATTTGTTTTGGCACAACGGGGACCGGGCGGTGGTATTCAATTAAACCACTTACCCAAAGATATCAGCATTGGCGAGGTTATCCGGAATACGGAAAAACACCTGCGGGAACGGCCCGCAGAGTATGCCATCACCGGTGTTGAAGCAACTGCTGATGCCCGCCTTGGCAAAATTTTGCAGCATGCTATGCAGGCTTATCTGAGTGAGCTTGACCGCTTCACTCTGGCCAATGTGCTCGAGTCGGAAAATAACATTGCACAACTTTTAGAGCTAAACGGACAAGCGGCCTGACCCTCCACCCCATTCTGCTGATAAATGGCCGGTCATTCAATGGTATGCTTGCTCTCTGACCCCGGGAGCAAGCAACCATGAACTCATCTGAAAACTCACCGACTTCACTGGCTATCGAGATCGCCATTCGATTAGGCGTCATATTCCTGATCCTGGCCTGGTGCCTGCAAATACTCACACCATTTATCGGGCTGGTTGCCTGGGGCGCCATTATCGCCGTGGCGATCTACAAGCCTTTTCTGAAACTCGTTGACAAACTCGGCGGGCGTAAAAAGCTGGCGGTCACGCTGATTGCTGCAGGCAGTATTGCAGCGATCCTGGTGCCGGTCATTTCACTGTCTTCTTCCATGATAGAAAGTGCGACCACAATCGGTGATCAAATTGGTGCGGGCACGTTAAAAATCTCACCACCGGCAGAATCTGTGCAGGAATGGCCGTTGATCGGTAAGAAAACCTATACGCTCTGGCACCAGGCTTCAGTCGATCTGAGCGCTTTATTGCATAAATACCCTGATCAGCTAACCTTAGCCGGTCAAAAGCTCCTGGGTGCCGCCAAGGGTGTGGGTTCCGGTGTCATTCAATTTATTGTTTCCATGTTGATTGCGGCGGCATTTTTATCGAGTGCTGATTCTGCCGGTGCGGCCATGCGCAGACTTGCCAAGCGACTCGCGGGTGATAAGGGTGACGCTTTGCTGACCTTATCAACGGCAACAATTCGCAGTGTCGCGGTTGGTGTCATTGGTATCGCCTTTATCCAGGCACTGTTAGGTGGCTTGGGCATGATGTTTGCCGGTGTGCCGGCAGCCGGGCTTCTGGCCATCGTTATACTGATTCTCGCAATTGCCCAGTTACCACCGATATTAGTACTCCTGCCGGTGATCTTTTATGTCTTTTCTGTTGAAAGCACCACTGTCTCGGTCATATTTATGATCTGGAGTGTCCTGGTCAGCATGAGTGATGCGGTACTGAAGCCCATATTCCTGGGCAGGGGTGTTGAAGCGCCGATGCTGGTCATCTTGCTGGGCGCCATTGGTGGCATGATTACATCTGGAATTGTAGGTTTGTTTATCGGTGCTGTTATTCTGGCGCTGGGATATACCCTCTTCCAGGTCTGGTTGGACTGGGGTGATGACGGGGTTGAGGATACCGACAGTGCAACTGTTCATGAGGCCTGACCAGAAACATCAAATTTAGCGAAGGGAAGCAATGATGTTGATCAACTTGTTACTGGGGTGTGCCACGGTGTTCATCTCCATGGGGATACAGGTAACCGTCGTAGTTTACATGCTTCGTTACCTGCTCAAAATGATGAGCTACGATGGCCTTAAAACAAAAGACTTCGGATTCGATACCTATGTCATCAGTATGGTCTTGTTAATTCTGTTTGCAGGACACCTCGTACAGATTGCAATCTGGGCAACGTTATTTATGTTCCTCGGTGAGTTTACTGATTTTCTGACGGCTTTTTATCATTCCGCTGTCAATTTTGCCTCACTGGGCTATGGTGACATCGTCATGAGTGAGAAGTGGCGTTTACTGGGAGCTCTGGAAGCCAGCAATGGTGTCCTGATGTTCGGCCTGTCTGCCGGCACCTTGTTGGCAGTGATGACGAACCTGTTCGCACGCCATAAAGAAAGTGAGACGATTCGTCATGGCAGTTCAAACTGATTAGCGCTCGCTCATGAGATTTAGCCTGAAAGCTACGGTTTGCACACTGCTACTGGCGCTACTGGTGCTACTGGCTGCATGTGCTCCGGTTGGCCCGGATTTCGTGAAACCGGAAGCAGAACTACCGCCCGGTTGGTCCGGTGCGGGTGAAAGCGGGCTGGAATCATCACCTGTTGACCAACCGCAATGGTGGCTGGTTTTCGAAGACCCCGTGCTGAACAAATTGGTGGAGACGGCCTGGCTACAGAATAACTCTCTCGAGATTGCCGGCTTGCGAGTACTGGAAGCCCGCGCCCAGTTGGGTATTGCCCAGGGCAACCAGTATCCACAATCACAACTGGCCGCAGGTAATGGAATTTACATATCCCCGGCAAACAATGCCGGTGGCGGATCAAACTTCTGGCAATACGGCATAGGCGCCAGCGCTTCCTGGGAAATAGATTTCTGGGGCCGGTTCAGACGCGGTATCGAATCCGCGGACGCCGCCTACCTGGCCTCCATTGCCGCCCGCGACCAGGCACTTATCCTGCTGACAGCGCAAGTCGTTAATACCTATACCATCATACGCATTAACGAAGAACAACTGCGTTACGCACATGAGAACGTGGTAATACAGCAACGCAGCTACGATATTACCGGTGTGCTATATCGCAATGGCTCCGACTCTGAACTTGATATGCAACAGGCACATACCTTGTTGCTCAGCACGCAAGCGACGATTCCAGGATTCGAGATTGCATTAAAACAGGCCCGTAACGCCCTCAACACACTACTCGGCAAACCGCCCGGCAGCATTGATCATCTTCTGAGTAAAGACCAGGGAATCCCTGTCTTGCCTGAAAAAATTGAAGTCGGCTTACCGGCAGACCTGCTGAGACGGCGGCCGGATGTACGTCAGGCAGAACTCAATGCAATGGCGCAGAATGCCAGGGTCGGACTTGCCGAAGCCGATCTGTATCCCAGCTTCAGCCTGACCGGTAGCATCGGGCTGGTTTCCGGGGGACCCGGCGGTGCTGATTTTGGCGATCTTTTCAGCAGCGATGCACTGACTTTCTCGATTGGCCCCTCGTTTGTCTGGCCATTTCTGAATTATGGCCGGATACGCAACAATGTACGCGTACAGGACGCCCGCCTGCAGCAAGCGCTGGTCAATTACCGGGAAACGGTCATCCAGTCAGCCAGGGAAGCAGAAGACGCCATGGTTGCTTTTAACGGTTCACAACTGCAAACCGAAATCCTGACTAAAACGGTCGTATCTGCCCATCGCTCTAACGAGTTATCCGTGCTGCGTTACAGGGAAGGATTTTCTGATTACCAACGCGTACTTGATTCCCAGCAAGCCCTGTTCGCACAGCAGCAACGCCTGACGACCCAACGTGGCACTTCAGTGGCAAGCCTGGTGAATCTGTATACATCACTCGGCGGCGGCTGGGAAACCCAGCCGGGACTGCCGTTGATCAGCGACAGTAGCCGGCAGCAAATGCAGCAACGCACCAACTGGGGTGACTTGCTTGAAGAAGCCGCACCGGATAGCAGGTAACCGCGTTAATAACTTAGATTAAACGGAATCCAGGATGTCACAAGAAGACACAGACACAGACACAGGCACAGGCACAGACAAGACAGCAGACCAGACAGAACAGGCGGTGGAGAAGCCGGACAAAGATCCGGTACGTACGTGGACCTTCATTACCCTCGCTGTCGCCTTGTCATTGCTGGCCTGGTACCTGGTATCTGACCGGATCGTACCATCCACTTCACAGGCACGTGTTCATGCGCTGGTTGTCCCCATCGCACCGGAAGTCTCCGGTACCGTGTTTTCGGTTGACGTGGGCAATAACCAACGCGTCAAAGCCGGCCAGGAGTTGTTTCATATCGATCCTGAACGTTATCGCCTGGCGGTGGAAACTGCCGAGGCCGACCTGCAGACAGCACGGCAGTCCATGGGTGCTTCCAGCGCCAATGTCAGCGCGGCCGAGGCAGGTTTGGTGAGTGCACAGGCCAACCTCGTGCGCTCCGAAAAAGATGCAATCAGGCTGAAACGCATCAAGGAAGAGGACCCTGGCGCCATTTCCCAACGAAGAATTGAATCGGCTGAAGCTTCGTTGGCTGCCGCACGCGGACAGGTAGATGCCGCCAGGGCCAATGTTGAAAAGGCCCGCCAGGACCTGGGGCAAACCGGCGAACAGAACTCACGCATACTACAGGCGCAGTCAGCACTGGCCCAGGCCACGCTGAACCTCGAAAGAACGGTCGTGCTCGCGCCCGAAGACGGCCTGGTAACAGATGTTCGGGTCAGCAAAGGCAATTTTGCCAACGCCAGTGCACCACAAATGACGTTTATCGCCGTGGACAACATCTGGATCCAGGCAGATTTCACCGAGAACAACCTGGGGAATATCCGGCCCGGTAACAGAGTGGAACTCGTATTTGACGTACTGCCCGGCGAAGTTCATTCAGGCACCGTGCGTGAACTCAGTTTCGGTGTTGATGTGGGTACTGCCCCGCTGGGCAGCCTGCCAACCATAGACAACAACCAGGGCTGGTTACGAACCGCTCAACGCTACCCGGTGCTGGTTGATTTTGAGTTGCCGCTGCAAAAGGGGGCACTCGGCTTGAGAGTAGGTTCACAGGCCACTGTGGTTGTGTACACCGGCAATAATTCAATCGTTAACATGTTGGCGGGCTGGCAAATATGGCTCAATAGCATTCTCACTTATGCCTACTGAATTGCTTTGACCACAGCAACACAAATAGCAAATCAAATCGCAACCAGGGCAGCGGATATCGGCAGTCGCCGTATCCTGCGCCTGGCACTGGGCACTGCGCTTTCGATGGGATTCTCCCAACTGATCAACTGGCCCTTGTCATTTGTTGCCGCCATTTTCACGATGTTCTTGCTGGCCGTTCCATTACCGGCACCAACGCTGAAAACGGGTATCAAGTTTGTACTGGCACTGGTTCTTCCCGCTTACGCCGGTATGTTTCTACTGGTACCAATTCTTGAGCACGCCCGCTGGGCCGGCATTTTGCTGGTCGTGCTGGCCCTGTTTGGCAGTTTCTACTACTCGGCCCGCGGCGGTTCGCCCGTTATGGGTATGTTTATGACTCTCGGCATCACGATGGTTGTAACTGTCGGATCGGTGAGTGCTGATGTCATGCTGTTGATCGTCAATGGCATTGCTGTCGGCGCCGCTGCCGGAATTACTTTTGTCGCCGTTGTGCATGCCCTGCTTCCGGATCTCCCACCCCCACACAATACGGGCGCTGGTAAAAAGCCGTCACCACCTGCCAAACCGTCCAGCCTGGCGGCCCGCAGAAATGCAATGCGCTCGCTGACCGTTGTTATGCCGCTGGTGATCATTTTCCTGTTCATCAGTTCCAGCACGTCTTACGTGGTCGTCATGATCAAGGTTGCCAGCATGGGCCAGCAGGCCAGTGCCCAGGTTAGCCGTGCCATGGGCCGCGAACAGCTCGAATCTACATTATGGGGTGGCCTGGGTGCGATCATCGCATTTCATGTCATGAGCATCTGGTCGTCCTTGCTGATGTTCTGCCTGATCATCGCACTGGCCTGCCTGGTGTACGGCAAGCGCATTTTCCAGGGTGCCGGCATGAATCCGAAAGGTGGTATGTGGTCCTACGCCCTGCTCACCATGATCATCGTACTAACCCCGGCCGTAACGAGCACCGAGGGTGATGTCGCAGCAGCGTTTTATGCCCGCCTGTTGCTGTTCGTCATTATCGCCATCTACGGCACCATCTCGGTTGCCATCTTCGACGCCTTCTGGCCGGCCCGTAGGAGCGACCTGTAGGAGCCGCGTCCCGTAGGAGCCGACCTGTAGGAGCCGCGTCCTGTAGGAGCCGCGTCCCGCGGCGATAAATGAAGCATGGAGCAACCCCGATACACTCGCTACGTGCAGTCGTGTACTCTTGCGGCATTTGGTGCATGTTTGAACGTTATCGCGGCGGGGACGCCGCTCCTACATCGTTTAATCTGGTGGCTCTGCTGTTATAATTTGTACTTTCCGAATAACGAAAGAAAATCACATGTACTCTCTGAACCTTCACAAAGTTTTGTTTCTGCTCGCCATATTCTCCAACCTGGCTTTTGCACCCGTCGTGCTGGCCTTGCAGGACGAAACTGAACCGCCGGCACAAGACCTTACACAGGATGTTGTTGAGGATATTGCATTCAGGGACAACCTGGGCCGGGACACGCCACGAAGCAGTTTTGCCGGGTTTTTAAAAGCGACCGAGAAATTCGACTTTGTAACCGCTTCTGAGTTTATTGATCTGCGCAACCTGCCGCGTTCAGTAAGAGAATACAGTGGCGAGGAATTGGCCAGGCAACTGGATTTCATTATCAAAAGAGGTATGAAAATAGATATATCGCACCTGAGCAGGAAACCGACAGGACAGGTGGTTGACGGCCTGCCGGATTACCGGGATGAACTGGGGCACCTTGTCTCCAATGATGGAGAGCAGGTTCTCTATTTACAGAAAGTACCGGGGCTGGAAGATAATTTTATCTGGAAGGTCTCCAACGTCAGCATCGCGATGGTGCCCGGGCTATACGACTATTTCAGCTATCCGGAGTGGGTCGAGGATATCCGCATACATCTGCCCGAAGATGTCGGCTTCCTGGGGATCGAGTTATACAAATGGGTCATCGTTCTGGGCGCAACGATTATCCTGTTACCCATATTCTGGCTAATTGGCTTTGCCCTTAGTTGGCTTATCAGCAGGCCCGGTTCACCTATACATCTTTCGGTTCGAAGATTGCTCACCCGGCCATTAGCAATTTTTGCCGTCATGACAATAACTGGCAAACTTTTGAATGAATTGGGCCTGGGAGCAAAGGCACAGGCGCTGGTAGAAACAAAAACCCTGATGACAATCGTTGTTGTGTGGCTGGTTTTCTCACTGATCGACCTTATCCGCGAAAAACGAAGAGAGACGTTCATTGCCCAGGGACGTTCCGATGCACATATTCTCGGCCGACCCATGGCTAATGCGGTTAAATTATTTACACTGCTGGTTGCCATATTGATCTGGTTGAGCAACTCCGGAATCAATATTTCCACACTGCTGGCCGGCCTGGGTGTCGGTGGTGTCGCACTTGCCCTTGCATTGCAAAAGCCCATCGAAGACCTGCTGGGAGCCGTCTCGATTTATTCTCAGCAACCCATGATCACGGGTGATTTGTGCAAGTACGGCACCATCCTCGGCCGCATCGAGGAAATCGGCCTGCGCACGACCCGTATCCGCACCCTGGCCAACACGCTGGTTTCCGTGCCCAATTGTTTGATTGCTCACGGCGCGATTGAGAATTACTCGGCCAGGGAGACGATGCTTTACCACCCGGAACTACCGCTGCGCTATGACACCAGCCGGGAACAGATGCAGGTCATTATTGAAGAAATTGGCCAGATGGCCCGCGATCATGACAGCGTGGTTGAAAAGTCCGTCCGGATCCAGTTCACCGAGTTTTCCGAAAACTCAATGATTATCAAGGCACGGATTTATGTAGATACATCAGACTTCAGCACTTATTTACAGGTGGTCACAGAACTGAATATGAGTATCATGAAAATCGTCCAGGACAACGACGCACATTTCGCCCAGGGCGCAAAAACCGTCATGCTGGAATACGGCAACAAGCCCGAAGTGTAGGAGCGGCGTCCCGCCGCGATTTTTTTGGCGGTAGTGCAATATTTTGGGTTGCGGTAGTGCAATATTTTGGATTGCGGTAATGCAATATTTTGGGTTATCGCGGCGGGACGCCGCTCCTACAGGTCCTCTGCAATCGTCGACTTGATGCGGGTTTCTATGTAGGGGTAGAAGGGGTTGCTGCGCAGGCGCTGCAGGAGCGCGGGTGGCAAAATCAGGGTACCGAATTCACCCAATATCTGCACACGCCCGAGATGGGGATACCCTGAGTCCACCGCTGCAGGCTCCAGTCCATAGACTTCGTCATCCAACGGAAACGGCAGTGCGACATGCGTCAATGAGTACACATCCTCCGGCCAGCTGTATGGCAGGCTGCGGCTGACAAAGCCAGGTATACCGGCCACCTGCCGTAACTCGAGTACCCTGGTATCTTTTCCGCTGCGGTTGGTCAATACCGAAACGTTGTATTTACCTGAGCCCTGATTCATTGCCCGGTTCAACAATAGCTTGTGTTCGGGAAGAACGTACGTCGCCAGGGCATCCATTCGATTGATATCAAACAGCACCAGCTCACTGCCATTTGAAGGCAGTTTTTCGTACAAGGAATCCAGCGTAGCTGCAGTAAAGACCGTTGCATCAACCAGGGACTGAAACGTCATTACAGGTGGCATTTGATCCAGTTCACCATTGCCCGACATACGCTGGAGTTGCTGTTTGACTGTTGTGGTCAATTTATAGCCTTGCAAGCCTGCATTCATAGGAAAAGAGTTGTATTTATGTGGATCATATTCAGGGATTATTCCCACCCAGCGGGAGTGCCTGAAAAACTCGAGGTGTCCCAACCAGTAAAACAAACGCGAAAACTTTGCCAGTGAACTAACCCCAACCATCGGTGACAGCAGGAACAAATGATCGGGGGTTCTGAACCCGGTGTCTGCGATCGAATCCATGGCATATTTCAGTGCCAGGCTGCCACCATTGGAATAACCCACCACATAAAACGGCTGCTCCGGCTCAAGTTGACCGGCCACATGTTTTGCGCCGAGCTGGACGGCTGCTAACCAATCCTGCCATTGCATTTTGTCGAGTTCAGCCGGTATCGTGCCATGCCCGGGCAGGCGCAAATTCAAAACATAAAAACCCTGGGCGTGAAACATTGCCGCAATGTTCCGTAACGAATACGGAGAGTCGGTCATGCCATGCAACAACAATACACCGCCCCTCGATGTGGCCGGGATCATCTGGCTGCTACGATTCAGATTCCGGCCGGATTTCACCGGATAGGCTTCGTTCCCACTTATAAAACGGTTTAGTTCAGAACCGAAGGTGACTCCGGTAGCGGCTTCTTCAAGTGCTTCCAATTCCTGGAAAACATCGGCTTCTATTGCCAGGTACTGCTCGAGTGTTGTTACCGTCTTTCGATCTTTGGCACGAAATTCAGCACTGATCTCAGCCGTGTGCCACCATTCCAGTTCCGGCCCGCCCCGGGCGGACATGGCCTTGGCCAGTATCAGCGTAATCCCAACCAGCAGGAATGACGAAATCACGAAAGTCGTGATGCGTAAGGCCAGGCGTACTGCTTTTTTAATCATTTATTGGCTGCCTGGATTTTGTATGGGCAAAAAGAAAGGCAGGGAGTGCAATGCACCCTCTGCCTTTCCTTGTAACTCACCTTGTCAGGCTCTATAGCTGCAAAATCAGCAATTATGGCCCGATCAAGTTGGTTGCTTTATTACTGCTTGCGTGAAAAGCGCAGTGCGCCACCCAGCAACAGGAACAAAGAACCGAACAGTGCCAACCATGGCAGAGGTCCAGCCGTTGTAGGCAGAACTTCTGGTTCCGGCTCAGGCTCTGGCTCTGGTGGTGGCGGTGGAGGCGGAGGTGGTGGCGGTGCAGCGGCAGCTACTTCCGGCTCAGGTGGGCCTGCCCAATAGGCATCGCCAACGTAGACGTTTACGCTCTGGCGAACAGAGAGATTTTTAATCGCAACATCTTTGCCTTCGATTTTTGTCTCGAAACCAGGATTGTTGGACTGATGGCTAGGGCCGAGGCTACCGTCTGCATGCGTGTAACGCAGATGCGTACCGCTGGCAGTCTGTGCAACAACTTGACCCGTCAACTTGGCAAAAGTACCGCCATCGCGATCGACCATTTCCAGACAAGCTTTGTCTACAAATTCGTATGCCGCGTAGGCTTCAGGGGAAAACGTAATATCGCTACAAGTTAAATCTTGTGCGCTTACGTTGGCGGAAAGGCCCAGACCCGCAAGGGCTATCAGACCGTACTTCAGGTTCACTTTATTCATATGGTTTCCTCCTCTATGATTGACTGACCTGATTAGAAACTAACTCACCTTTAACAATATATCGTTTAGGTGCATGACCGACGAAATAAAAAGGATAACATGTCACCAGCGTTATTGTGGACGCGTCGGTAGGTGCCAGAACACTAACATCCGCGGGGTCGACGATGGTTATCGATGACACCACAAATTCACTTGTACCCTGGTATGTCAGCATATTAATACTGTCTCCCAGTTCAATATCTTTCAGCCCCCTGAAAAAACCATCCCGATGGCCGGCAATACCCAGGTTGCCTGGTGAATCGATCCTTGCCGTCCCTTTGATACGGCCTGCACCCCGGTTGAGATTGATCTCATCGGTGCCATTGTAAATTGGAACTTTCAGACCGAGCGTATCAATGCTCATAATAGCCAATGGTGCTTCATCACGTGTGGCATTGCCTTCATGGTAGTCGGCGATGCGCTTTGAAGACCACAAGCTGTAATCAGGCTCAGTAGAATATTGGGTACCGCCAGCGGTTGCCTGCACCGGTGCAGGTGTCCCCGCGGCCACGGCCTCTTCAAACAGACGGATATCAGACTTAGCCTGGTAGTCGCCCACGC
>Ga0164313_10003263_pt1 | contig 14478 bp, 27 predicted proteins | sample GuaBasSedimGuay4_FD_113735 | JGI IMG/M metagenome (GOLD analysis project Ga0164313, IMG submission 113735) | Subseafloor sediment microbial communities from Guaymas Basin, Gulf of California, Mexico - Guay4, Core 4569-4, 0-3 cm | ecosystem: Environmental > Aquatic > Marine > Hydrothermal vents... | reverse complement strand
CGACATTGCACGGATTAGTCATGCCGAATTTGTCGAGGAACCCACGCTCAGCGCACTGTTCTTTACCTTCGATCCATTCACTTGCATATGACTTGTGAGTGGTGCAGATACGGTCGGTCGGTTCAACAGGGACGAAGCCAAGGTAGTCAGAGTTTCTGCATCCACGACACGCTTCGGTGTGTTGGCACGAACCTCCATGGCAGACAATGCAGGGCCGATACAGGGTCATACGTCCTCCACCCTCAACACAACAGCTAGGGCGATCAGTAGTCTCGTAAGTCTCATTCTGTTCCTTCCTTGTTCTTCAACAAATACTCTGCTGCGGCTTCGTAGTCGATGCCACTCATTCGTCACATCCCTTCATCTGTTCACGGCGCAGCGTGACGTACCGACGCTTCAACGTCTCGTTCTCGTCCATCGCACGGTCGTACGCTTTACGATACGCTCGCAGGTCGCCACGCAACAGTGATACCTGCTTCATCCACTGTCCCTCCATGTGCACCGCTGTGAATATCCATGCGATGAAGATGCTGGCTACCAGGGTGCCGATCCAATAGAGAACGGACACCTATTCCCCCTCTGCATCAGTGAGATCGAAGACCTTCGTCTCGCTCGTGAGCTTCGGGTGCGTGAACTCCTGGTCGATGGCTTCGGTGCATAGGTGCCTGAAGGCTTCGACAGCTTCGGTGCCGTCCAGTATTCGGTCGTAGGTCGTGGACGGGATGCCACCGACCATGCGCTCGACCTTGGTGACACGGTACGACTCCGTCTCGATCAGGTACGCCATCCCGATGTTGGTCTCGAGCCCACGGTTTGTCAGGCTCATCTTCTTCGATCTCTTCCAGTTGCCTTGGTTGCTCATTCTGTCTCCTTCTGGTTGTACGATGCGTTAAGTCTGACGACTTGAGAATCGTTTACGATGATGCCTGCGTCTTGCATGGCATCCATTACGAAGCCCGACACGTTGTCGACGTCAGACCGTCGCATGTGTTTTGGTTTCACGTCGCTCGATGGCTCGAGCCTGATCCAGAACTCGTCTGAGTCGAGCACGATCCAGAGAGCCACGTTGTCTTCGAACCGGTTCGTGATGACGCCCATGCTCGTGAGCTCGTCAGAGAACTGTTCCTTGGCTGCCATGTATTCCGGTGGCATGTAGAAGGTCTTGCCCCTACCACGGGGTCTCGCCTTCGGGACCGCGCGCATTGGAATGCGTAGGTAGCCATCTCGCTGTGGGTGTCTCATCGCTCGGCCTTCGCTATGTTGCCGAGAATCCACTCGACGACCGGCACGGCCACGGCGTTGCCCATCTGTCGGTAGCGTGACGTGTCCGAAGATCCCGGAGTGTCACACCAGCCGTCAGGGAAACCCTGCAAGCGCTCACACTCCGTCGGAGTCAGTCGGCGCACGACGTACCCATCAGAGAGCATCGGGAGCTGTCGTCCACCCTTCCCATTGGCAGGGAGAGCGCCGACAACGTCCGTCTCGCGAACTTCACCGCGCTGGTTCTCAGCGAAGGTCTCGAACAGGACTTGGTCGTTCGAGCTCGCCGAGAGCGTCAACGACTGGTCGTCACTCAGGAGCGGTCCCTTGCCACCACCCGGCTTACCTTCACGCATTCGCATGATGACGGCTCGATGTGTGTCCGCTGGCGGACGCACTTCGATCAGGTCGGTCGCATCCTTGTAGTCCCGTTCCTTCAGCGTCGATGCCATATCGTCCTGAACGTATTCGCCGAACGCCAGCATGCGTGCTGCGACTAGGTGGTTGGCTTGGGCTGAGTTGTCGTCTGGCCCGCCACCGCCACCAACGCTGCTTCCAGTGATGCTGGAAGCGACCGTTTCCTTCTTTCTGCGCGATGGAGGATTCCCGTACACGCCCTCGGCGAGAGCGAGTACTTCGGGTCGGGGCTCTCCTCCAAGATGCCCAACAATGAAGACTCGACGGCGCCGTTGTGGGACTCCGAAATGTTGAGCGTCAAGAACCCGGAAGCTGACACCGTACCCGAGTTGAACGAGCGAACGGCAGATGGTCGCAAAGTCTCTGCCCCCAGCCGATGAGAGGAGACCCGATACGTTCTCGCCCACGACCCAGGTGGGGCGTGCTTCTCGTACGAGTCGGTGAAACTCCCACCAGAGAGCACCGCGGTCCTCAGCAAGTCCCCCACGGCCACCAGCGATGGAATAGGATTGGCAGGGGAATCCGCCAACCATGATGTCGGGAGCGTACGCTCTGTTGTATCCGATTCTGATGTCATGAATATCTCCAAAGTGGTTGGTGTCTGGGAAACGATGCTCGAGCACGCTCCGTGCGCTGTCGTCGAGCTCAGAAGTCCACAGGACTTTCATGCCGACATTCTGGGCTGCAAGGTCGAATCCACCCACACCGGAGAACAACGAGCCGACCGTGAGAGCCACAGAACGCCCCCTCTGCTGCTCGGATGGGTAGATCACGGTGTTCCTGCTCATTCTCGCAGCTCAGAAGCAGCCAGAAGCTCGCTGATGGTGTGTGTGACCCACTCCGTGAACGGGATCTTGGGCGCTTTGTTGGTTCCGAGAGCCTTGCCACCGGTCGATTCCACCGTGTAGATGTTCCTGTTGCCGTCTCTCAGGTGCAGGAACAGCACGCTGATGCGCCTGTTCGGCGCCTGGAACGATGATCGATCGATCTCGAGCCCTGTCTTGGTGATGAGTTGTGTCATCTCTTTTTCTCCTTCTTGGTTGGTTGTAATTCTAACCGATTACTCCGAATCGGCTCTCTCTCGACGCTTCTTAGCCCTGTCTTCCCGCGCCTTCTCGTTCTTGCAAAGCCGACAGTAGCGCTTACCCCCTCTCCGTATCGTGTTCTCTTCGTCGTAAGGGTGCCCTTGTGGGCAGTGGGTCTTCGCTGCTTCATTCATGCCCACCGACGACCTTCGTGTGTTCACGATGGGGTCGACAGCTTCCAGGTGGTCAGGGTTCACGCAATGCCTGTTCCGGCAAAGGTGGTCAAGTGGCCGTTCTGGTATCCGGCCGTAGTTGTCAAGACCGAACGAGATCCGGTGAGCGAGTCTGGTTATCAGGAACTCACTGTTGAACTCCCCGTAGCCTTCCTTGTTGATGTACCCGGTCCAGAGCCAACAGGAGTCGGTCTTGTCGACGTTGCGCCAGAACATCGCTTCATTGAAGCCACTCACTCGATCACGGCCTTGAGGCCTGTCGTTGCTTCCAGCAACGCCTTGCCGAGCCCGTTAGGGAACACGCCCTTCACCAGATTCCGTACCGGCACTCTCATGGCAACCCTGCGCTCGTTCTCTGGGCTCACCTTCTCGAACCTGACGAACTTGTACTTGGCTTCGCTCTCTGGCTCGAGCTTCAGACAGTACAGCCTGCCGGTGAGCGTCAGTCGGTGCCACTGGGCTTGCTCGCCGCACACATCACATTCGATTCTCATTCCTTCTTGGTAGTTGGTCATTCTTCTTCACCTATCTCTCTGACGGGTTGTACCCAGCCCTTGCAGATCACTGTTCGTGGTCTGGATGTGCTTCTTGTTTTCACGGGCGACACCTTCTGAGAGTCACACGGGGTGACTCCTGCGATGGGTCGCTTCTTCTGTATCCCAAGTGCGCCGCACTTACTGCATCTCACGATCAGATATGTCGGCATCTTTTTCGGCTTCCCTGTGGCTGTCAGGATGCCCTTGTACTGCTCTCGACACCATCTCGCAGTCGATTCCAGGGCTCGAATGGTGCTCTTTTCACTCATTTTGTCCCTACTTTGTCCCTCTAAGGAATCCCATAGGGACAACTTTTAGGGACAATCGGGGACAACATTCCTCAAACCCTTGGGGCGTAAGGGTTTCACCCATCTTGACCACCACCGTTTGTCCCCCTTTTTGTCCCTCCGAACATGCTGTTGACGAAGCTGGCAGCCTCGAGCCCGTCAGTAGAGATGGCATGTTGCTTCGATCCTGGGACTGGTTCCCACCAGATGGCCGATGTCTTCTCTGTGACTATGCCCCGTATCGTCGATGAGTTGATGCCTGACTGACCCATGTCCTTCAGCGTCATGGGGATGACACCGCCCTCCTCTCGCTGCTGTTTGAAGTGCCACAGCAGCAGCTCTTGAGCTTTCGTCATCTTCATGGCATCGGCAACGATGGAGTCGTGAGACCCTTCGTTGATCTCGAACTTGACGCCGGTCAGTATGTCGTTTCTGTTCCAGGCGAGCCTGATGGTCATACCGATGGGGTCGTGCTTCGGCGTGTGGTTGTGCTTCGTGTTGTACAGGTTGACCTGCTTCGTGCTCGACGTGCTCTGCGGCATCACGTTCATGAACCACGCCAGCCGTGCCGACGACTGGGTGAACTGGGATCCGATGGGCGTCGCTTCGCGAGCGTCCATCTTCCCCGTCCAGACACGTTTGTTGTCTTCCTTGGTCATGTGGTCGATGGCGAGCACTGATGCCCCGAGCTGGCCGAACATCTTGAACAGCTTGATGGTGGCTTCAGACCCGCTGACATCAGCTGCTCGAGCAAGGCCGATGGAGTCGATGATGACGAGAGCCACTTCACGATCCCGGACAATGCGCCTGAGCCGACGCTTCGCATCCTTCAGGTTGCGAGTGATGCGTTCGTGCCAGATGAGTTCTTCGACATCCTTCGGCTCCATGTTGAGCTCTCGTGCCATGGCTGCCAGCCGATACTCGTGCGTACGGGCTTCGTCCTCGAAGTCGACGTACATGACGGGGCCAGTTCGCAACGGCTTCTCTCCGTTGTAACCATCACCCGTTGCGATGCCGAGCGCCAGCCGAAGCGCCAGCATCGACTTGTTCGACCCAGGTGGCCCGTACAGGACGGTGACACCTGTGTTGGCGATGAACGGGCGCAGCAGGTACGGAGCATCGCCGTTGTCGTCGCCCCATGTCGCCCACCGCCCGTCTGATGATGATGACCGGTAGTTCACGATGGTTTCATGGACAGCGAAGTCGAGCCCTTGCTCCCAGTTCAGTGAGCCCATGTCGTTGAGCTTGCCGACGATGCTCATCAGCCAGCCTCGAGCAGCGCCACGGTTGAGCAGGTTGACTCTCTCGAATGCGATGAGCGGTCTCTCGCTCGTGATTCCGATGCGGCAGTAGACAGCTATCTCGCAGAACAGCTTGCCACTGCCCTCGTCTTCGATGTCGTCGAACTCGATGGTCGCAAGGTGTGAGCCGTCTTCGGAGAAGAAGTTGTGCCTGTGGTAGTCCTCTTCGTAATCGGATTTCGGGTTCGTCAGTGGAATCATTCCCTGTTCATCCCTTCTCTGATCGCCCAATCGCGGGCTGATCGAATCGTGTTGTCTGTTTCGTGTTTCTCGAGCCCTGCTGCGAGCCCTGCGTGGTACAGCTTGAACATGATCTCGACGTCGTCGAGTACGCCGTTGAGCACGGAGTCGTAGAGCAGGAACCTGCCAGCGATGGACGAGAGCATGTTGTTCCGGCTACCAGGCGATGCGTGGCTCAGCGCTTCGGACGCCTTGGTGAGATCTTCCCGTGCTGCCTTCCGGCCAGCTTCACCGGAAGGCCGGTTCATGACCCGTCGCATCATCATCTTGCGCTCAGCTCGCTCCACATCGAAGCATGAACAGCCCCTCGTGAGATGGACGTACCACTCTGTCGGCAGGAGAGCAAGGTTGGCCTTCACTGGGACGACCGTGCCGCGCTGTGTCCATCGGTAGCGAGCTCGGGCGCCTGGGTGCCACGATGGCGGTGCCACGGCGTAGCGATGCCCGTACCGGATGACTTCGATGTGCTCGCCCGGGTCGCGCATGGCATCGCTGTCCATCCACGGGTGCAGCCGGAACCAGTAGATACCGGACGGAAGGGTTCGCGCCGTGGACACCATCGTGACGGGCAGGCGTCCATGCTTCTGAGCTATGTCCCTGAGCGTGTCTGCGCCACGCTTGTCGTCGTAGTGGTCGACGTCGATGCCGATGACATCGGGTGCCATCCTGAGCAGGATGTTCGAGTCGGGATATCTGTCGATCCAGAAGCTGACCTGGGCTTCGTCTGGCTCTTTGCCGTTGCGTCCTGTCCAGCCCTTTAGGGGTGGGAACTTCTCGTACGGGTAGGCTGACGGGATGGGGAATCCGAGTCCGCTGTGTAGGTATTGGAGCGCTCGGTCTTGAAATGGGTTCATCAGCTGGTATACTTTCTGGTTGATGGCGTGAGATTCATCAGTGTAGCGATGAGACCCGAAGGATGCGAGTCCTTCGGGTCTCTCGTTTTATGTCAGGTAGACGGCCAGATTCGTCATGTCGTCTGGCTCCTTGAACAGCCAGTACTCGGTGCCCGAGCCACGCGTATCGAACGTCTGTGGGCCGGTGCGCCTAAAGGTGCGCTCGATCTCGTCGGCTGTCATCATGCCGATGGGTGCGTACGTCTCCTGATCCCCGAAGAAGAAGATGACCCGTATGCCCCACGCTGCCTGCACGGCCAGCGCAGCCTCGAGCGACCTCTTCTCGACCACGGCGTTACCCGTGTCGTGTCGTCCCATCTTGGCGTCGATGAGTACGGCATCACCGCCCCTCGTCGCGATGATGTCAGGGAGCCAGCGCAACAGTGTGTCTGGCTCGATGCTTTGGATGTTCTTTCGTGCATCAACCGTGAGCAACGCCTGTCCGAACGGTTCGGCTGTCCAAGCTGTGAGCCTGTTGACGTACTCGATAGTGGCACTTTCGAACGCTTGAGCCACCATGAGCCGTTGGGCGAACCCTGTCATCCGAATATCCTCTCGGTCGCCGTTACGGCTCGCCCCGCGTCGAGCTCGACACCGATGAACCTGCGCCCAAGGTCGCGAGCAGCTTCGCCGAAGGTGCCGACACCAAGGAACGGGTCAACAATGAGGCCGCCCTCGGGCGAATATCGCCTGATGAGCTCGGTTGCTGGGTCGGGGTGCTGCTCCCACTCGTAGTCGTCCTTCGACTTCTGCGGTGACAGGAGAGCGTCGTCGCCCCACTCGTTGGACGGCCATGTGCCGGTCGTGTAGGCGAGCACGGGCTTCCATGTCTGACGAAGGTGTCTGCCCATGATCCGTGAGTTGGCGCCCGGAAGGTCGAGCTTGAACACCCACCCGTATGTCAGGTAGCTACCGAGCCGGTTCATGACTTCTGGCAGGAATATCTTGCCAGACCATGCGAACAGGATGCCTCGGGGCCCCAACAGTCGAGCAGCCTGCTCGGCAAGGTCTGTCCACAACGGCATGAACTCTTCTGGGTACGGTGGGTCGGTGATGATGAGATCGACCGATCCGTCCGGTAGGTCGTAGAGCCTGTCCCTGAAGTCGCCGTGTAGCACGGAGATGTCGCCCTTGGTGGTGTCGCCGGCAAGCGTCACCGCTGTTGCGGTTGTATCTGCGATCTGCGATTCACGACGCTTGGCGCGGGCGTGGCCGACCATCTTCTTCCACCCCTGCTCAACGTCAGCTTCTTCGGTGTCGTCGTACCACTCGGCGACGATGCGCTCTTCGGAGCGCTTGTTCCGTTCGGTCTGACTGAGTCCTGTACTACCCGGTAGTACATGAGCCGTTGACATCTTTTCCGTGCGTCGGCCGCGCTCGATGCGGGCTAATCTGTTGGCGATGGCCGCGTCATCAGTCAGCTCGATGAGCGTATTCAGTCGTTCATTCGTCAGTTCAGTGATCGCCGACGCCATGTGCATCGGCTCGAGTCTGATGATCGCTAGTTCGTCCATAATTCTCCTTGATTGGGTCTGGTAAGCGCCGTGGCGACGGTTTTCCCGTCGCCACGGCCACTTCTGTCCGCTGGCGGACCTACTTGCTCATTGCTTCGTCGACGATGCTGGCTTTGATCGCGTTCTCGAGATCTCCGACAGTGCTACTCGAGTTGAGCCCGTATCCGGTGGTGACGGCGTTCAATTCGCGCAACAGGTTCGCCTTACTGATGAACCGACGCTTTCGGGGCGCCTTTGTGTCTTTGGTTGTCATGTGTTTTCCTCCTTGCTATCATGATTGCAGTATGGGACTCTCGCCTATCGGCTTGGTTCTCCTTACTTGGTTGGACGTTGGGCGAGGGTTATTCCCTCGCCCTTCGTTTTGCTCTGAGAGCTTCGAGCGATAAGACCCGAAGGCCGTGATGCTTCCGTGTCCGTAGGTGGTACTCATCGCACTCATCGCACAGGTACCACTGGAACACGAAGCAATCTCGAAGCTCGTACCGCCTGGCAGCACGCATCGCATCGGATGCGTGTCGCCAGTGCGACTTTCCGCGACAGGCGCCGCTTTTCATGACCCGGTGAGATCGGCTACATTGATGCCGATATCAGCGAACTGTTGCCTGTCCGTGTCTTCGCCGTCTTCAACGATCTCAGCATCGAAGACTTCGACGATCTCGTCTTCGGTGAGTGGATCTTCGAGCGGTGCCATGTGGGCAGCGTTCCCGAACTCGACACCCGTGATCTCCTCCATCTCGTCGGGAACGTATCCCCTGATGACGTCAGGGAAGGCGAATCGCACCATACGGGCGATGGCCTTGTTCATGAGCATGTCGGCCGGGTACTGGACGTAGGTGTCCTTCTTCGCGAGCTTGGCCGTTACGGCCTGCTCCATCGTGAAGGTGAAGGTGCCGACCTTCGTCCATTCGCCGTCGTAGCGTCTGTACGCATCGAGCTCGGCTTCCTCGTCGGTCATCGAGATGACATCGACGCGGTGCCCTGCCTTGTGGACGAGCCCGAGCATCAGCTTGCTCGTCATGCCGACCGTCCCGTTGATGACCATAAGGTCAGGGAAGGCTGTCATGGGTTGCAGGCCCAACTCTCGAGCCACCAGCAGCGTTGCCACCGCATCGGGAACGGTCTTGATGTGTGCCGGCAGCGTAGGCAACAGGTTGCCCAGCGCCTTGATGTCGCTCTCGTTGACAGCCAGCATTGCTTGTGGTTCGGTCATGTCGATTCTCCTTCGTACTTGGCGTATACCGTGCCGAGCCGTGCCGCGAACGTGAAGTCCGGGTGGCTCCGACGCAACCGGCTGGCTGCGTCGTTGGCTGACAGGTGCTTGTCATACGACTTCAGCACAGCCCATTCTCCCGTGTTCCCTCGCGCCTTGACTTCCCTCAGGGTCGCCAAGAGCGTCGAGCGCCCATCGTTGGGCAGCTCGTCGACGTATTTGACCTTGCTCATGCGATTATCTCCTTGTGGTTGATGGACAGCCCAGCGTTGGTGTAGCCCTCGCTGATGAAGGTCTCCCGTTCGGCTGGGGTCATGCCAGACACCTTGACGACGCTCGTGAGCCGTGACGGTGTGAACAACCGCTTCAGCCCATCTACGTCCTTGCTTGCGAGGAACGCCATGAACATGTCAGCGTCCACGAGTTCCTTCGTCTTCGATCTTCCGACCTTCCACTCGACGTTCTCGAGCGTGAGTCGTTCACCTGGGTACGTCTCGTTCCAGTACACGGCGAGCGCCTTGTTCACAAGGTCGATGGCTACCCGCATCGAACTGAGCCGTGAGCGCAGTTGTGCGAGTGCTTCCATATCGAAGTCGTGATCGCTTAGGTCGAGCCCTTCGGCTTCGGGTGCGACGAGCATCCCAATCTCGATGAGCTTGTTGGCCAGCTCGTCAGTCTGTCGGTTGGTCATCATGGGTGATGTTCTCCTTCTTGGTTACATACCCGTCGGCATTGAAATGCACTCGCATCCCCGCCATCGGGTTCGGTTTGTCTCTCTCTGCCCCACCGCCGTAGCACACGGGGCATCTGCCTTTGCTGTAGCACCAGAGCCCTGTGTAGGGCTTGTGTGTGTCCCGTGACGGGTCGGGCTTACCGGTCTTGACGACCAGCTTGCCCGACCCACCACAGCGTCGGCAGTCCACGGTTTAGAATTTCCAGTCCGTGTCGCCGGGCTGTGCGTTCTGGGTGCGTGGCCCCGTGTTCTCGGCGATGGTGCGAGCGATGCCACTCCATAGTCCGGGATCAAGGTCGGTCTGGTTGCCCGTCTTCATGTACGAAGTGATGAGCGTCCAGTCCTTGTACGCCTTGCCGTCAGGCGTGCCTTCGTACCGAAGTGCGAACGGCTTGCCCGCAGCAGGCTGTGCTTCGAGCAGCTTGCGCCGGAGCACGGTCGGGGCGAACAGTGAGCCAGATGTGCCTGGCTCCACTCCACCGATGGCTGTCTCGCCCACGTTACGGAAGGTGATGACGACCGTGGGGTCGAACCTTCCACCGGTGAACGCCTTGGCTGTGAGAAGGATTGCGTGTAGCGTCTCACCCTCTGCTGGCTCGAACTTTGGAGAGTCTGAGATCTCTTGGTCGGCTGTCTGTTTGCTGTCCATGGCATCGTCGATGCCTTCGAAGAAGTCGTTTGTCACGGTTCTTCCTTTCTGACCGCTGTTGCGGTTCTACTTGGTTAGCACCCACTGTTTGTAGGTGCGCTCACATATGGTAGCACAATCTGTGTGCTTGCAATCTGCTTACAACCCCTTTCCTTTGTAGGCCAATTCGTTCTGCCGTTCGAGAGCATTGGCGATGGCGTGGAGTTCCATCACCATCGAGAGCCCTATCCCGAGAGCTGCTGCTATCGAGTTGATCGGAGCCATCTTCGCTTCGATCGCTTTGCCGCACCCTTTCGCTGCGTTGAGAAGCTGGTCTCTGCGTCCTTGCTCGGTGATTGGTTGGCTCATCAAAAGTCCTCCTTGGCCATTTTGTTGGCCGTCTCTGCTGCCTCTTCGGACAGCTGTTCTCGGTAGTGCGTCCAACAGAACGGAGCACCTTCGTCATCTTCATGCACCATCGTGAGACAGTCATCCCACTCGCACTCCTGCCACGGATTGGGATCCGGTGGTGTCTGGGGTCTGTTCATCCTGTCACCAGCTTGTGTCATCGACATCATCATCCTCCTTCATGTCTATCTCGACGGCTTGATGCCGACATCCATCAGCGTCCAACGTGTCGATCAGTCGTACCACCCTGTCGTCATCACTCCATTCAGTTTGAGTATGTGGTGGGAACGGTGGCGGGTTGATGACTTCGCCACCAACGTAGTTCGTACACGACGCCCACGGCTTGAGTCCTTTCCTCAGTTCGTCTGACTCAGCGCATGTGATTTGTTCGCTCATGCCTTCCCCCGCGTGCTGATCCAGAGCACGGCTTGCGCCACGGCAGGCTCGAGCCCTTGTTCGAACGCCACCACCCTGAAGCAGTCGGCGTATGTCTCGTACACACCACGGCGCTCGAGCATGTGGTGGTCGCCGGTGTTGTAGTCCCGACCGGACACCTGGTCGAACGCCCACTTGTCGATGGTGACCCAGCTGTACTCGCCCATGAGATTGTGGAAGAAGGATGTCACCTTCACTCCACTCACCAGCTTGTACGGGTCGCCACCGTCAAGGATGGCTTGAGCCTTGTCGACCTGCTTCCTGAGCCCTTGCCCCCTGATGTCATGCCCGTCGAGCATGGCTTCAGTCATGGCGATAGCTCTGTGCCAGGGCAGTCGTGGTGACAGTGTCGCCGCGATGCCAGCCACTTCGGGTGTGGTTATGCCGTGCTTGAAGGCAAGGCGCACCACCCACACATGGGCTTCGTCGTACCATGTAACCCCGACAGCTTGTTCTTCTGGCGTGACGAGCGCCCACTCAGCTCGGAGCCGTCTGACCCCTTGCCTTCGCAGCTGTCCGAGCGATGCCGTAGTGAGTGCCGTCGTCATGTCGACACCTTCTCGTCGTTGACGAGCTTGGCGAACTTCTTCTGGTACGTCACGCCGAGCAGCCTGTCAGCTCTCGCCACTATGGACGCCCAGACGACCGACTCACCCATCAGCCGTTTGAGCATGTAGTCCTGCATGAGCGCATTGCCATCGGCATCGCACTGTGCTGCGAACACCCCGAGCGTGGGGTGGTGCATGTGCAGTTCGCCGAGCCATTCCTGCGCCGGATCTTCCCAGAGCATGAATGTCACGTCCAGCTCGACAAGGTCACTAGCCACTTCGTTGGCTGTGCCGCACCGCATATCCCACTCGGTGAAGTTGAGCCCATCGGTCGGGATGTTGGCGTACTCGTCGACCGTGTACACGTCGTAGTCCGTGCCGGTTATGCCGTACGAGACAAGCAGCTCGAGCACATCCTTCGGGTCAGCTTCATTCAGGTGGTAGATGTTTCCTTGCAGTGATGTCCTGCTGCCCATCATGCACCTTCCTTGTCGTCGGCTATCTCGCTCAGGTCGTAGTCGACATCGTCGATATCGACATTGCGCTCGCCGAACTCGTCCCAGCTGACATCGTTGAACACGGGAGTCGTCTGGTCGTTGTCGAGATTTTCGAGCCCCTTCTGGATGGCCGCGGCCAGCTCGGCCTTGGTGCCGTACCAACGCTCTTCGACATCGTCGAACTTCTCGTTGTAGTACAGGAGAGTGGCGACATCAATCTCCACCGTCCACTGAGCGTTGGCTTGCGCCTGCACGGTCACTTCGATGTTGGTGGTGTCAGAGAGATCAATCTCTCGCGGCATCTCGTTGACCTTGCTCTGCGCTTCGTCGAGGAACGCCTGCCACTCGGCTTTTCTGCCGGTCTTGGTGTACCCGTCGGCCGTGATGGTCAGCGTGCCTTCGTTCTCGGTGCGCTCGTACTCATACGGTGGGCATGGCAGTTCGATGAGCTGTGTCTCTGCTCTCTTTTGGGCAAGGTACCCACCCAGCCATGCTGGGTCGATGGCTGTCTCGTTCTGGAGCTGATGCTCCGGGCTGTCGTGGTGCAGCTCACGGTAGAGCTGCCCGAGCGCCCATTGGATGAAGTCGTCGGCTTGGGTGATCGCGTCGTACGGGTTGGTTGGCTTCTGCATGTTCGTTCTCCTTTGTGTCCGCTGTTGCGGTGCTACTTGGTTGTCGGACTGATGGCATGGAAGTCGTGCTCGCCCATCCATGAGTACTCGCTGGCGCCCATGCGGTACTTCCACCTGAGCTTGGTGCCTTCCTTGGTGTTGATGTTCGAGACAGGCCCGTCGATACGCAGCCTGTCACCCTTGGCTACGCCGTCGAGCATGGCGTTGAGCCGTGTCTTGGTGGTTCGGGTTCTCCACCCTGCATCCATGGCTGTGATGTGCCAGTCACCTTCGTCTGACAGGTAGTAGTGGGCAATCTCATGTCCGTGCAGGAATACCTGCGCCGACACATACTCGTCGGTGAACTCGTCGTGGTAGCACCGCACCCTTGTATTGTCTCGCTTGGAGCTCTTGCCGGTGAGTAGTGCGTTCACCGTTGCGTCGTCGATTCTCATAGCTCTCCGTCCTTATCTGGAAGATCCCATGCTTCGGTCTGGTCGATGGGTGCGTCCGGCGTTGCCTTGAAGCGTGCGACACAGTAGATTCTGTGCGTACCGGCGTGTATCCACCCGTCACGGGGATCTTTCCGATAGGGCTTCGTCCGGTAGATGCTCTTGCCGCAGTGCTGGCACTCCATCACGACACCCTCATGACGTAGTCGTCGGGTGCGTTTCGCGTGTAGTCCGACAGCCTTGCCATGAACAGCAGCGCATCCGTGTAGGTACCCCACCCGTTCTCTGGTTCGAACTGCTTGTAGTGCTTCTCGTTCTCGTACAGCGACTGCCATGCACCCTGCGCGATCGGTCGCAGCACCTTGACGGTTACGCCATCGTGCAGGTTCGGGTCGAACCCTGCCTGCCGGAGCATCTTGCCCAGGTTGTAGGTGATGTCGTCCTCGTGCGCGGTGTGCTGTTCAGCCAGTGGTTGAACCTTGATGCTCCAACTCATGTTGTGTCCTTTCTGCGTGAGTCTTCCCATGCTCCTGATTGCCACCACTCGAAGGCTTCGGCTTCGGCCGGGAACACGACCTTGAGTCGCATGAAGTTCTGTCCGTCGGCCTCGGTCATCAGCTTGAACAGTTGGATGGTGAACCAGTCACCCTGTCCGAACTGCCATGCCGGTATGTCGATGTCCTTGTGGTGCTGCACCATCCTGTCGTGCAGCTCCATGTCGATGGGTATGTATGTGCCTGTCATACTGTCTCCTGTCTCACCGCTGTTGCGGTGCTATCTCAGTGTCTCGATTGCCGTGAGCATGCCTTGCAGCTCGCTGATCTTCTCTCCGATGGCGTCGACGGCTTCTTCGATGCCTTCGTGGTCGCCCCGCGTGTACTGCCAGTTGCCTTGCAGTTTGAGCGCCATCTCTCGTCGGCCTTGTGCCAGCCCGTCGGCGTACCCTTCTTCGTTGCCCTCATCGAACGTGCCTTTGTCGATGATCTCCGACTGGTTCGTGTTCAATCGCACAAGGTCAGCGATACGAACATCCAACCCTGCGTTGGTGTATCTGAGACGTCCGACCTGCCGTTCAAGGTCGGCAACTTCGACTTTTCGAGATGTCTCCAGAGCTTCAAGGCGATTGGTCTTTCGCTCAAGGTCACGGATACGGGTGGACTTCAACCCGTTGCCGTCAGCCACACCAACGTCATGCCCACTTTGGTAGGCAGTGTCGATCTGGTTACCGTACTCCTCACGGGTCAACGCTT
>Ga0164313_10003262_pt1 | contig 14479 bp, 9 predicted proteins | sample GuaBasSedimGuay4_FD_113735 | JGI IMG/M metagenome (GOLD analysis project Ga0164313, IMG submission 113735) | Subseafloor sediment microbial communities from Guaymas Basin, Gulf of California, Mexico - Guay4, Core 4569-4, 0-3 cm | ecosystem: Environmental > Aquatic > Marine > Hydrothermal vents >... | reverse complement strand
GCCTGGAGGATGTGTGTGACGGCCTGTCCTTATAAAAAAAGCTACTACAACTGGAATACCGGAAAATCAGAAAAATGTGTACTATGTTACCCACGTCTTGAGTCAGGCCAGGCACCGGCCTGCCATCATTCCTGTGTCGGGCGTATCAGGTATATTGGGGTGATGCTTTACGATGCCGATAAAATTGAAGCTGCAGCGGCAAGTAATGATGAAGATTTAATCAATAATCAATTGGATATTTATGTTGACCCTAGCGATCCGAAGATAATTGCTGCTGCGAGGGAAAATGGCATCCATGATTCGACCATCGAATGTGCACAAAAATCACCTGTTTACAAATTTGTAAAAGAATGGGGACTTGCACTACCCTTGCATCCTGAGTTCAGAACGCTTCCTAATTTATTCTACGTGCCACCATTGTTGCCAACCATGGCCTTTGTTGACGAATCGGGTACTTACGAAACTACCACTGAGTCATTTTGGGGAGCCATTGAAAAATCACGTTTGCCCATGAGCTATATGGCCAGTTTGTTTAGTGCCGGTAACGAGGAAGTTATAAAAAATATACTCAAAAAGTTGATGGCCGTACGACTGCATCGCAGGGCCGAAACGGTTGGAGACCTGCCTGAGAATGAATCAAAAGATGCCATGCGGGATGTAATAATGGATAAGGACACAGCCGATGCCATTTTCAGGTTAACATCGCTGCCATTGTTCGACCAGCGTTTTGTGATTCCGGCAGCACACCGCGAGGAAGCAATGGAAATGCTGGAAAGTACAGCCGATGTGAAAGGGAATTCTGGATTTGGATTTAAAGAACCACCAAAAAGAGGATTATAAAAAAGACACAATTATGAAAAAATTAGATCATTATAAAATATTGGCAGATGTGTTCAGGTATCCTGATGGGCGTCGGAATGAATATGCACAAAAGTTCCTGGATTTGGTTTTGGCTGAGCTTCCTGAAAAATCGGAATTGCTGAAACCGGCTGTTGAAGAGCATGTCAATTTATCCATCCACAAGCAGCAGGAATACTACATGAAAACCTTCGATGTTCAGGCGGTTTGCTACCTCGATATTGGATATGTACTATTCGGTGAAGATTATAAAAGGGCACAACTACTTGTCAACCTGCAAAACGAGCACAAAGAAGCAGGTGTGGATTGTGGAAGCGAATTGGGGGATCATTTACCCAATGTCCTGACACTTTTGTCAAAAACAACAAATCATGATTTTGCTGAGGAATTGGGCTTTATCATCATCACTCCCGCTGTCAGATTTATGCTTCTGAAATTTAAAAACATCAACAATTATTATAAAGTATTACTTGATATTTTGCTGGTATTCCTTCAGCATGATTTCAAAGGGGAACAGCTCGCTGAATATGCAGTTCCGGAACAGGCTTTCAATGGCGATAACGAATTTGTAATGCCTTCACCAAAGTCTGCCATTTGTGAAACACATTGTAACAAACGCAAAAGTTTTTGATCATGAGTAATTACTTTTTCTTTATCGGTTTACCTTATGCTGCCATATTTGTTGTATTGACAGGTACAATTTTCAGGTATTTTAATTTGGGGTTTAAGGTTTCATCCTTATCCTCCCAATTCCTTGAAAGCAGAGAACTGTTTTATGGCAGTCGTCCTTTCCACTGGGGGCTTTTATACTTATTTTTTGGCCACCTGGTTGCCTTTTTATTCCCCAGGAGCGTGCTATTGTGGGATAGTGTACCCATACGATTACTAATTCTTGAAATCACGGCATTAGGATTTGGGCTATCAGCATTTTTCGGTTTGATAATGCTGATTATCCGCCGAATAAAACATAAGAGATTATTGGTGGTGACATCAAAAATGGACATTGTTGTTTATGTAATTCTTAGCGTTCAAATTGTTTCAGGACTTTGGGTTGCTTTTTTTGCCAGATGGGGATCTTCCTGGTTTGCAGCAACAATAACACCATATCTCAAGTCACTGGTTTTATTAGATCCTGATATTGCTGCCGTTTCAGAAATGCCATTGGCGGTGAAGATCCATATTATTTCAGCTTTTATGCTTATAGGGATTATTCCATCCACAAGGTTTATGCATTTCCTGGTTTACCCGTTTGCATATTTGTGGAGAAGCTACCAGTATGTAATCTGGAATTGGGATCGTAAGAAAATAAGATCATCTGGCAAATTGGTAAATGGAGTCAGGTCGAAGAACAACTAGGGCCTATAAATAGAGAGCATTCGTTTTGTTGAATTTGTGGACTTCATGGACCTTCACTAACTAAAATTCAATTGACTAATAACCAATGACCAACTGAATAACAATAAGCAATTAACAATTATCAATAAATACATCTCATGGCATTACCAGAATTAATTGATTTTAAACAAGAAAGAATCAGAACGCTCCATTATACATGGATCGCATTTTTTGTCACATTTTATGTATGGTTCAATATGGCACCCCTGGCGACCACGATGTTGGAAAACATCAAATGGCTTACCCGGGAACACATTAAGGTCCTGGCTATTTGTAACGTAGCCCTTACAATCCCTGCAAGGATAGTTGTCGGGGCGCTGATCGACAGATACGGGCCCCGTATAGTGTTCAGCTTGCTGATGATCGTAATGTCAGTACCGGCGTTTTTATTTGCTTTTGGAAATACCTTTGTTCAACTGCTTATTTCAAGGTTGATCCTTGGTTCAATTGGTGCCGGATTTGTAATCGGAATCAGGATGGTTGCACAATGGTTTCCACCTAAAATGGTAGGAAGGGCTGAAGGCTTTTATGCCGGTTGGGGTAACTTCGGATCAGCCTGGGCTGCGATGACATTGCCCTGGATTGCGCTCCATTTTTTTGGTGGTGAAGACGGGTGGAGATATGCCCTTGCAATCAATGCAGGTGTTTCGTTAAGTTACGGTATTGCCTATTATTTTCTAGTGAAGGATGTTCCCAGGGACGGAGCTACGAAAGCCTATCACTTTAAAAAGGCAAAAAAAACACAGCCTATGACAGTGAGCTCCTACAAGGATTTGATACAATACCTTGCCTGGTCGTTTCCCCTGGTGGGTGCAATGGGTATTCTTGCCTGGAAAATTGGAAAAGTGAAAGTAAATGATGTTCAGATATTACCAACAAATGTATTGTACAGTATTTATGGAATTCTGGCATTAATTTTTGTTGTTCATGTGATAAAAGTTCTGCAGGTAAATTTACCAGTACTTAAAGCTGGTGTTCCTGAGAATAAAAAGTACAGATGGGGGAATGTGGCTGCACTGAACAGTACATATTTTGCAAACTTTGGTGCTGAACTGGCAGTTGTATCCATGCTTCCTATGTTCTTCGAAAATGTATTCAGAAACCTGACCAACAGTGATGGTAACTACATCATGACCGCTACTTTAGCCGGGGTTATTGCTGCATCATTTGCATTTGTAAACCTCTTTGCCAGGCCGCTCGGGGGCTTGCTGTCCGATAAGATGCATAACAGGAAAAGGACGATGTTATGGTATATGTTTGGCATCGCAATAGGGTTCTTCTTTATGGCCCTCATTGCTAAATACGGACCTGTTGGAGAGGATGGGGTGAAAGTGTTGTTTCCATTGTTTGATGGTATGTGGTGGCTGGTGGTGGCGGTAGTGATTACCATTGTAACCTCTATGTTTGTACAAGGTGCTGAAGGGGCAACCTTTGCAGTTATCCCTATGATAAGTAAAGAGCAAACCGGACAAATCGCAGGAATGGCCGGAGCTTACGGTAATGTGGGGGCAGTTGTTTACCTGGTGTTGTATTCGATTGTGGACGACAAAACATTCTTTTACGTTTTATCGGCGGGGGCACTCGCTAGTTTCTTTTTCTGCTGGATAATGTTGAGGGAACCAAAAGGATCTTTTGCTGAGGAATAAGTGTCTGCCCATAAAGTCCGCTCTCTGCGTTAGGCTTGTCAAAAAAATGCTCGATTACACCAGTAGACTCCGCTTTTTTTGACTTCACAAGCCTTGATAGCGAACTTTATGAATCAGACACCTAGTTTATTGACAAACATTAATTAGAATACATCAATCCTGTGCAAAAACTCACATTAAAAATACAAATGACCAGCACCAAATTTCAAATAAATTACAATTAACAAATTTTCATAAATACTTACAATATGTCAAAAATTAATCTGTCAGTCTGGAATGTTGAAGACGATAATTTCTGGAAATCTACTGGTAAGAAAATTGCAACGAAAAATTTGTGGATTTCTATCCCGGCATTGCTTCTTGCTTTTGCTGTCTGGATTATGTGGAGTATCATTGCTACCAAACTTAAAGAATTTGGGTTTAATTTCGGGATGATTACCCCTGAGATGAACCCTGCTGAGATCACTGCAAAATTGAAAGAGATCAACAGTTTGTATTACACACTTCCTGCAATCGCCGGACTTGCCGGTGCTACTTTGCGAATACCCAACTCATTTCTTATTTCACTTGGGGGAGGCAGGAATGTAGTTTTTGTAACAACACTATTGTTGCTAATTCCGGCTATTGGAGTTGGATTTGCATTGCAAGATGTCAATACTTCTTATATGACATTTGCTTTATATGCAGCTCTATCAGGTTTTGGTGGAGGAAATTTCTCTTCTTCCATGAGCAATATAAGTTTCTTTTTCCCCAAGCGTATGCAGGGTACTTCTCTCGGATTAAATGCAGGTATTGGTAACCTGGGAGTGGGTGTGATGCAAAAAACCATACCCTGGGTCATTGGCTTTTTTCTGTTTGGGGCCATAGGTGTTGATGGAAACAAAGTCTATGGCGAAGCTCTTTCAGGCCTTCAGAATGCGGGCTGGGTCTGGGTCCCTCTATTAAGCGTGGCAACTATTGCCGCTTTCTTAGGCATGAATAATGTAATCACCGGTACACCAAAATTGCCTTCAACATTACAGGGCATATCCAAGACTTTTTATATGGTGGCGCTTGGACTGGTAGGTGCCGGAGTAGGTGCTTTCCTTCTGGTGTATTTAAAAATCAATATGTGGATTGTTTTACCTGTAGTAATTGTGTTAACAGTCATGTTAATGAAATATGCCACTCCAGGTGAGATAAAGGAAAACCTGAACAAACAGTTTGCCATTTTTAAAAACAAGCAAACCTGGGTGATGACGATCATATACACCATGACCTTTGGTTCGTTTATCGGGTTTTCTGCGGCTTTTCCAAAGTTAAGCCAGGATATTTTTGTTTATACCGATCCGAACGACCCGGGTTTTGTCAATCCCAATGCACCGAATTTTTTAATGTGGGTTTTTCTCGGTCCGGTAATCGGAGCTTTAATCCGCCCGGTAGGTGGTTGGTTTGCCGATAAAATAAACAGTGGTGCCAAGGTAACTGCTATGAGTACTATTGCCCAGATTCTGGCGACCCTCGCTGTAGCTTACTTTGTTATTCAGGCACGAAACAGCGAAACACCAGAACAATACTGGTGGCCGTTTTTTGGAGCCTTCATGATACTGTTTTTAACTACCGGAATTGGAAACGGTTCAACTTTCAGGAGCATCCCCTATATTTTCAGCAAGGAACAGGCAGGGCCTGTATTGGGATGGACAGCCGCTATTGCTGCTTATGGGGCATTTATAATTCCGAAAGTATTCGGTCAACAAATTAAAAACGGCACGCCTGAGTATGCGCTTTATGGGTTTGCTGCCTATTATCTGATTTGTTTGATACTGAATTGGTGGTATTACCAGGGGCCGAAAGCAGAGATTAAAAATCCATAAAACAAAAGATAAATAAGGCAACTGATCTAATGTATTCTCAATTTCAGTAAAGGCCGCAATATGAGCGTGATCTAACAGATCGTTGATGAAATAGAACAGTAGAAAGTGTAAAACTGCTTGATTTTAAATTCCATAATTTTTTAGGGTTAAAAGGATGAGTTAATTTTGATTTTAGCGAAATTGATTTATATTTAACAATTTCCTTCAGTGGTTCCGATTCATCGGGTTAATTAAATGGGGGTTTGGGGCGCAAGTCCCGGGACTATGGCATTTGTTACCAAACATGTGGTTACTACATTAAATTATAATACTATGATAAGAATTTTTGATAATTTTTTTAAAACCAGGACCCTATTTTTCTTTCTGATCATTATTTTAGGATCAATATGCCCCAATATATATGCCCAATCGCTAATTGAAAAATTAGGCGGAGTAAAAACTGACTTTGTTTTTGCTACTGATTCTATTGAGTTGCATATTGTTGACCAGGCAATAATCCAGCGGGGATTTTCTGATTTTAATGTCAGGACCAATTCAAGTAATTCATATGGACATGCATATGGTTATGGCTTACAGACTTTTCATCTGGAGTTTATCACCACATCGGACTTAAAAACATATGAAAAATTCAAAAACAAACCGGATAAGGCAATTTATGATATTAAATTGTATGATGAAAATGACACATTGCTACTAAATTTTGGTGTCTTATTTGGTAAATCGAAAGCAACCACCAAAATCTCCGGCATGATATCCTATTCAATAAATCTTATCCAGGTTCCATTAATCCTGTTTGACAGGGTGAAAAAGATAGACATTACCTTGATTCTAATGTAAGGTTACCAACCATTTACAAAAAACCAAATCTGTCAGGGCTTTATCTTGGAAAATTACTCCTTTCAGTCATGAGAAAAGTTCGTAAACCGAAGTCCAAAAGGATGAGCTTAGCATCGCTGATTTTTCAGCTTGACTGTTCCATATTAGGTGCAATATGTTTATTGCTGCATATGTCAATATTTTGTTACTTTTGCTTTTAAACTATAGCCGGTTTGCCAGGAAAAAACAAAAATATTGATCAACAGCTTGTAAAAGCTTTAAGAAAAGGCAACATTGATGCTTTTGAAGAGCTGTTCTTTAAATACAATAAAAAATTGTACTATTTTGCCAGGGGCTATCTTGGATCAAACGAAGATGCTGAAGGCCTGGTTCAGGAAGTATTTATTAAGATATGGGAAAGACGTGATGATTTAAAAGAATATTTATCATTCAATTCTTATATCTTCACCATAGCTTATAAAACTATCCTCAAACACTTCAGGAAAAAATGCAGGGAAAAGAAATATATGGATCAATTTCTTTCTGATTTTATTGATGAAAGCAATAATACATCAGTAGAAGTTGAATACAATAATCTCCTTGAACTCACAAATAAAGCAATTGAGAAACTACCTGAAAAGAGAAAACGGGTTTTTAAGTTAAGTCGGGTTGAGGGATTATCAAACCTTGAAATTGCAGAGGAACTTCACATTTCAAAAAGGACCGTAGAAACCCATTTACAGCATGCTGTAAAATTCTTAAGGGAAACATTAGATAATGATTCCCTGTTAATTCTGGTATTCATTTTTTTATTTATCTACTAAACCTGTTTATCCTGCTACAAGGATTCACTTTTTACTCCACTTCTGGTTTGTATAACATATGATTTAACTTAGATGGTTCATTAACAGTGTCAATACTTGCATTACTTGAAAGTAGGAAAATAGTTATTGTTTTTACTAAGTGCTTTAGCACGGTGAAACAAGTTTCTACAAATAGCCGGACTTTAGCCATTAATCCCCTCATCAAACTATTTCTTATTCAGCACAAAAAGCCCATACATCAGGCAGTTTAATTTAATGGCTAAAGCCAAATCTATTTTAATTTAATTCAATCCCCGACTTGAAAGTCGGGGCAAGACTGGACAATGAAATTTTCCCGCTCTGACAATCAGTTTGTTACATTTTAGTAAATTTATTCCTTTTTGGTTTTTTAACCCAAACATTAAAAATCAATTGTAATTAATTTTTAAATACGTCTGCTTTGCCACTTATCACCGGATAATTGCAATCTTCAAAAAAAGATGATATACTGCTTACGTAAATAAGGTCCCACCGGGATATAACTATATGAAGGTTTTTAACACATCATAATCCCATGATGAGTTAATTTCTTTAGGTTAATAATTAGGGTGTGAAAGCTGTAAAAGTATCCTGCAGGATACTTTTACACTTTTATTTTGAAGATTAATAGTTATATGGATAATAAAGGCAACACAGAAAATATAAATATTGAAATATTAAGAAGATATTTTAATCAAGAATGTAATGATTTAGAGAAAGAAAGAGTTGAAACCTGGTTCAATGATCTGAAATTAGAGAAAACCCTGAAAAAGACGTTGAGGGACCAGTGGGAAGAAATCGCACTTAAACCACCTGGAAGTGATATTGATTCCGATCGGATTTTTGACAAAATTTATCGCCATATTCATACAAATGAATGGAGAAAAGAGCAAAACAAGCCTTTTTCACGAAAATTATATAATACCTTCTCCAAAATTGCAGCAATCCTTATTTTACCTGTCCTTATTTATTCCGGATGGAGTCTAAAAAATAGTATATCAGCGTCTAAAACGGATAGAATAAGTTATGCTGAGATTTACTCCCCTCTGGGTGCAAGGACTCATTTTGAGCTGCCTGACGGCTCATCCGGGTGGTTGAATTCTGGAAGCACACTGAAATTCCCGGTTAAATTTCATGGTTCAACACGTAAGGTTTCATTGATTGGTGAAGCTTACTTTGATATTGCAAAAAACACTAAAAAACCTTTTGTTGTGAATGCCGGAAATATTGAGGTAATGGCATTAGGAACCAGGTTTAATGTATTGGATTATCCTGATGATAAATCCATGCATATTACACTTGAGGCAGGAAAAGTTGTGATAAATGCAATTTCCAGGACCAAAAAGGTGATTAGAATAACAGAATTAGAGCCTGATCAACAGTTAATAATTCAAAAAGGATCAATGGAATCCCAAAAAAGAAAAGTAGATTCAAAAAACTATACTTCCTGGAAACATGGAATGCTTATATTCCGGAATGATCCAATGAGTGAAATTATTAAGAGACTTCAAAGATGGTATAATGTTGAAATAACCATGGAGGACAAAGAAATAGAAACCTATCGGTACAGGGCAACATTTGAAGATGAAACCCTTAACGAGGCACTTACACTTTTAAAGTTAACTTCCCCTATTGACTTTGTTCAGGATAAGAGAGTAAAATTAGCGGATGGGACTTTTACTAAAAAGAAAATTGAAATGTTTATTAAACCTGAGTATAAAAGCCAATTTAAAAAATAATAAAACTTATTAACTTTTTAGACCCTATGTTTAACCTAAAAAAATTGCCTATGATATAAACCTAATCAAAAAAACAGGAAAGCGGTGCAACGCTTTCCCGTATTAATTAGCAGGTATTAATTTTATTTATTTCTTCAAGCGGAAGAAAAAACCCACTAAACTTGACAAAAATATGAAAAAAGCTAGTAAATTGCTAGAGGCATTGATATATTGTTCGTGCTTCTCAAAAAAATTTCTAATTATGAAAATTACTGTACTATTATTGTTTTTTGGTGTAGCCCAGGCTTTTGGAGAGAAGTCTTATTCTCAAACGGCCAGGATTTCACTGGATTTATATGATGTAACGGTTGAAAAAGTGCTGGACGATATAGAAAGCCAGAGCGAATTCTACTTCCTGTTCAATCAGAAACTGGTTGATGTGAACCGGAAAGTTAATATTGAAGTGAAGAATGAAAAAATAAATGACATTCTGACCGATTTATTTGCTGATGAAGAAGTTAATTTCTTAGTAGTTAACCGTCAAATTCTTATATCCCCAAAAGATATAAATGTTGCTGAGAAAACGACTAAAACTGTAGCAACCCAGGGGAATGTGGTTACAGGTAAGGTTACTTCGGTAAATGGAGAACCACTTATAGGGGCAACTGTGGTTATTAAAGGTACTACTATTGGTACGGCCACGGATGTTAATGGTAATTTCTCCCTGTCAGAAGTTCCTTCGGGGGAAGTTGTATTAACCATATCTTATATTGGTTATCTTTCCAGGGAAGTAGTTCCTGTAGGTGGTACTGTTAATGTTACTCTTGATGAAGACATTGTTGGACTTGAACAGGTAGTAGTTACCGGTTATGGAGGTGTAAAAAAGAGTGATATAACTGGTTCTGTTGCCTCGGTTTCAGCAGAGGATATAACTGCTTATCCTTCAATCGGAATGGTTGAATCTTTGCAGGGCCGGGCTTCAGGTGTGCAAGTTATGGCTAATAATGGAGAACCGGGTTCAAGTTTCAAGGTACGAATCAGGGGTGCAACTTCTATTAACTCCTCATCTGATCCTTTATATGTAGTTGATGGATTTCCCGGGGCAACATTGCCTCCACCTGAGGATATCAAATCAATTGAAGTATTGAAAGATGCTTCTGCAACAGCTATATACGGCTCCCGTGGTGCAAATGGGGTTATTTTGGTTACAACCAAACGGGGTAAAACAGGGAAAACTCAGATTGAATTAAATGCTTCTTATTCAGTCCAGAATGAAATTAACCGCCTGGCTTTATTAAACAAGGATCAGTTTACAGATTACATTAATGAGGTTGATCCTGGTGCCCTCGATGGTGCTTTAATTGGTCCTGGTACCGACTGGCAGGAAGAAATCTTTCAACCCGGACAAATTCAAAACTATCAACTTTCATTCAGTGGAGGGAACGATGATATTAAATATTATGTTTCTGGTATTCTTTTCGACCAGAAAGGGGTTATTACTAATTCAAAATATAAGCGTTTCTCAGTAACAAGTAACCTGGATATAAAAGCTACGGAAAAGCTCAGGTTCGGAGCTAATATTTTTGCGCGCAGGTCGATTAGAGACGGTATTCGTACACAAGAAGGTAGCTCAGGCTCATATAGTACCGGAGTTATTTCAGGGGCTTTAACTGCTGAACCAACATTGCCTGTGTATGATGATGATGGGAACTATGCCATTTCATGGATAGGTGACCCCAATGACAATCCGGTCGCAGTTGCTAATGAATTGGCAAACGAAGATGTTCAGGACAGGCTTCAGGCCAATTTTTTTGGTGAATATGACATATTCAGGGACCTTAAATTCAGAATTAATGTAGGTACAAGTATCAATAACTCAAGAAACGGGTATTACCAGCCAACTACCTTGCTTGGAGGTGCAAATGTTGGTGGACAGGGTAGTATTAGTGCAGGTAAATACACTGCCATTATTAATGAAAATTACTTTACTTATACTAAGGCTTTTGGAAATCATGATATCACAGCGATGGCTGGATATTCTTACCAGTCAACAAACAGTGAATATTGGACGGCGGCTGGCCAGACTTTCCTTACCGATGCATTCCTATGGTGGGATTTGGATGGATCTTCAAATTATATGCAGCCAAATTCCGGAATTACCAAGACAAAATTGAGCTCTTTCTATGGACGTATAAATTATAAACTTTTTGACAGGTTTCTAATTACAGGTACGGCCAGGTACGATGGCTCATCGCGTTTCGCAAAGAATAATAAGTGGGCATTTTTCCCTTCCGGGGCAGTTGCGTGGAATGTTATAAAAGAGTCATTCATGGATAATGCTGATCTTTTTAGCCAGTTGAAATTGCGTGCCAGTTATGGTATTACAGGTAACCAGGCAATTGCACCTTACCAGTCATTGGCAAGATTTGGAACGGTACATACTATTCAAAATTCAGAGGTTGTAAATGCTGTTCGACCTACAACTGTGGCAAATGATAACCTGACCTGGGAAAGTACGGCACAAACTGATATTGGTTTTGACCTGGGCTTGTTTGGCCACCGGCTTATCCTGGTTGCAGATTATTATAGTAAAATTACCAGTGACCTGCTATTTAATATGCCCCTGCCTGAGTACTCGGGCTATAGCTCAATGTTGAAAAATATTGGTAGCCTTAAAAACAGTGGGGTAGAATTTACCCTTACAACGGTTAATTTTAACGGGGAATTCAGGTGGACCACTGATTTAAACTTCTCAGTTAACAAGAACGAAATTCTTGAGTTGCCTGATGGAAATGATATTTTTTACAGGGTTATGCCAGGGCATATGGTAGGTATTAATACAACAAATGTTTTGCGTGAAGGCGAGTCGGTAGGTGCATTTTATGGTTATGTATATGATGGTGTTTACCAGGAGGGTGAAACTATCCTGCCGGGCAATTTTGATCAGTTTGCCGGTGGTGAAAAGTATAAGGACATAAATGGACGGGACGCTGAAGGTAATTTAACAGGAGAACCTGATGGGCAAATTAATGGTGATGACCGTACTATTATTGGAAATCCGCATCCGGATTTTATTTGGGGATTTAATAATGACTTTTCATATAAAGGATTTGACCTGAATATTTTCTTTGTGGGCTCGCAGGGTAATGATCTTTACAGTTTTACTTTAATGGAGCTGGAAACCCTGAGGGGAATTATGAACTCTACCACAGAAGCATTAAGGCGGTGGTCCCCAACCAATACTGATACCGATGTTCCGGCTGCCAGTTTAGCCCGTGGTTATCATGCTTCTTCAAGATGGCTTTTTGATGGAAGTTATGTACGTTTAAGAAATATTTCTTTAGGTTACTCATTGTCTAAATCCGTATGTAATACCCTGCATTTGGGTAATGTGCGTTTTTATGTTAGTGGGCAGAACATTTTGACTTTCACCAAATACCGTGGTTTTGATCCGGAGGTAAATTACAGGACAGATGGCTCCTCTGCCGGGAACCTTAACCTTGGTTTCGACTTTGGTAGTTATCCAAATGCAAAATCTTATACTCTTGGATTAAATCTAACATTCTAAAAATTTATTAAGATGAAAAAACTTAAAATATTTTCAATACTATTTATCGTATTTGGCATGTTTGCCTGTACTGACCTGGAGGAAGAACCAATAGGTTTATTAGCTCCGGAAGGCTTCTTTAAAACAGATAAAGATGTAGAAGCTGCTATTTTTGGGGCTTATGGAAGGATGGCCTATAATTACTATTGGGGCAGGAAGATGAGCCTTACAATAATGCTTCTCAGTGATATTGTTGATATTGGAAATCCGGCTACCCCTTCACGCCGTGTTCAGATCAACGAATTTACAAGCGATGCCTATAATGGGATGGTTTCCGCATTTTGGCCTACTTCTTACTCTATAATAAGTGCTGCAAATGCGGCAATTGCAGGAGCTGAGAGCATCGGGGGCCTTGATGAAACAAGACGGGATGAATTAATTGCAGAAGCAAGATTTGCAAGGGCTTTTGCTTACTATAACCTTGTGCGTCTATTTGGGGATATTCCACATATTATTGAAGCAGTTACCGACCCTGAAGCTCTGGGAGATATTTCAAAAACCCCGGCTGCTGAAGTTTATGCGCAAATTATTGCAGATTTGGAATTTGGGAAACAACATTTACCAATGACCCAGAACGCCAGATCCCGTGGTTCCCGTGGCTCAGCCGTTACAATGTTGGCAGATGTACAATTGACCCTTGGTAATTTTAGTGAGGCATACAATAATGCTAAATGGGTTATTGACAATGCCGGTGAACTTGATTATGCTTTGGAAGCAGATTATCAGGATGTATTTAATGCTTTGAAGCAAGATGCATCGAAAGAAGCTATTTTTGTTATTGATTTCAAAGGCCTGATACGGGGTACTGAGGGTGATGACCTGATTGGACCTGTAACCGGCGTAATATCATCTGATATGCAAGGCTGGGACGTGGCTGTTCCTTCATTAAAAACTTATGAGAGTTTTGATACAAATGATTACCGGACTTCTGTAGCCTTTGTTACAGAAACTCCCGTTGGTGGTGTTATGACTCCATATACCGAATGGAAATATGCAAGGCCGCATATTGCAAAATATACCCGTTTCCCCGGAAATGCCCAGGGTAATAATCGTCAAACTGATATCAATTATTACATTTACCGGTATGCTGATGTTCTTTTAATGGCTGCTGAAGCAGGGAACGAAGTAAGCGGTCCTAATGCTGAGCTGGAAGGTTATATAAACCAGGTTCGTTTAAGGGCCCGTAATGCAGCAGGGGTTATGAATACCATCCCTCTAGATGTTGCATCGGGGATGTCAAAAGATGATTTCCGTGATATGGTACTGGAAGAAAGAAAGGTTGAATTGTCATTTGAAATGAAACGATGGTGGGATATTAAACGTCGTAATTTAGGTGATGAGGTATTTAAAGGGCCAAATTCTTATGAGCCACATGATAATTTTAATGATAATCATTATTTATTAGCATTACCTCAGGATGAAATAGACCGTAACCAGAATCTATTGCCACAAAATCCAGGGTATTAAGAATAATTATTTTTAAAAAGGGTCCACTTTTGGTGGACCTTTTTTTTTAGTGAAAAGAAGAAGAAAAATATTAATTTTACGATGGTTTCACTTTTTATTATTAGAAATGAAAAAAACAATCTTAGTTTTATTTGTTGCATGCTCGGTTTTAATTTCATGCAATAACCAAAAAGAACAACAATCAGGGTCATTGGAAGGGGATTTTATAGTTAAAAGTTTTGATGTGGCTGATATACAGCTGACTAATGCAATTACCCAATACCAGGATTTAACGAAG
>Ga0164313_10003261_pt1 | contig 14481 bp, 14 predicted proteins | sample GuaBasSedimGuay4_FD_113735 | JGI IMG/M metagenome (GOLD analysis project Ga0164313, IMG submission 113735) | Subseafloor sediment microbial communities from Guaymas Basin, Gulf of California, Mexico - Guay4, Core 4569-4, 0-3 cm | ecosystem: Environmental > Aquatic > Marine > Hydrothermal vents... | reverse complement strand
ATTCAGGTTAAGTTGGTGCAGTTCCTGCCGGCTAAAACCAGCTGAAGCCAGCATTTCGTACTCGTTGGTCAGGCTGGTTGAGAACATCGCCGGATCATCCGAATTAATACAACAAAATAAACCCGCATCCACCATTTCCCTGATCGGGTGCGCCTCACCCTGCTTCACAATCCCCAGACAGTAATTACTGACAGGGCAAACTTCCAATGGAATCTGCCTTTGGCGGAGCGCTTCAACCAATGCAGGATCTTCGATACAACGCACACCGTGGCCAATTCGTTCCGCCTTTAAATCATCGATCGCTCCCCAGATACTTTCCGGGCCGTCGGCCTCGCCCGCGTGGGCAACCGTTCTGAGTCCCGCACGCCGGGCTTCCTCGTAGGTCTCAGCAAATAAGCCCGGCGGGAAGCCTTTCTCCAGCCCTCCCAGGCCGATACCGATAAACAGTCCACGTTGTTTACCCTTCATCACAAACTCAAGTACCCGATGCTGGGATTCCGGAATCATGCGGGCGATGTCGGGAATCAGGTTGACCACGCAACCGTATTTATCCTGACCTGCTATGACAGCGGCTTCAATCGCATCCAGAACTGCCTCATCTTCAAATCGCTCAATAATGAAAGTAGCACTCAGGTAGGCTTCCGTGTACAGGATATTCTGTTCGGACTGATGCTTGAAAAAATTGTCAATCAGTAGTCCATAATCTTCTGTCGACCTGAGACAACCAACTGCCGCCAGGTAAACTTCAATAAAATGCGGGAAGTCACGAAATTCAAAAAACTGCCGCCACTCCTGCCTCGATTTCACCGGCAATTGAATATTATTTTTTTTGGCGATTTCAAAATAGGTATCGGCGTCTGCCGCACCTTCGACGTGGACATGCAACTCGAATTTGGGCATCGCTGCCAGGGTCTGGAAATTCATGCCGTAAGCTTAACAGCAATGCACTACACTATTGCCGACCATCTTTTTCAGAAAAGGACTGCAGGTGAGCGCGACTTCGATTTGCATTTTACGGCTCTCGGCCATTGGTGATGTGACCCACGTGTTACCGGTGATCAACGCTATCCGTAAACATAAACCACTGGCCAGCATCACCTGGATTATCGGCAAGCTTGAAGCCCGCTTATTGAAAGATTTTGAAGGTGTCGAGTTTATTGTATTTGATAAGAAAGGTGGCTTTGACGCTGTTCGTCAACTCAGAAAAGCCCTCAAAGACCGCGACTTTGACATATTGCTGCATATGCAGGTAGCAGCACGCGCGAACCTGCTCAGTAAACTGGTACGCGCTCCGCTTCGTATTGGCTGGGACAAGCCACGCTGGCGTGACCGGCATCAATGGTTCATAAACCAGTCTGTTCGCAGCGTGCCGCTACAGCACCAGGTTGATGCATTCCTGGAATTCGCCCGTGCACTCGATGTACCCGTGGGACAACCGGAATGGAATATGCCGATTTCCGGACCGGATCAGGAATGGGCCAGGCAAACGCTGGGTGATGGGCCGCCCATTCTGATGATCAGCCCCTGCTCCAGTCACGAGTTACGCAACTGGGCAACCGATCGCTATGCGGAAGTAGCCGACCACGCGATAGAAAAACTGGGTATGCGTGTTGTATTGACCGGCGGTCCGTCCGAACTGGAATTAAAAACCGGTGAAGAAATTGAATCAGCCATGCACAACGATGTACAAAACCTGATCGGTAAAGACACAATCAACCAATCCGTAGCCCTGTTACAGTGCGCCAGGGTCGTATTATCACCGGATTCAGGCCCTGCCCACCTTGCATCAGCCATCGGCACACCGGTGCTGGGCTTATATGCAGCAACACCAAGCCGCCGCTCAGGCCCGTACAACAGCCTGGAACTGTGCGTTGATAAATATACCGGGGTTGCACGGCAATTCAGACATAAAGAACCGGAAGAACTTCGCTGGGGTCAGCGTATAGAGTTTGCTGGTATTATGGACTTGATCAAAACACGGGAAGTAACCACTAAACTCGATGCCTTCATGCAAACAGGCTGCTAGCATCACCCTAATGGAGCCACTTATACGCTGATTCCCCCTCACTGACCATTTGCAATACAACATGAAAAATACTGTTTAAATTAGCAAATCAGTTTAATTCACGACTCAGGGAAACTATCATAGCGGTCATCTTTTTCTCAATCTGAAACAGAGTCTTTAATTGTCCGGGAGTGTCCCTATTTACGATGTCATCATCATTGGCTATGGCCCCAGCGGTGCGGTGGCCGCAAATCTGCTCGGGCAACGTGGCGTGCGGGTGCTTGTCATTGAGCGTTTACCGGAGATAATCGACATTCCCCGCGCCGTTCATTTTGACGGGGAAGTGATGCGGATTTTCCAGTCGCTGGGGCTGGCCGAAGCAATACAGGAAATCAGCACGCCCGCGAGTGGACTGGTGTACCTCAACGCCAGTGGGAAAACACTGATCAAGACTGACTTGTCGGGCGGAAAAGTCCGGCACGGATGGCCTCGTGGCCACTATTTCAGCCAGCCAGAGCTTGAAAGCCAGCTACGTAAAGGCACTCAACGCTACTCTAGTGTCGAAGTCCGCCTGGGCTGGAACCTCGTTGAGCTTGAGCAAACGAATAAAGGCGTGAACATCTCAGCATGCCGCTTGAGTGACGGCATCACAGAGACTTTCAGAGCACGGTACCTGTTAGGCTGCGACGGTGGCTCGAGCACATTGCGTAAGCTGCTTGGTACCGGGATGCGAAAACTGGGCCAGGCGTCTTCGTGGCTGGTGTGCGACACAATGCTTGCCAGGGATATTGAAGGGGAAAGGCCGATGTACCAGGTTTGCGATCCGGCCCGCCCTACTACCATCGAACCTTGCAATGGCCGGCATGTTCGCTGGGAGTTCAGCATTACGCCGTCTGATTCAACCGAAGAACTTGCAGGAGAAAATTTTGTCCGCAGTCTCATGGAACCCTATTTGCATCTGATCACACCATCGCTCCAGCATTCCGAATTCTCCATTGTTCGCAACAAGACTTACACGTTTCGTTCCCTCGTCGCCACCCGCTGGCGATATAATAATGTCTTTCTTCTGGGCGATGCAGCACACCTCACACCACCATTCCTCGGACAAGGCATGTGTGCGGGCATTCGGGATGCGTTCAACCTTTGTTGGAAGCTACATGGAGTTATCGATGGCCACTATGGTCAGACACTCCTGGACACATACCAATCGGAACGAGAGCCACATGTATCTGCCGCCATCCGGGACGCGACGCGTATCGGAATGGCTATCCAGCTCAGCGGCCGGTTCAAAGTTTGGCTGCGCGACCTCTACCTCATTGCGCGCCGCCGCATTCCATTTCTCACAAATCCCATGGAAAAGGAAGCGTCCTGGCCACTGGGTCCCGGGCTTTTCGATTCAGCCAGGGCGTCACTTCCACGCACTGGTACCGGTAATCTTTTCGACCAGGCATTGGTCACCACTCAGGAAGGCATGCTGCAACGTATCGACGACCTGCTCGGCACCGGCTTTGCCGTGCTGTGCTTTGGATTGAATCCGAGGCAATTCATTAGCGCCGGCAGCCTTCGTTCGCTGGAATTTCTCGATACGCAGGTTCTAAGGATTCTTCCCCGCGGCGGACACAGCGATGCTGCAACAGCAGTGGTCGACAGTCACGGCGACCTGGCAGACTGGCGGCAACGTGTTGGCGGTGCGGATGTTGCGATCATCAGACCAGACCGACAGGTTTTTGGACTCTACCATGGCGACCCCGCTGCGCTTAAGGCAAAAATTGAACACGCACTGAGTGACCTGGCCTCAGGGCTGGAACTGCGCCCGGATTGATGATGACAGAAAAAACACTTGTAAATCAGTTTGAAGCACGTGTTATCCAGGCACCCGGCGCGACAGCGGTCGAAGACAAAAATACTTCCTTCACATATGACCGGATAAACCGATGGGCAAATCAAGTGGCCCGGGCAATCGAGGCGCACCCTGCCCCAAAACAAGCACCCGTCGCGTTTTTACTCGAACACGGCGTCGCACAAATCGTTGCCATTATGGCTCTGCTCAAGGCCGGGCGGATTGCAGTGGCACTTGATCCGGCATACCCACTGGCTCAGCTAAGAGCCATGCTTGCAGATAGCGGTGCTGAACTCGTGATTATGAGCCGGGAAACGATTTCACTAAAAGACGAACTGGGCAAAGAGCTGGCTTCATTTAACGTCAACAATATCGAAACGTTTGACGACAGGAACCTGGAGCATCAAATTGAAGGAACGCGCCTCGCCAGCATCTACTACACCTCTGGTACCACCGGTGCACCCAAGGGCGTGATGCAAACGCACGAGAACGTGCTCCGATTCGTGTTGGAGATGGGCGAAGACTGGACGGTCATAAATACAGACCGGTTCATTCAAACGATTTCCTGCAGTTTCTCGGCCGCATTGCTACCGATTCTTGTTCCACTGTTGCACGGAGCTGCTGTTATACCATTCGATCTTCGACGTGAAGGGGTCACACAACTGGCTGGCCAACTCATTGATCAGAACATCAGTGTGCTGTTTTGTGTTCCATCGGTGTTTCGTGGCCTGAGTAATTCGCCGCCTGACACTCAGGAACCCGGCAACTTGCGATTGTGCGTGTTCACCGGTGAGCCACTGCATACCGATGATGTCGCACACTTGCGGCGAATATTCGGACCAAAGTGCAGCGCCCGAAACCTGTTGGGCAGCTCGGAGACACACCAGGTTGCCAGCTTGCGAATCGAACACGAAAGCGACGTGGGTAATGGCACAGTGTCTGCAGGCAGAATTGCGGATAGTAAGGAGGTGCTGCTCGTCGACGATCAAGATGACGCTGTGCCCGACGGTGAGATCGGGGAAATCCTGGTCCGCAGCCGCTATCTCTCGCCTGGCTATTGGCGCCGGCCGAAATTGACCAGCGAGGCGTTCATAGAGCCTTCAGACCTGTCCGGCATAAGAGCTTACCGCAGCGGGGATTTGGGCCGGATGCGAGCTGATGGACTTCTCGAACTCGTGGGTCGCAATGACTCCCGTGTAAAACTGCGCGGGCAGATGGTAGAAACCGCCGCCATAGAGGCCGCGCTCACAGCAGAGCCGCTTATCAACGAAGCGGTAGTCAGCGTGCGAACGAATCTTACGGGTGGTGACCAATTGATCGCCTGGGTGACCATTCAGGACGGTAAGGTGCTTTCCCTCAGCGAGCTGGAGTTAAAACTGACCTCCACGCTCCCGCGATTTATGGTGCCCTCCAGGTTTGTCATTCTGCCCGCCCTGCCACGCACCGCAAGTGCCAAAATCGACCGTGCCGCCTTACCGGACCCCGAGAGGGGGCGCCCGGGATTAAACTCAGAGATGACGCTGCCACGCAACGCGGAGGAACGTATCATCACGAGGGCGGTCGAGCAGGTACTCGGTACGAACCCGGTTGGTGTGAAGGACGATCTTTTCGATCTTGGTCTGGGCTCACTGAGCTATGTGGAATTGCACATGGAGCTGGAAAGTCAGCTTGGCCGTACCCTTCCGGAAGATGTCTTTGTTTACGCACGAACGGTGGAGCAACTCGCGACGCCCGGACTTGAAACCGCCGGGTCTGAACACGCCCGGCAAGTGGAGGGTGGCGGACAGGAATATGGAAAATCATGGCGACGGCTTAAGATTGAGCGTGTGGCCAGGTTCTGGATCGCAAAAGTCCTTGGCCGAATTGTACCCTACGACGCTGCGGTGGCCGGTTTAATATGGCTGTGCAAACGGTCATTGGTTCAACATATGTGGCCGGTGCGGAGGCGGGTGAGAATGGCCCGGGAGATGCTGGCAACCATCGACACGGTCGCCGACGAGCACGATGTGATAGCTCATAACCTGGCCTGCAACTTCTTTCAGCCATGGTTGCTCGGTACCATTCCCCGCATGTCCGATAAACGCCTGGAAGAACGGCTGGATATTGTGGGCATGCATCACTTTGATGTGGCCGTTGAGCAAGGCCACGGGGTTATTCTGGCGGTGAGCCATTTCGGGCTTCCCCACCTTGATCTGCTGGCCCTTCATCGCGCGGGGCGAGAGGGTATCGTCACACTGGGCGCATTCCCTTATGAGTTGCGACTGCTCGGACTTGAGAAATCACCCCATGTTCCGCTGCGCGTCGAGCCTGTACAAAACTTCCTGTTTCGAACACGTTTTCTGTACCGGGCCCGAACCGTGCTGCAAAAAGGAGGGGTCGTACGGATCGCTGCCGATGGTCTCCATGGTACAAGCGGTCAGCGGTTGCGCTTCCACAGGCGCTATCGTCACTTTCGGGGAGGGTTTGCTGAGCTGGCATTCTCCACTGGAGCCAAGGTCGTTCCCGTATTTTCTGAATTCAAACCAGACGGCCGCCTGCACGTGGAGTTTATGCCTTGTCTCGACTCACCATTACCCATGGATTCACGGCAAGTCTGTGTCAACCGGCTTGTGAAGCAATACGCCCGGATTTTAGAACAGCGCTGGGCACTTGACCCCAGCAATGTTGTGTGGGAAATTGCGCAGGCTCACCTGGCCGCACCAACCGTATCATGACCAATTTAAACTCCAAATTTAGCAAACAAGATGTGTTAGATATGCTGGATTCCCGTGGCATGGCGCAACAGGATCTGTTTGCGCGGGCCCGAAAAGTGCGCAGCGAATACTTCGGTGATCAATCTTTCGTCCGTGGTGTCATTGAACTGACGAATCAGTGTCGGGTGAACTGCAGCTACTGTCCCATGCGACGGGACAACACACGGGAAAACAACACGTTTTACCTTGGTGCAGACGAAATTCTTACCGCGGCCACCGAGATCAGGAAATTGGGTATTCGTGTCGTGTTCTTCCAGGGTGGTGAGGTTCCTCAGACCACCGGTCTTCTCGCCGAGGTGATTCCGCAGATCAAAGATCTATTCCACGGGGATGTGGAAATTCTTCTCAATATCGGCATCAAGCCGGAAAAAGAATATGCGTTGCTTCGCAACTGCGGGGCTGATTCTGTAATTTTAAAATATGAGACTTCCGATCCTGCCCTCCATGAGTTGCACCGTGGTGAGTCACTTCAGCCGCGAATTGATTGCATTCACATACTGCAATCTCTTGGATTCAAAACGGGTAGCGGCACGATCGTGGGACTTCCTGGCCAGACTCTGGATATGCTTGCAGATGATGTGCTGCTTTCGCGTTCGCTCGAACTCGACATGACCAGCGGCTCACCTTTTCTCCCGGCACCCGATACTCCGTTGCATGAAAATGCTCCGGGCGATTTGGAAACGTCGCTCAACACCATCGCGGCGTTTCGCATCACCTCACCCCAGACCCTGATCCCTTCTGTGAGTGCACTTGAGCGCTTGATGCCAGGCGGTCAACGCCGCGGACTGGATGCTGGTGCCAATGTGCTGACGATCAACTTTACGCCGGAACAGCGCCTGAAAGACTATCTCATTTATGGCAAGAATCGATACCTGGTACGGGCAGACCACGTCAAAAATATTCTGGCCGATGCAGGATTAAAAAATCCTGTGAGTACCTCGTAGGTCAGGAGTCATGCTTCCAAACGCCATCATCATCGGTGCACAAAAATGCGCGACGACGAGTCTTCACTGGTATCTGAATGAACATCCGGATATAGAAGCAGCCCGTCGCAAACCTTTGGGTTTCTTTGTATCGAAGGAAAACCACAGCATCGGGACTTTACCCCACACCTGGCACCGCGGTGTGGACTGGTACGCACACCAATGCCCCGACCGGGGGAAAGTTCGCCTCGAATCCTCTCCCGATTACACCAACTATCCACACTACCGGGGTGTACCGGAGAGAATGCACTCGGTGGTGCCCGACGCCAGGTTAATTTATATAGTACGCAATCCCATTGAGCGATTGATATCTCACTATGTACACAACTTCGCCGGCAATATTGAGCATCAACCGATTGAAAAGGCACTGGCGCAGCTGGAAGATACCCCTTACGTCAGTCGCGGTCGCTATCACATGCAGCTTGAGCAGATGCTGGCGTACTTTGACCTCTCTCAGATTCTCATCATCACTCAGGAAGACCTGCTCTCTCAACGACGGGTAACCCTTGGCAGGGTTTTTCGATTCCTGGACGTGGAAGAGGGATTCTGGTGCAAGGAGTTTGATACAGTCCGCCACCGCTCGGCCATCAAACGCAGAAACAACTCATTGGGCATGGCAATTGGCCGGTTTGGGGGCAATCGCATCTTTCGTCACCTGCACGGTCGCCAGCGATACCTCTTCAACAAGATTGTTTATACACCGTTTTCCTCTCCGGTCGTTCGGCCTGGCCTGAGCGCTTCGATGTACGCGCGTCTTGCCGATATTTTCACTCATGATCTTGAACGTCTGACCAGTTTGACGGGACAGGCATTCGAACAACTGTTATCAGCTACGCAGGAATCTGTCGCTGAAATTAAGAGCGTGACTTGATGTTCGCAGCAGTGTGCAGATGGAATTGGATTATCAGCGACTACCATCCAGCCAACAACCCAAATCACGATCTATCATCTCAGACAGCCGGGAAATATCGTCGCGATAATATTCTGTAAACTCCGCCCGAATCGATGCCGGCAACTCCGGGCGTTCAAGGTTCTGAGTGATTCGTTCATAGGCCCAATCACGCCATCCCTCAGGAATAATCCTGCGTACTGATCGACGCATTCGTTCCGAATGCTGCCAAAAAAGCCTCGTTCCCCGGTTGGGGATTTCACCCGACTGATTATGACGTTTGGAAAAATCAGGCAGGAAGTCGGGATCGACTTGCAAGAACCCAAACAGTTCGTTCAACAGTGAACCCGGGTCGCCCACGAGGTCGTCGAACAAGACCACACGTATCTGGTCGCGCTCGAAATGCGCAAAATAGGCCTGAAGATGGTCTGCATAACAACCTGCAGAAAAGTGAAGTCCCATGGTCTGTTTGGCCGCAATCCGGTCAGGCTCCGCCTCAAACGCTTCACGGAAATCGCGACATGGCTCCCAACCGTCCTTTCTGCGGCCGATGAAGCTGGAATAAGCCCGGTCCACAGGGTGCCGGAGAATCGCGATCAACTTTGCATTCGGCACTTCACCTGCGATACGTTCCGGACAGCCTCTTGCAATCAGGTAACGTGGAGAAACTTCACCGATCGCCCTTTCACCACGCACATCCCGGAACAGGTTCAAATAGGCATCACGCTCAACCACAGACTTATCAGCAAGATGCTCAATACCAGGTCCGTAAAGTTCGCCAAGCTGGCCGTCGAAAGCGAAATAGTTGGGTTCTTTCACCGGACACATGAACACCTGCGGATGCTGGCCAAGATAGTGATGCAACGACGTCGTTCCAGAGCGTGCTGCACCAATGATCAGGAAATTTGGGAAGGGCATTTTCTTGATGGTTTCAATACAACACTCAGAGGCTTGCGTAGAGAGGCTAACGCCAACACTCCATTTGTTGCCAGTCAACAAGCCGCCGGGCCAGCTCGATCCGGTTAGCAGAGAACGAGTGGTCGTCGTCAAACACTACCTCCGTCAGTTGCTCTGCACCGGCGGCACGTAGTGCCGCATACACCTGATCATGGTGGTCCTGTTTCGGGAGCGATTTATCTCGCTCACCCGCGACCAGCAGTAGCGGTCGTGTCGCAAGCGATGGCGCTCGAGACCGGATATCATAGACCTCCGCCCTATCCACCATTTCGCTAACCATTTGGTGAGCATCACCATTAACCGGACCGCCATCTACGTCCATATTCGAACCAAAAATGGCTTCCAGCGTCGCCTTTAAACCATCGTTGCCTCTCGCCTGAATACCGAGCGCTCCGATGTTAGCCCCAGCCAGAAATGCGAAGCATGAGATGTCGTTATCCTCTGCCGATGTGATCGCACCCAGGAACCCTCCGAAGCTATGGCCGACCAGTGCCACTTGATTCGGATCAGATCGGTACATTGAGGCCCACCGTTTTTCCCTCGCTAATTCCACAGCTGTTGCAACATCTTCGAGTGCATGTGAAATGGAAAACTTGCCGCCGCTTCCCCAGGTTCCCCTGTAATTGAAGTAGAGCACATTGTTACCAGCTCGCCGCATGGCTTGGGCGAGGTCGAGATTCCGCTCATTTCCGGGATAGCCGTGAAGGAGAATGACGGTTGGATGCGGACCAGGTCCATTGGCGATGTACATCAGCCCGTTAAGCTTGCTACCGCCACTATTGAATGAGAGTTCGCGCATCTCTGGCGGATACGCGGCATCCACTACATCTGGATCGTGGGTGGCTGGGTGCCCACCTATCTGTTGTGGAGACTCAGACTGACTGCAGGCAGTAATGAATATCGTGACAGCTGCGACAAACACTGTAGATGCATTTCTCACGATTGGCTGCTTTGCGCTAAAGGACGTTGCAATAATAATTGTCTCTTTCGGGTCATAATTTACTTGTGGTTTTTTTCGTCATCGCCAGTACAACTGAAGGACAATTTTTGGATCAAAAGAAGTCATTAGAATTAGTCTGATCCAAGGTGACCGGAATGACTATATCTGGCCGAGGGTGAGTCCGACCCCCGCTTTTGTCTGCGGATTAGTCCTTTTTATCTGCTATATTAATTTCCTTTCCTGTTTGCGGATTCCGACCTGTTCTGTCTTTCTTTTTTGCCACTTGGATTTCTTTACCCGTTTGCGGGTTACGGCCTTTTCTTGACTGTCCGGCATCCGGTAATTGACCGGCAGGCTGCTTGTCAATTTTGTGGTCGGTATCGACCGGTGCAGCAATCGCTCCTCTGTTTGAACGAGTGGTGTTATGGTCCTGTGCTGCTGGCGACGCCATGACTATTCCGGAAACACACATGGCGCTAATAGTGGTTGCTACGAGTAATTTAAATCGGTTCATAATATCTTCCTCAGGCATTCCTAAAGTTTTACCTGCCTTCTATCATAGCATTGACTACCAATCATGCATGCAACCGGACCCGGCCACGGGCAGACATTGTGAGTTCCTTCGACTAGACTGAATTTAATAAAGCCATTGATCCATGGGCTCATCTACTGGATCGTTTTATTTGTAAATTTTTGTGTACTTACTTTATTAGGAACCGATACATGAAACCAATTACTTATACAGCACCCGGTAAAACCCTTCGTGGTTTGCTGTTTTTGTTCCTACTCACGTTTGCGGCCATATCACCGGACACGCTCTTGGCCGGCAATCAAGAAGACAAGCTTTTACAAGCAATTCAGGTGAGGAATGAGCAATACATGGGCGCTTACCTTGCAGGCGATATTACTGTCCTCACAATGCTTCATACCGGGAATGCCACGGTGATTGCAGTTAGTTACCCGATGATACCAACGGCAAGTTCAATCCATACGATGAGGAACGCTCCCAGGAGCACAATACCGATTGCAAACCGGTACGCTTTGCTATCCGTCAATCGCGTGATAAGTTCATAGCTGCCGCAAACAACAAGCAGCATGAACCCGAATACCGCAAAATCCATGAAGTCCCAAACAACTTCAGAGGTAAACTGCATCGCAATCCAGGGCAACAGCAGTACAAACGCCGCAATGCCCCAGATCACAATCCTCAAAGGATTGCCTCGCTGTACATCACGATGCTTTGAATTCGTCATCATCTAAACCCCGTGATTTTATGTTGCCTTTACCTGGCCTCAGAAATAACCCTGTTCGTGACTGTCCTGTCGAACGATTCTGTTTCAATAATTCATAAGTCTACGGCAAACACAAATGAAGATTGTGTCAAAAGTAGGGAAATCCCGGGCCTTTTTCTGACTGTCCGGCATCTGGTAATTGACCAGCAGGCTGTTTGTAAAATTCGTACTCGGTATCGACCGGTGCAGCGATTGTTCCTCTGTTTGAACGCGTGCCATTACCTTCTTGGGCCGTTGACGATGCCATGAAAGTTCTGGAGACACACATGGCGCTAATTGAAGTTTATACGAGAAATTTCAATCGACTCATAGTATCTTCCTCAAGTTTTCCTACGCGTTAACATGACATAAAGTACAAAAAAAGGGCCAGTTCTTGCTGACCCTTTTTTAGACGGTTTCTCAGTTAATTGTATACTTCACTTTGAATCCCAGCCCATAAACAGTACCGTTCGGAGCGTGTAGGCCCATTCCGATAATATACTTGTGGTTTCCATTGACCGTATGGGGTGGATCAGTGGCAAGGTAGACAGGGAAATTCGTCCAACCCGGCGATGAGAATGATAATTACTTACAAGCTAAAAACGCTGTCATACTAGGTCCTGCTGTAAGTGATGTTGAGATCTTTTCTCATCCTATATTTGCTTTCCGGTCATAACCGGAATACTGGTTCCTTTATGATTTCTTTCACCATATATAACCTGACAAATTCTAAAAACTGGTGGGATAAGTTATTTTATTTCCGTGGGCTTTCGGCAATATTTTGTTTGAATGACCTATACTCACACACCACGAGAATATGATTGTCGCAGGGATTAACAACAAGAAAATGACCAGGCCTTCGGGGACATGAGCTTTTTCGATGAATTAAAACGCAGGAATGTCTTTCGCGTCGGCATCGCCTATGTGCTGATGGGCTGGGTGCTCTTACAGGCGGCAGATTTTGCCTTTGATCTGATCGGTGCGCCAAACTGGGTAATCCAAACAATCTCAGTGGTCGTGATTATTGGCCTGCCGATTGCGCTGTTCTTTGCCTGGGCTTTTGAGATGACACCTGAAGGCATCAAGCGCGAAGCCGAGATCGAGAAGGCCTGCCCAAGGGCAGAAGAACCCGGTGCGCTCGTTGACTGAAACACCGTCTGACCGCCCAACTCTTTCTCAACAGATGTGTTCCGTCCTGGTCAGCCTTCGGGCATCTGGAACTCTGGTGCGAGAACCGCATTGGCATTTGTCGTCACCGCCTGGCGAATTTTCTTAACTGGCTGGTACCCGGGGTCATTTACAAAATCTCTTACAGCTTGCTCCGAAGGGAACCGTAGGACCACTACGCCTTGCTCCGGGTTTCCTTGAAGCGGCTCCGAATCGGGGGAAGCTACGACCACCTCCCCATCATATTTGGCGATGAAAGGGATGGCTTGAGGAACGTACACATCCCGGTACCTTTCGAAGTCGGTGATCGTTTGCGTCAAAATAAAATAAGCGGCCATAATAATTTACCTGATTATGATTCTTAAGGTCTGGATCAGGACTATGAATAGTCCTGATAGGATTTTTCTTCGACAATCTCTGAGCCCAGGTACACATTCAGCTCTTTCTTGGCATTGGCACGCTGGTCGTTGGTGACATACACGCTCCTGGCCAATTCAATGAAGCGTTCATCAAATTCTCTGGCTCTTTCTTTGTCGCGGATATCGTCTTCGATTTCCCACAAAGCCTCGTTAATGGTTTTCAACTCGTCGTGGATACGGTTGACGGTTGCATCCTGCTCGACAGATTGGCGCCATGTGGCATCCAGCAACTCCAGTTCGCGCCGCACATTGGCAACTTTCTCCTGATCACTGATGCGATCAGACTTGATCTCGAGAATGGTGATTTTATCGAGCACCTCACCCGGTGATACCGGCACCTGAATAATGTCCATATCCTTACGCTCCTGACTATACTTTAAATGAGTAATCTTTATTCGGATCTCTTTCGATATCCGGTGGATAGTTTCTGCGTTTATCTGTGTAGTACTGAGCCCGGTGATCGCCATCCGAGGCCTTGTTAAACGTAATATACAGCACGCGCCGGGCCTGGTCCGTTTTGTTGGGACTGGAACGGTGCGGCGCATAGGAGTCAAAAAATACCGCATCACCAGGTTGGCAGTGAACTGCTACATAGGGCACATCGGACATATCGGCGTGTGTCAACGGCGCCCACATTTCGCCCAGTACGCCCTGCTTGTGCATGCCTGCAATCATTTCCAGGCTGCCGTTGGCCTCGTTGGTCTCGTCGATTGCGATCATTGCGGTGATATGCAAATCAGCGTAGTCGTCCCAACCGGCTTGTACATCCTGGTGCTCTTTGAACCCATCGGCACCGGGGAGCTTGAAATTAATTTTGTCTTTGAAAAGTACCGATGGCTCTCCGTATAAATCATCGACTGCCTGTAACATCCTGCGGCTTGTTATTAGTTCTCCGAAGCCGTCATGATAAGGGACAAAATTCTCTATCCGGGAAAGGATACGCGAGTCATCTTTTGCGCTTGTTTCGAAATACATCATGGTCTTGCCCGGGGTTTCGTGTGCACTTGAAACTTCATTCGTCCATGCGCTGATCTCTTCTATCTCTTCAGGGTTATACAATGCCCTGATCAGCAGGAATCCATCGCGTTGAAACTGTTTGACCTGTTGTTTGCTTAATATCATCTTTTTTGCCATTCAATCGCTTTATGTGGTGTTTGGTTTCATTTTATCGCCGCGGGGACGCGGCTCCTACAGCCTGCCCGTTTATGTGGTGTCTGGTTTCATTTTATCGCCGCGGGGACGCGGCTCCTACAGCCT
>Ga0164313_10003260_pt1 | contig 14483 bp, 12 predicted proteins | sample GuaBasSedimGuay4_FD_113735 | JGI IMG/M metagenome (GOLD analysis project Ga0164313, IMG submission 113735) | Subseafloor sediment microbial communities from Guaymas Basin, Gulf of California, Mexico - Guay4, Core 4569-4, 0-3 cm | ecosystem: Environmental > Aquatic > Marine > Hydrothermal vents... | reverse complement strand
TCTATTTTAATTTTCACTATGCTGTTGTCTTTTGATAGCGTGGGTCAGATAATAGATGATGCTCCGATAGACGGATTGTTTGCTACAGAGGAAATGTATGAGAAGGAACCAATTCCTAACCCATCTATTCGAAGAGCTGATGTAATGTGGAAAAAAAGAGTATGGAGAGAGATTGATTTCAGGCAAAAGTTTAATCAGAAATTCTATTTCCCTATTGATCCGCAGCAAAATTGGAAATCATTTATAACTACTGTTCTTGATGCATTAAAAGAAGGAGAATTTACGGCTTATGATATATCGAATACAGATGAACTATTAGTACCGCTTACATATAATGAAATTATCGCAAGAGAAACATTTGAAGACCATAGGGTTATGAGGCGGCCATATCCTCCTTATGAAGAATATGACACCATCATCTATACAGAGTTTGATCCCACAAAGGTGATGAGGTTGAGGATTAAAGAAGATTGGTATTTCGACAGGCAAAGATCACAAATGATGGTACGAATACAAGCGCTTTGTCCGGTAATGATAAAAGAGAGAAATGGTGAAGAGATCACATTGCCATTGTTCTGGGTGTCCTATCCGGAGGCGCGAAATGTGTTTGCACATTCATTAGTGTTTAATGATTATAATTCAGCAATGAAACTGTCATACGATGAAATTTTCTGGAAAAGATTATTTAACAGTTATATTTATAAAGAAGAAAATGTATACGATCGGCGAATATCACAATATTCTACAGGTGTCGATGCACTTTTGGAAGCTGATCGTATAAAAATTGAAATGCAAAGTTTTGAAGAAGAACTTTGGGAATACTAGGTCCTGATTATTTATAAATAAACTCCTCAAATTTGAGGAGTTTTTTTTTGCCCTTCATTTAACCCGGATTATACAATGTAACTTCGTAATAGATTTTCTATTGCATATTCCGGGTTTAACCTAAATTTGTACGAATTCGGATTATGGTTAAAGATATTTTTGAAACTCATATTACCTATTTAAAAGGAGTTGGCCCAAAGAAAGCCAATCTGCTAATTGACGAATTAGGCATTCATACCTTTGATGATTTAATAAATTATTTTCCGTTTCGGTATGTCGATAAAAGCAAAATATATAAAGTCAGAGATGTAACTTCTGATAGTGTTTGGTTTCAGTTAAAAGGAACAATTTCAAGTGTTAAAAGTGTTGGAGAAAAAAGAACAAAATACATAACTGCCACTTTTAGCGACGAAACCGGTTCGATAGGTTTAATCTGGTTTAGAGGTTTAAAATGGATTAAATCACAATTTTCCCCTGGAAGGGAATACGTAGTTTTTGGCAAAGCATCTGTATTTAAAAATCATTTTAATTTCGTTCATCCTGAAGTTGAAGATTATGAAAAGATAAAGGGTGACATATCCCAAAACAGGCTTGAAGGAATTTATTATTCCTCTGAAAAACTTAAAAATTCCGGACTGGGCAGCAAAGGATTTAGCCGGATAATCAAGCAATTATTAAATCAGACCGGGGATCAGATTCGTGAATCATTACCTGAGTATATTGTTAAGCATTATAATTTATTAGACAGAAAAACTGCCCTGATAAATATTCATTTCCCGGTTGATCATGTCATAATTGAAAAAGCAAGGTTCAGACTTAAGTTTGAGGAATTATTGTTGATTCACTTGCAAATATTGCAATCAAAACACAATTTAAAAGAAAAGATTAGAGGCCATGTTTTCGAAAAAGTAGGTGAATTGCTTAACGAATTTTATAAGGAGCATTTACCCTTTGAATTAACAAATGCCCAAAAAAGAGTCATAAAAGAAATAAGGGCAGATATTAAATCAGCAAAACAAATGAACCGCTTGTTGCAGGGTGATGTGGGCAGCGGCAAGACCCTTGTCGCGCTTATGACCATATTAATTGCAATTGATAATGGATACCAGGCCTGTTTCATGGCCCCTACAGAAATACTTGCAAAGCAACATTATAATACATTGACAAGGATGCTTGGAAACATGGATGTTTCAATTGAACTGCTTACGGGTTCTACCACTCAGAAAAAAAGAACAGTGATTCACCAGGGGCTGGAGGATGGAAGCCTGCAAATCCTTATAGGAACGCATGCTGTAATTGAAGACACGGTTAATTTTAAAAATTTAGGTCTTGTTGTGATTGATGAACAACATCGTTTTGGTGTTGAACAAAGAGCCCGTTTATGGAAAAAAAACAAGATACCTCCCCATGTTCTTGTGATGACAGCAACACCAATACCACGAACTTTGGCAATGACTGTTTATGGGAATCTTGATGTTTCAGTTATTGACGAATTACCGCCGGGAAGGAAGCCCGTTAAAACATTACATTTTTGGGAATCGAAGAGACTTAGGGTTAATGGCTTTATACGTCAACAGATAAAAGAAGGTAGACAGGTTTATGTGGTATTTCCATTAATTTCTGAGTCAGAGAAACTTGATTTAAGGAATTTAATGGAAGGATTTGAAACCATAGTCCGCGAATTTCCACCGCCTGAATACCAGGTGAGTATTGTACATGGCAGGTTAAAAAGTAAAGATAAAGACTTTGAAATGAAGCGATTTGTTGAAGGAAAAACAGATATCATGGTTTCAACAACGGTTATTGAGGTTGGTGTTGATGTGGCTAATGCTTCGATGATGATTATTGAAAATGCCGAACGGTTTGGGCTTTCTCAGCTACATCAGTTAAGAGGCAGGGTTGGGCGTGGTGCTGATCAGTCGTATTGTATTTTAATGTCGGGCAATAAGTTGTCAAATGAAGGCAGAAAACGACTTGAAGTTATGGTAAATACAAATGATGGATTCAAAATCGCAGAGGCAGACCTGCAAATAAGAGGACCTGGTGATATACAGGGAACGCAGCAATCAGGGGTTCTCGATTTTAAAATTGCTAATTTGGCAACTGATGGTGAATTAATCGCTAAAACAAATAAAATAGCTGCCCATATTCTGAATAAGGATGCATCATTGGAAAATGCAGAAAACAGACTATTGAAAGAGCAGTTGGAATATATCAAAAAAGAGAAACAGAACTGGGGAAGGATATCTTAGAAACTGTTGGATTTCGTTCTGAATTCATTTATCCTTACTTTTGCAAATCGTTAAAATTTATATAAAATTAAATGAAGATTTCCTATAATTGGCTTAAGCAATATATTGATTTTGAAACTTCCCCGGAGGATTTATCGTCCATTTTAACTGATATTGGTTTAGAAGTTGAAGGAATGGAAAAATTCCAGTCGATAAAAGGAGGGCTTGAAAGGATTGTTATTGGTGAAGTGAAGACATGTGCGAAACATCCTAATGCAGATAAATTGAGTGTTACCATGGTTGATATTGGGGTGGATGGTTTGTTACCGATTGTTTGCGGTGCGCCTAATGTTGCTGAAGGTCAGAAGGTGTTGGTTGCAACCGTAGGAACGAAATTGTATTCCGGAGACGAATCATTTACAATTAACAAAACTAAAATCAGGGGAGAGGTTTCTGAAGGTATGATATGTGCCGAAGATGAATTAGGATTGGGTGTATCCCACGATGGAATCATGGTTTTACCTGATGATGTTGAAGTTGGAATGAATGCCAGTCACTATTACGAAGTGGAAGAAGACATTATTTACGAAATAGGCCTTACACCTAACAGAGCTGATGCAACTTCCCACATTGGTACTGCTCGCGATCTTGTAGCAGCTCTGAACAGGATTCATAATACACGTAATTATAAATTGAAGATTCCATCAGTTGATAATTTCAAAGTTGACAACCATGATTTGGATATTGAAGTTATTGTTGAAGATGCTGATGCTTGTCCGCGTTATACCGGTATAACTATTTCTGGTATCCGGGTTGTTGAATCACCTGATTGGCTAAAAAACAAATTAAATGCAATCGGTTTAAGGCCAATTAATAACATTGTCGATATTACAAATTATGTTTTGCATGAAACCGGGCAGCCACTACACGCATTCGACGCGAAATATATCAATGGAAATAAAGTGATTGTTAAAAAAATGCCTGGCAATACGCCATTTACTACATTAGATGAGGAAGAACGAAAACTGCATGCCAACGACCTTATGATTTGCAATGCAAATGAAGGAATGTGTATCGCTGGAGTTTTTGGAGGTTTAAGCTCAGGAGTTACTGAAACCACTACCGATATATTTCTTGAAAGTGCTTATTTTGAGGCTACTCATATCCGAAAAACATCAAGAAGACACTTGCTGCAAACCGATGCTTCTTTCAGGTTTGAACGTGGAGCTGATCCCAATATTACTGAATATGCGCTTAAAAGGGCATCAATGCTAATTAAAGAACTGGCAGGAGGAATAATCTCTTCTGAAATTAAAGATGTTTATCCTAACCCAATTGAAAAATGGTCAGTAGAAATTGATTATAATGATGTTGACAGGCTAATTGGTAAAGTAATAGGCAGAAAAATTATCAAAGAAATTTTAACTGACCTGGAGATTGAAATATTAGAAGAAAGAAATGATCATCTTAAAGTGTTGGTGCCAACCTATAAAGTTGACGTTACAAGAGATGTTGATGTGATCGAAGAAATTCTTCGGATATATGGTTATAACAATATTGAATTCAGCGATAAAATATATTCCTCTGTAAATCTTAGGCCCGATCCGGATCTTGAGAAACTTCAGAACATGATCTCTGATTACTTAACGTCTCAGGGATTGTCTGAAATATTGAATAATTCACTTACGAAGTCAGGGTATGTTGAAAAGTCGGGTGTTTACAATAATAAAAATAGTGTTTATTTACTCAATCCCTTAAGTCAGGACTTGGATGTCCTTAGGCAGACACTTCTTTTCGGAGGATTGGAAGTAGTTGCATACAATTTAAACAGGCAGATGAACTTACTCAAGTTATATGAGTTTGGTGCTGTTTATAAAATGAAAGAGAACTATTCAGGTGAAGATGAGTTGGATAAATACCATGAAGAAAAGCATTTGATGCTCATTTCAAGTGGAACAAAGCAGGCAGAAAATTGGAATGCTGTTAATGCAAAAGCTGATTTATATGATCTAAAAGGGCTTATTGAAGGCATTTTTGCAAAGTTGGGAATTGATCGTAAAAAATTGGAACTAAAAGAATTTAAGAACACCATTTCTGAATATGCTTTAGGTTATTATTATAACAATAAGATGCTGGCAGAAGTAGGCTCAGTTACTAAAAAACAATTAGATTACTTTGACATCAAACAGGAAGTGCATATTGCCGTACTTAATTGGGATCTTTTAATTAAATCACTTCCAAAAGGAGAAATGCAATATAAGGCTGTAACAAAGTTCCCGGCAGTTAGAAGAGACCTGGCAATAGTGTTAGATGAACGTGTAAAATTCGATGACTTAAGAACTTTAGCTTTCAAAACGGAAAGGAAACTATTAAAGTCTGTAGGAATCTTCGATATTTATCAGGGTGACAAGATTCCGGTGGGAAAGAAATCTTATGCTTTATCATTTGTTATTCAGGACAAGGAAAAAACCTTGAATGATAAGGTGATTGATAAGACAATGAAAAGGATTCAATTGGCGATTGAACAAAATTTCAACGCCGAATTAAGATAAGCACAATATTCATTAATTTTATAAGCTAAATCAGCTGAGTGGCATATGGATGTACAATCAATAAAACAACGATTCGGAATTATTGGGAATTCACCATTATTAATCCGCGCTATTGATGTGGCTGTTCAGGTCGCGCCTACTGATTTAACCGTGTTGATAACAGGTGAAAGCGGAACCGGTAAGGAAGTGTTCCCCAAGATTATCCATCAGATGAGTTCACGTAAGCATGGTCATTATATTGCTGTTAACTGTGGCGCAATACCGGAAGGAACAATTGATTCGGAATTGTTCGGTCATGAAAAAGGATCATTTACGGGAGCGCATGAGGCAAGGAAAGGATATTTTGAAGTTGCCGATGGAGGTACCATCTTTCTTGATGAAATTGCAGAACTTCCACTATCAACTCAGGTGAGGTTACTAAGGGTGTTGGAATCAGGTGAATTTATGAAAGTTGGTTCCTCAAAGGTGATAAAAACGGATGTTAGAATGGTAGTAGCAACAAATGTTAACCTGATAGGAGCTATTGAAAAAGGCGACTTTAGACAGGACTTATATTACCGCCTGAATACAGTACCTATTATTATTCCGCCTTTGCGTGACAGGAAGGATGATATTCATTTGTTATTCAGAAAATTCGCTGCTGATTTTGCTGAGAAATACAGAATGCCTCCTCTACGCCTGACAGATAATGCAGTAAAAGTATTAAGAAATTATTATTGGCCCGGAAACGTAAGACAACTAAAAAATATCACTGAGCAGATATCGATAATTGAAAAAAATAAAGAAATTGATGCGGTAACATTAAAAAATTATTTACCGGATGAGGGGGCGAATGATCTGCCTGTTCTTTACAAAAAAAAGGAAGAAGAACATATTTCGGAAAGAGAGCTTTTATATAAGGTGCTTTTCGACATGAAAAAGGATATGAACGAGTTGAAGAAGGTCGTCGCTAATATATTAGATAAAAGTGATGATGACACATCACTTGAGCAAACTAAAGCATTATTGGTTAAAGATTATACCGAAAGTGAATTATATCCACCTCAGGAGATGGTTCACGAAGTTGAAATTACCAGTCCCGAAAAGAAAAATTTCGATAGTTTTCATCCATCGGAAATAATTGAAGAGTCTCTTTCTTTACAGGAAAAAGAGAAAGAGATGATAAAAAAAGCACTAGAAAAACACAAAGGAAAAAGGAAAAGTGCTGCTCAGGAATTGGGTATTTCAGAAAGAACTCTGTATCGAAAAATTAAAGAATACAATATTAAATAATGCCTTTCAGTAGATTAAATAAAAATATTCATTGTACGGTTTTAATCCTAATAATTGGCTTTATATGGATGTTCTCCGGATGTGGTGTTTATTCGTTTACCGGAGCATCGGTACCTCCTGAAGCAAAAACAGTTTCGGTACAGTATTTTCCTAACAAAGCACCATTGATTGAACCACTTTTAAGTCCTTTTTTTACTAATGAATTGCGAGATCAGTTTACCGGACAAACCAACCTGGAAATGATTGACAGAAACGGTGACCTGGCTTTTGAGGGAGAAATTATTGATTATAAAACTACACCTGTGGCTATCCAGGGCGACCAAACATCAGCACTTAACAGGGTGACAATTACTGTTAATGTCAGATTTGTCAATGCATATGAACCCGATAAAAATTTCGAACAAAAGTTTACACAGTTTCTTGACTATTCTTCCGATGCTGATTATAATGCGGTAAAAGAAGGACTGATCGAGGGCATAACAGAAATGATAACAACCGATATTTTTAATAAAGCCGTAATTAATTGGTAGCCTGATGAATAAAGAACTGTTCTGTAATTGTTTGAAGGATACTGATAATCTGACGAAAGATTCGATCAATCAGCTTACTGAAATTATAAAAGACTTTCCATATTGTCAATCTGCAAGAATACTGTTAACAACTACACTCTTCAGGGAGCAAAATATACGGTATGAAAACGAATTGAGAACAACAGCCATTTACGTCGGAAATAGAGGTATTTTAAGAAAACATGTTAATCAAATAGGTAAAAAAGAAAATTTTATAGTGCTACCGGATGAGCATGTTGAAAAGGTAGTTGTAAAAACAAATGAAGATAAAGAAAAGCCTGAAGTAAAAACCGGAAGTGCTGACAGTATAAGTGAGTTGAAAAAAATTGTTAAAGAACACATTACTGATATAGAAACTGAAACAGAACAAAAATCTTCAGATGAGGTGAAAAAAACTCGTCCTGAGAAATCAAAAAGTGATTTAATTGATGAGTTTATTAAAAATGAACCGGGCATTACACGGCAAAAAAGCGCGTTCTTCAATCCGGTTAAAGCTGCCAGAATAAGTATAGTTGACGAGGAGAATATTATAAGTGAGACACTTGCGAAAATATATACGGATCAGGGCTTGTTTGAGAAAGCAATCAGTACGTATAAAAAATTAAGTTTGAAATTTCCAGAAAAAAGTACTTACTTTGCAGCCCTAATTGAAAAAGCAGAAAAAGAACTTGAAATTTAAAACTATTTAGAATGTATTATTTTATTTCAATATTGATTTTGGTTGTCAGCATCCTTCTGGGACTGATTGTATTAGTGCAAAATCCAAAGGGTGGTGGCTTAGCAGCAAACTTTGCTGGTACAGGCTCACAGTTTATGGGAGCCAGACAAACAGCAGATTTCCTGGAAAAAGCCAGCTGGGGTTTAGCAATTGCATTACTGGTGCTCAGCCTAACAGCAACGCTAATCGTACCAAGAAACGTAGAAGATTTTGGCGCACAGGATACTCAATTAAGAGAACAGATTGAGGAGGTAAATCAGGCAGCGCCTATCGACTTTCAGGCACCTCCTCCAAGAGAAGAAGAATAAGAAAGAAAGAAATTGTTGAAATAGTAAAATGTCAGAATGTCACTCCATTCTGACATTTTTTTTTGATATACACTTTGGCATAAAATATGACTATGCCATATGCAAATTATAAAATTTGAATTATGGCAAATGTAAATATCAAACCACTTGGAGACAGAGTAATAATTGCTCCAGGCAAGGCAGAAGAAAAAACCGCTTCCGGAATTCTCATCCCTGACACAGCTAAAGAAAAACCACAGCAAGGAATTGTTGTTGCTGTTGCTGAAAATAAAGACAATCCTTTAACTGTTAAAGTGGGTGATTTGGTGCTTTATGGAAAATATACCGGCACTGAAATTACAATTAAAGATGAAGAGTATCTTATAATGAAGGAAGAAGATATTCTTGCAATTATATAGTAAATCAATTAATTAAATTAAAATATAAAAAAATGGCAAAAGATATTGTATTTAATCATGATGCTAGAGAAGGCCTGAAAAAAGGTGTTGATGCATTAACCGATGCAGTTAAGGTTACATTGGGACCAAAAGGAAGAAATGTAATTATTGATAAATCATATGGTGCTCCACAAGTTACAAAAGATGGTGTTACGGTAGCAAAAGAAATTGAGCTTACTGATAATATTGAAAACATGGGCGCACAAATGGTTAAAGAAGTTGCTTCAAGAACAAACGACCTTGCAGGTGATGGAACAACCACAGCAACCATTCTTGCACAGTCAATATTTACAACCGGTTTAAAGAACGTAACTGCCGGAGCTAACCCAATGGATCTGAAAAGAGGAGTTGATGCAGCAGTTGAAAAAGTAATAGAATCGCTGAGAAAACAAACCCAGGAAATTGGCGATAGTAACGAAAAGATTGAGCAAGTTGCTGCTGTTTCTGCTAATAACGATCAGTCGATAGGAAAACTTATTGCAGAAGCAATGGGAAAAGTGAAACAGGAAGGTGTTATAACTATTGAAGAAGCAAAAGGGATTGACACTTACGTTGATGTTGTTGAAGGTATGCAGTTTGATCGCGGTTACATATCTCCATATTTTGTTACGGATGCTGAAAAAATGGAAGTGGTTTATGAAACCCCGTTTATTCTTATTTATGACAAGAAGATCTCAATAATGAAAGATCTTTTACCAATTCTTGAAAAAACTGCACAAAGCGGAAGGCCTTTGATCATCATTTCAGAAGATATAGATGGAGAGGCGCTTGCAACACTAGTTGTAAACCGTTTACGTGGTTCATTAAAGGTAGCAGCAGTTAAAGCACCTGGATTTGGCGATAGAAGAAAAGAAATGTTAGAAGACATTGCAATCCTTACAGGCGGTGTTGTTGTTTCCGAAGAAAAAGGTTATAAACTGGAAGACACTACACTTGATATGCTTGGAGAAGCTGAAAAAGTTACTATCGATAAAGAAAATACCACTATTGTAAGCGGTAAAGGTGAAAAAGACAATATTGATGCACGCGTGAATCAAATCAAAGCTTTTATTGAAACTACCGAATCTGATTATGATAGAGAAAAATTACAAGAACGTCTTGCTAAATTAGCCGGTGGTGTTGCAGTTATATATGTAGGTGCTGCTAGCGAAGTTGAAATGAAAGAAAAGAAAGACCGTTTTGATGATGCACTTGCTGCTACAAGAGCTGCTATTGAAGAAGGAATTGTTCCTGGTGGTGGCGTAGCATTCTTACGTGCAATTAACAGTTTAAACAAAATAAAGGTTGAAAACGAAGACCAGGAAACAGGAGTTGCAATTATTAAAAGAGCACTTGAAGAACCTCTTCGTCAAATTGTAGAAAATGCAGGTTTAGAAGGATCAGTAGTAGTTAATAAGGTGAAAGACGGTAAGAACGATTTTGGATTTAATGCCAGAACCGAAGTTTACGAAAACCTATACGAAGCCGGTGTAATTGATCCAACTAAAGTAACCAGGATTGCGCTGGAAAATGCTGCTTCAATAGCAGGAATGCTGATAACAACGGAATGTGTATTAGCTGAGCATAAAGAAGAAAATCCTGCACCTCCTGCCATGCCTCCAATGGGCGGTGGAATGCCGGGAATGATGTAATAAAATTTTCTAATGACTAAAAAGACCTGTCAATATTGACAGGTCTTTTTTTTTGTAATCTGTTTTTGAGATATTTTGCTTAGTCTCTTATATTAAAACATCGTATTTAATAGTAACTTTGTAACGATTTGAAAATTATGAAAATGAAAATAAGCATAGGCACGATACTCTTTCTTTTTGGGATTACCTTAACAGCACAAAACGCATCACCCAAATTCCCGATAAATTCTGAAACTAATAAAATTGAATTTCAGGAAGTTGTGGATCAGGACGGAACCAAGGATGAACTCTTTAACAGAAGTGTTTATTGGTTAAATGATTTTTACAAAGATCCGGTTAGGGTAACTTCCCTGCGTGATATTGAAACCGGTAAAATTGTCGGTCAACATCGGTTTCGGATTTATTATACGGATAATGACGGTAACAAAATTGCAGCGGGAATGATCGGTTATGATTTTATGATTGAACTCAAACAAGACAGGTACAGATACACACTAAATAATTTCCTGTTGAAATCAACAACAAGACAGCCGATTGAAAAATGGTTGAACAAAAAAGATCCTACCTATGATGTTCGTTGGAACGAATACCTGGATCAGGTTGAGGAATTTGTCAAAAATTGGAGCAATTCATTAAAAGAAAAAATGAAACCTGAAGCGGAAAAAGCTCCGGACGAATGGTAGTTTTCTGTTATTAAAATTTCAATATTAAAATGCCACGAAGACGCAAACGTGATATAATCATCAAGGGCTTTTCAAAACTCCTGAAAGAAGATAAGCTCAAAATTGTTGCCGAGCTAATGGATAAGCAGGTTGAAAGCATGGATTTGATGATGAGTTTCTGGCATTCCGATCATAAGGTCCAAAAGATATTTGATGAATTCAGTGAAAATACAATTACAAATTTCTATATACCTTATGGTGTGGCACCCAATGTGATTGTGAACGGCCATAATTATTTGGTACCCCTTGTTATTGAGGAAAGTTCAGTGGTGGCAGCTGCATCATCAAGTGCAAAATTCTGGTCGGAACGTGGTGGTTTTAAGGCTGAGGTAATTGAGGTGATAAAGATCGGACAGGTTCATTTTACATGGAAAGGGGATAAACAGAAACTATTATCTGTGTTCAATGACTTAAAAAAATATCTGCGCAATTCCGTCAGAGAAATTACTTCCAATATGGAAGCAAGAGGCGGCGGCGTGGTAGATTTTGAATTAATTGATATGACAAAAGAAGTTGATGACTATTATCAGCTTAAAGTTTCTTTTAATACTGTCGATTCAATGGGGGCAAATTTTATTAATTCCTGCCTGGAAGAATTTGCAGTTGCATTACAAACCTATTTTCGCGAAAAGAAAATATTTGAGGGCGAAGAAAAAGAATCTCGTATCATCATGTCCATTTTATCAAATTATACACCTGAATGTTTAGTAAAGGCCTGGGTTGAATGTGAATACTCGGATATGGATTCAGTAGATGATAAAATGAAAGGAGAGGAGTTTGCAAAAAAATTTCAGCTTGCAGTTAAAATTGCGGAAGTAGATGTTTATCGTGCAACAACACATAACAAAGGAATTTTCAACGGTATAGATGCGGTAGCAATTGCAACCGGAAATGATTTTAGGGCGATTGAAGCTGCGGGGCATACGTATGCATCTAAAAGCGGCAAATATAAAAGCCTGTCAACAGTTAAGCTTAAAGACGGTAAGTTTATTTATTCATTAACTATACCATTGGCAATGGGAACGGTGGGTGGATTAACTTCATTACATCCATTAGCAAAACAATCATTGGAAATGCTGGATAATCCAACAGCAAAAGAATTAATGATGATAACTGCATCAGTTGGCCTTGCAAATAATTTTGCTGCAATTCGATCATTGGTAACTAAAGGAATACAGGTGGGTCATATGAAAATGCATCTGATGAATATCCTTAATCATTTTGAGGCCACAGAAGATGAAAAAGCAAAAGCCGTTGAGTATTTCATCGGAAATAAAGTTTCTTTCAATAGTGTGAGCCAATTTATTAATAAACTTCGGGAAGTTGAAGAATAACAGCTGGTTCGCTAACGGTAAACTCCTCATAACAGGTGAATACCTTGTTATGGAAGGTGCTAAGGCACTTGCTGTTCCTTTAAAATTGGGTCAAAGATTAACTGTAAAGAATATAGATGAAAATCAATTAATTTGGGAGGCGAAATCACCCATAGGTTTGTGGTTTAAAACCATTTTAAAACTCCCAACGCTGGAAGTTCTTGAAACTAACAACCAAATATTTTCAAATCGCCTTGTTTTATTATTGAAAAATGCAAAAGAGCTATCAAAACATTTTCTCAATAATATTAATGGAGTATCCGTAGAAACTGAACTCGGATTCAATCCTGAATTTGGCTTTGGATCCAGCTCCACCCTGGTATTTTGTGTGTCGAAGTGGGCGAATGTAAATCCGTATTTGCTACAGCAAAAAACTTTTGGAGGATCAGGTTTTGATATTGCTTGTGCTGATGCTAAAGGCCCGATTACTTTCCAGCGAATAGGAGAAGATATCGAAATCAATAATGTAGAATTGTCTCCAAAGATCACCAATAATTTATTTTTAGTTTATCTCGGAAAAAAACAACAAACTTCAAGAAGCATTAAAAGTTTTAAAAAAAATGCTGTCTTTACAAACTCGGATGTTGACAGAATAACTGCCATCACAAATGAGGTAGTAAAAGCTGAAAGCATTGAAGACTTTGAGGCATTATTAACTGAACATGAACAGCTAATGTCATCGGTTTTGCAAATACCAACAATCAAATCAACATGTTTCCCGCAATATAACGGATGTGTAAAATCTCTTGGTGCCTGGGGGGGTGATTTTGTGCTCATTTCGAGTCGTAATTCGAAACAGGAAATTTCTCAGCAGATGAAAAGCTTAGGGTTTAATACTGTCTTTTCATATTCTGAACTGGTATTATGATAGTAGCTCACTACATACTACACTGCTGTTTTATACCAACACCACTGGTTTAAGATTGTATCTTAAACCGTCTGGGCAATCAATCCCAATCTATTTTCAACAATTCCCACGAATTACCCTGGGTAAAATCAATTTTTATTATACCGGCTTCTTCTGTATAATATACTTTTTTTGGATGGTTGGGCCCATCAGTTCCCATGATGAAGCCTATTGAATCACAATAAACATTAATGTAACTAACGTCTTGCACTTCCATTTCATCTAAATACCATTGTCCCTGTTCAAGCGTTGTAATGCTTAATGGTAATCTAAAATGGAATTCTCCTTCATTTACTAATGCATTATTATTACGTTCACCCCAAATAACCTTCATTCTCCCGGGATTATAATAGTAATTACTCTGTAATACAAGATAAATATTGTAATTGCCAGTTTCAGTTCTAAATTCCGTGTTATTTTGTTCACCGTAAGTGTATTCAGTTTGAGATATATAAATTGTATTTATATAATTATTTCTCGTACCTTGATTTAAAGTAATTGTATCCTCGATATCAATAAAATATATTGTTTCGGAACCATCAAAAGGAACGGTTTGTTTCATTTCATCAGTAAGATAGTATTCGCCAACTAATTTATCTTTTTTATAGCAGCCTTCAAAAATTACTAATAATATGAAAAGTATTAGTATATCTTTGATGCTAAAGAGTCTGATTTTCATTTATTAAGCTTTAATTTTAGTGTAAACATATCATTAAAATACAACAAAATATTCATTCTGCAATAATTACTGCTTAATTATTCTTTCAAAGTACACTTTTTTTGCATTTTGAACCACCACTGGTTTAAGATTGTATCTCGTATGTTCGCCAAAATTAAGTAAAAGGATTATTGAACACTGATTTTGTATTTTAGTGTTTAATGGAATAGGGTCGTTGTTCCTGTTTGTGACAGATACAATTTATTTGATATCGCGTTTA
>Ga0164313_10003259_pt1 | contig 14484 bp, 11 predicted proteins | sample GuaBasSedimGuay4_FD_113735 | JGI IMG/M metagenome (GOLD analysis project Ga0164313, IMG submission 113735) | Subseafloor sediment microbial communities from Guaymas Basin, Gulf of California, Mexico - Guay4, Core 4569-4, 0-3 cm | ecosystem: Environmental > Aquatic > Marine > Hydrothermal vents... | reverse complement strand
CCCATCTCGCTACGCTCGATAAACTTTTTTTTATTAAACCGATTCACAAGCAAGCTTGCAATCGATTTAATAAAAAACCCCCGCCTATCGGCGAGGGCTTATGCTTGTGGGCCCTACTGGATTCGAACCAGTGACCCCCTGCTTGTAAGGCAGGTGCTCTGAACCAGCTGAGCTAAGAGCCCGTCAATACCCTTTTTGGGATATCTTTTTCGGATTGCAAAGGTAGAATTATTTTTATTAATACAAATATATTTGGCTGTAAAATAGCTTTTTATTTCTTTTGGTTTAGATGGTTATGCCGGATTATTTTAAGGTCTTTAGAATAAAATACTAAGTTTGTATGTTGTTATAGATATGCCTGGCAAAATAAGGCCGTTTTAGAATTTACAACCGGATTTTCTGGTTTGGCCTGTGATTTGCAGAGGTTTTATAAAAAAGTAAAAATTGAGCATAACGAGTAAAATTAAACGGTTGTTTTGGATTGCTTTAGTAGTGTCCATGGTGGTGGCAGCGGCAAGCGTGGTTTTTACTATCCGGTATCAGGATGAAATTGTCAGCTTGTTTATAAGGGAAGCAAATAAACAAATCCAGACACCTGTCGATGTAAAACAGGTGAACTTTTCTCTGTTCAGGCAATTTCCTGATGTTACTATTTCACTTAGGGATGTTGTTGTGGATGAAAGCTACGGAGGTAGTGATAGTAAATTACTGCGCGCAGAATCAGTTCGTTTTACATTTAGTTTGTGGGATATTATTCACAAGCGATATCAGGTGAGGAATATTCAGGTAGAAAAGGCAGACCTTTTTATACGATACAATTCAGAAGGCGAGCCCAATTTCAGGATCCTTTCAAAAAGAGAAAACTCAAAAGGGACATTTTTTAGTCTGGAAAATATCCGGTTGAAAAACGTGAATGTTCATTACGAGCATGCAACATCTGAAGTGATGATTGATTTATACACTCCCTTGTCAAGGGCACGGATAAAAGGTCAGGCCGGTCAACTGGCATTTGATTTGACCGGCAAACTGCTGACCGAACATGTGAAAGTTCAGGATAAATTTTATTTCCGTGAAAAGCATATTAGTTATGATACACGGATCATATATCAATCAGGCACTAAGGCAACCACTATCGAAAATGGTGAGTTGACTATCGACAATGCTCCATTTACCGTTGTTGGCGATGTGAAATCTGCCGAAAAGACCCTGAATTTGAAAATAACCGGCCGGAATACTACTTTTAATTCCCTGCTTTCCCTGTTGCCTTCTGATTATGCAAAGCCGTATAAACAATATAAAAGCAGAGGCAAGGTGTTTTTTGTCGCTGCTGTAGATGGACATTATGATTTGGCTCATGGTTTGAATGTAGATGTTTCATTTGGTTCAAATAATGCCTCTTTTTATCACCCTGGCTTTAAAAAGGGCTTTGAAGAGGTACATTTTAATGGGCGGTTTCTCAATGGCGCTGATAACAGAGCCCGGACTTTTGAGTTGCGAATTGACGGATTTAGCTGTAAGCTGGATGACAGGCCGGTTGCCGGGAATTTACTGGTCCGGAATTTTGATGATTATTATCTCAAATTCGATTTGAAGGGCTTAGTAGATGTACACACTCTATTAGATATATTCCCGAATAAACAAATTCGGTCAGCTTACGGCAGGGTTAATGTTGATTTGCATGGAACTGGCCGATTGTCGGATCTTAATAATCCAAAGAGACGCTCCAGGTTTAATGCTGATGGGGAAATTGAATTGCAAAATTTAAGTTTCATTCTCAATGGTGAACGTCTGCCGTTCAATAGTTTTAACGGATCCTTTATGTTTAATAAAAACGATCTGGCGATAAGCAATTTTACTGGAAAAATTGGCAGCAGTGATTTTAAATTGAATGGCTTTTTTAAGCGGATTACAAGTTGGCTTTTTTCGAGGAACCAGAAAATTAGTATTGAAGCAGACCTGCATTCTGAATTTTTGGATTTTGATGAACTGTTAAAGAGTAATTTTGCATCGCGGGACACAACCAACAGGAAGGATAAGCTTTACAATTTCAGGATCTCTCCTGATCTCCAGCTTAAGTTTAATTGTTTGGTGTCCAGGGTGAAGTTTAGGCGTTTCACAGGACGGGATATTCGTGGTGATATGAGTATCAACAACCGGATAGCCACGTTTGATCACATCAGGTTACATTCTATTGGCGGATTGGCCGTGCTGAGTGGATCTGTTTCAAATAAAGATGATAATCGTGTGGAACTCATCGCTGATGCAGAAATAGAAGGTATTGCCATAGATAGCATTTTTTATGTCTTTAATAATTTTAATCAGAATTGGATAGTGGACCGGAATTTACGTGGACGGATAACCGCAAATGTAAATACTTATCTTAGGTTCAACAGGTTTCTGGAGCTCGATACACGTTCGATGATTGCTGATATTCATGCTACGGTAGATGAAGGAGAATTGATAGACTTCGAGCCTGCACAGCATCTGTCAACTTTTATAGATGAAGAAACGCTTTCACATTTGAAGTTTTCAAAGATGCAAAATGATATTCGCATTGCAGACAGGACTGTTTATATTCCTGAAATGGATATTCATACCAATATATCTGATATATCAATCAGTGGTTCCCATACTTTCGATCAGCAAATCGACTATCATATATCTGTTCCATTGATGCTTCTTTTGAATAGTGGTAAGAAAAAAAGGTTTGCTGAAGATGCAATCGATGGTGGTAATCTGCTTTTAAAAATATCGGGAACCGCTTCCGATTACAAGGTTGCCTATGATACGAAGGCATTTGTAAATGAAATTGGAAGTGAGATTACAAATGAAGGGGCTGAGTGGAAGGAAATACTCAAGAATAAGGGTGTGAAAGAGCCGGATCAGAAAGCTGAGCCAGCCCTGGAAGAGGAAGAGTACTTTGACTTTGATGAGGATGATGATAAAGATGGGGGAGGGAGATATTAGCGGCCTTTGTAGAGACAATTCATGAATTGTCTCTACAATATTTCCCTGCCATCAAATAATTTCTCACATAATCTTTGATGCCGTTTTCAAGAGTATGAAATGACTTGTGATAGCCCACTCTATAAAGCTTGTCCATTTTTGCTTCAGTAAAATACTGGTATTTATCACGGATGTCTTCAGGGGTATCGATGAATGTGATGTTTTCTTGTTTATCCAAGGCGTAGAACACGGCGCGTGTCAGATCCAGAAAAGTCCTGGCTTTCCCGTTTCCCACATTGTATATGCCTGGATTTTTTCTGTTATGCATAAAGAAATAGCAGACATCGGTTACATCATTAACATAAACGAAATCACGTTCTTGCTCCCCGTCAGCGACATCGGGCTTGTGTGATCGGAAAAGTTTCATGCCCCCGGTTTTATTTATTTGTCTGTATGCATGAAACACCACCGAAGCCATGCGGCCCTTGTGGTATTCATTGGGCCCATACACGTTAAAAAATTTTAATCCCGCCCAAAAAAATGGTTGTTTCTCCTGGGCAATTGCCCACTTGTCAAAATCATTTTTTGATTCACCATAGGGATTTAGCGGCTTTAAATTTGGTATTATAGCTTCATCGTCAGCATATCCTAATTCGCCCATACCATAGGTGGCGGCAGATGAGGCATAGACCAGTGGTATTTGATAGTCGATACATTTATTCCAGATGGTTTTTGTGTAATTGGTATTCATCCTGAGCAGTTTTTCCCTGTCGAATTCAGCAGTATCGGTGATGGCTCCTATATGAAAAATAAATTCTACTTCCTCATGGTTTTTATCCAGCCACTCAAATAATGCGCCTATTGAAACCTGTTTGATAAAAGTTTTCCCATCCAGATTTTTATTTTTATCGGGATTGTTAAAATCATCAACTGCAATGATAGCATTGAAATTTTCGCTGTTAAGCTTGCTTATCAGACAGCTTCCAATAAATCCTGCAGCACCTGTAACTATGATCATTAGATAAATGTTTTTTGTACAAGTTAAGCAATTCGGTTCATTCCCTGAATAATTCATAAAAATAAATAAAATCAATATATGGATATTTCAAATGAGTAAGGACGCGATAAATCGTATCCCAATTCAATCATTTAATTCAAATATCATTTTATTTATTTTTACCAAAGGTGCATCATTTTCGGCACATCTGCGTCGTTGCGAAAGCTTTGCAGTAGGAAAGACTACAGCTGCATCTTTCGACGCCTTGCATATGCACCAAACTTGATGCATGAATTAATCAGGATTCTTTGTAAATTTGCATTTCAAAATAAGATTTTCATGATATACATTAGTAGAAATGCCCATTTCAGTGCAGCTCATAAGTTGAATAATCCGAAATGGGATCAGGAGAAAAACGAGGAAATGTTTGGCGTATGCGCCAATGAGAATTGGCATGGTCATAATTTTGACCTGACTGTTACCGTAAAAGGCGAACCGGATCCTGAGACTGGGTTTGTGATGAATTTCACGGATTTGAAACAAATTGTTAATCGTGAAATTCTCGATAAGGTTGATCATAAAAACCTGAATATGGATGTCGATTTTCTTAAGGGTAAGATGATCAGTTGTGAGACCCTGACCATTGAATTTTGGAAAATTCTGGATGTGGAAGTCCGGAAGGCAACCGGGGATCGTGTTTCTCTATATCGCATCAAATTGTATGAAACCCCTAATAATTTTGCAGAATATTTTGGTGAGTAGTATGTTAATGTGCATTAGAAATCTACTTTTTTGGGTGGTGGTTAGTTTTTATTCATTAGTAGATGGAAAGGTGGAATGATGGAATATTGGAATGTTGGATTGAGTTTTTCTTTCCATTATTCCATTGTTCCATTATTCCTTGATTATATAGGAGAAAGCACCCAATAGGTGCAATTAATTTCTCTTTATTGAGGGTCGATTGTTTAATTTATTTCAACATATGAAATATTATCTGATAGCAGGTGAAAGATCGGGTGATCTGCACGGAGCTAATTTAATTAATCAGCTTAAGGAGCTTGATCCGGATGCCAACTTCAGGGCCTGGGGTGGAGACAGAATGGAAGAGGCGGGCGCAGAGATAGTTGTACACTATACGACAATGGCTATTATGGGCCTCGGGGAGCTGTTCGGAAGCATTTTTAAATTTCTCAGATTGTTAAGAAAGTGCAGGCGTGACATTGAATTATTTCAGCCGGATGTTGTCATTTTAATTGATTTTGCCGGATTTAACCTGCGAATGGCACGTTTTGCAAGTAAAAAGGGGATTAAAGTGTTTTATTATATTTCTCCTAAAATATGGGCGTGGTGGCAAAAACGGGCATATAAGGTTAGGGATTATGTGGATAAAATGTTTGTAATTTTACCCTTTGAAAAGGAGTTTTACAAAAAATTCGGAGTAGAGGCAGATTATGTAGGAAATCCGGTGCAGGATGCGATCAGAGCATTTGAACCTTTACCTGATTTTTTTGAGAAGAACGGACTGGATCCCGAAAGGGAGCTAATGGCATTATTGCCCGGCAGTCGGAAGCAGGAAGTGGCGCTGGTATTACCACAAATGGTAGCCCTTGCAAATGCACATCCCGAATGGCAATTTGGTTTGTCTGTCATAAATAATCTGCCCAATACATTATACGAAACAGCGCGAAGTACATCAAATATCACCCTGATTCCCGAAGACAATTATAATTTGTTAAACAATGCTCATACAGCAGTGGTCACATCGGGCACTGCCACTCTTGAGACGGCCTTATTTAATGTGCCGCAGGTGGTGGTTTACAAAACTTCTCCATTCAATTATCACACCGGCATGTTGTTTGTTAAAGTCGAATACATAAGTCTTGTAAATCTTATTGGCGGTAAAGAGGTAGTACGTGAACTTGTGCAGAAGGGATTCCGGGAAGATACTTTATTAGCGGCTTTTAATGAAATTGCAGTTGAGAGCCCGGCTCGTCAGGAGGTTTTAGAGGGGTATAAAAAGGTGAGAGACATCCTCAATAATGAAAATGCCTCTCGCAATGCTGCTAAATTGATGTGGGGCTATTTGAATTAATAAATCAGGCCACTTTCAATTTTTTAATTCTGGATTTTTCAAATTTTTCTACCGCATATTCTTTGTTGATGCGTAGTGTTTTAATGCCTTTTTCAGAAGGCAACTCAAACATGGCATCGTTGACAATAGCTTCGCAGATAGACCGTAATCCTCGAGCGCCCAATTTGAATTCGTTCGCTTTATCCACAACATAATCCAGCGCTTCTCTGGTAAATGACAATTCTATATTTTCCATTGCAAACAGTTTTTTGTACTGCTTGACCAAAGCATTTTTTGGTTCTGTAAGAATTCTTTTCAGAGCATTTTTATCAAGCGGATCCAGGTATGTGATTACAGGCAATCTACCTATTAGTTCGGGTATCAGGCCATAACTTCTAAGATCCTGTGCTGTAATATATCTGAGAAGGTTTTCTTTATCGATACTTTCATGTTCTCGTTTTTTATCCTCACTTGTGAATCCGAGCGGTGAGGTATTCAGCCTTGATTCAATATTACGGTTGATGCCGTCAAATGCTCCGCCACAAATAAACAGAACGTTCTGAGTGTTGAGTTGGATCATCTTTTGATCCGGGTGTTTACGTCCGCCCTGAGGGGGTACATTTACGATGGTGCCTTCGAGGAGTTTTAGCATGGCTTGCTGAACTCCTTCACCACTAACGTCACGCGTAATAGACGGATTATCTGATTTGCGGGCTATTTTGTCAAGTTCATCGATATAGACTATGCCGCGTTCAGCAGCTTCCACCTCATAATTGGCAGATTGCAACAAACGGGTTAAAATACTTTCTACATCTTCACCCACGTATCCTGCTTCCGTCAGCACGGTTGCGTCAGCAATGCAAAAGGGTACCTCAAGCATGTCGGCAAGAGTTCTGGCAAGGTAGGTTTTGCCCGTGCCTGTTTCGCCAACCATCACGATATTGGATTTTTCGATAACGATTTCATCGTCTTTATCCTGTTTTTGCATAAGGCGTTTGTAGTGGTTGTAAACTGCCACTGCAATAACCTTTTTAGCATCGTCCTGACCGATCACATACTGATCCATGTAGGCTTTCATCTCCTTTGGTTTGATCAGATTGAAACTCGGCTTATCCTTATTATCTTTTGTTTTTTGTTCTTCGACCAGAATTTGATAGGCCTGATCAATACAGTGGTTGCATATATGAGCATGTATACCCGAAACCATCAGATCTACATCCTTTTTCTTTCTTCCACAAAACGAACAAGTTACCTGAGTCATAAATATTTATTTTTTTAATGACAAAACTTCGTCGATTATTCCGTATTTCTTAGCGTCTTCTGCATTCATCCAGAAGTCGCGGTCAGCATCATTTTCAATTTCATCATATTTTTTGCCGGTGTGTAGGGCAAGAATATCATAAAGATCCTTTTTTACTGAAAGAGTTTGTTTCAAAGATATTTCCATATCAGATGCCTGTCCTTGCATCCCACTCATGGGCTGGTGTATCATAATTCGTGCGTGGGGCAGGGATGACCGTTTTTTTTCAGCTCCTCCCGCCAGTAGAATGGCACCCATGGAGGCAGCCAGTCCTGTACAAATAGTTGATACATCAGGCGCTACATATTGCATTGTATCGTAGATGCCCAGGCCTGCATATACAGAGCCTCCAGGGCTGTTTACGTACATCTGGATGTCTTTTTTTGCATCTGATGATTGGAGAAACAGCAATTGGGCTGTCACAATATTAGAGATGTTGTCATCAATCGGCAGTCCCAGAAAAATTATTCTGTCCATCATCAATCTGGAAAATACATCAATTTCCCTAAAATTTGTTGGGCGTTCTTCAATTACAGAACGTGTCATATTTTCAACCTGATGTACATAACTGTCTACAGTCAAACCATTTATTCCCTGGCCGTGTACGGCAAAATTTCTAAATTCTTGTTTGTTTATTTCCTGATCTTTCATCTGTTTATAATTATGTTTTTAAATGTCAGATGGAACCTTTGATGACCAAAATAATCATTGCCTTGTGAGTCTAAAGATTATTTTGGTCATGTCGGTTTCATGTTATTATTGTTGTTCATTATACAAAACTAAAAAAAAAGTCCTTTGTTTAAAGGACTTTTTACTTTTAGAAGTTATTTTTTATTTAACTTTTTTGTTAAAATCATCATGACTAATTTTTTTAACCGATATTTTGGCTTTTTCTTTCACCAAATCCATGATTTTTTCAGTGTTCACCTGTGAATGAATATTTCTGTACTGTTCGCCTTCATTTTCCTGCAGATAGTTATTAGCAAGTATTTCAAGGCTTTTTTCGGCTTCCGTTCCGCCAGTATTATAAAGTCCGTATTGTTGCCTGAAAAATTCCTTGGTGCGTTCGAGCACATCTGTAAATTCTACTTTGATACTGTTTTCATCTGAAATCCTGTTTTTGATTAAGTTCCACTTTAAATCACGGGTATAGTGTTCAAAATCTTTTTCCAGATCTGCTTCCTTTATTTCTTTATTGGCTGCAAGTATCCATTTTTTATAAAAATTCTCAGGCAATTCGACTTTAACGGATTCGATCAATTTTTTTTGAAGGTCACTTGAGAGCAAAAATTCACTTTCTTTGTCGTAGTTCTCACTAACCATTTCAGTATATTTTTCAATAAATTCTTTCTCGGTTTTCACCTGGTCTTTACCGAATATTTTATCAAAAAACTCCTGATTCATTTCTGCAGGTTCGGTACGATTGATATTTTTGACCGTAAAGGTGAATTTGTCCTTTAAATTTTTAGCCTCTTCCGGTGTTTTTTGGGTGAATTGTGCAAGGTCATCATCATTTTTAAACAAACCCTGAATATCGAAAGATATAGATTCATCTTTTTTGATGCCAATTGTTTTTTTGAGATGTTTTTTAAGAATCTGATCAGGATAGAGCATGGTATCAAGGGAGAAATCAGTGGATTCCTGCACGAGTGTGCCAAAAATGGTATCCCCTTCTTCACTCACTTCAGGATTGGTCATTTTGCCATATTGCTTCTTAAGGCCCTCAAAGATTTTGTCCAGTTCAGCTTTGTCAATCTTTATTTCAAATTTTGTAGCTTTTGTTGCCTCCAGATCATATTTGAAATCATCTATCATTCCAATTTGATACTCAAAATCAAATTCCTTCGCATGACCCCAGTCTATGGCTTCTGCTTTTTCGTTGTTTGGAAGCGGATCGCCAATTATTTTCAGATCATTTTCTTTGATATAATTGTTCATGGCATCAATCAATATTTTGTTGATTTGCTCAACGAGGATTGACGTACCATACATTTTTTTTATCAATCCGGTCGGTACTTTGCCTGGCCTGAAGCCCTTCAGACTCGCCTGCTTTCTGTACTCCTTAATTTTTTCTTCGTATTTTGATTGATAATCATCTTCCTTTAACTTAATTTTAATTAAGGCTTCGACTGGTGTTTGCTTTTCGAATTGAATATCCAAGGTGTAGTCTTTAATGTTATGATGGGAAATATGTATAAAATAAAATCTGTCTTGTGATCGTAATAAATACAAGACATAATGATAAATTAATTTTAGTGCGGATGGAGGGACTCGAACCCACAAGCCTTGCGGCGCTAGATCCTAAGTCTAGTGCGTCTACCAATTTCGCCACATCCGCTTATTTAAAATGGAATGCAAAGGTACTCAATTCAAATGTATTGTCAATTGTTTGATTATTCTTTTTTATTATTGTATTAGTATTAATTAAAAATATATGGCTGTTCTTGTTAAAGATCCTGAGGAGGAGAGAAAAGAGATTCTGAGAAAATACCGGAGGCTGTTGAGAACGGCTAAGCCGTTTTTGAAGGATGATGATGCCAAGCAGATCAAGAGGGCGTTTAATATGTCACAAGATGCCCACAAGAATATGCGGAGACGCTCCGGGGAACCGTATATTTTTCACCCCCTGGCAGTTGCTCAGATTTGTGTAGAGGAAATCGGACTTGGAACCACTTCCATAATTTCTGCCCTGTTGCATGATGTGGTTGAAGACACAGAGTTGGAGATTGAGGATATTGAGCGAAATTTTGGGAAAAAAGTCGCAAAGATCATAGATGGTCTTACCAAAATATTAGATGTTTTTGAATATGGCACTTCTCAGCAGGCTGAGAATTTCAGGAAGATGTTGCTAACCTTATCAGATGATGTGCGAGTGATACTCGTAAAGCTTTCGGACAGGTTGCATAATATGAGAACACTTGGCAGCATGCCTCGTAATAAGCAACTACGGACTGCTTCTGAAACCATTTTTCTATATGCCCCACTGGCTCACCGGTTAGGGCTTTACGCGATAAAGACGGAGATGGAAGACCTATATTTAAAATATGCAGAGCCTGATGTGTACAATGAGATACAGGAAAATATGGTTGTCACAAAAGTTTCCAGGGAGCGATTTATCAGGAATTTTATCAATCCGATTCAAAAAGAGCTGAAAAAAAGAGATTTTGAATTTACGATAAAGGGTCGTCTGAAATCAGTTTTTTCTATATGGGAAAAAATGAAGAAACAGGATATTCCACTCGATCAGGTTTATGATCTTTTTGCAGTTCGCATTATTTTGGATACTCAGCTTGAGCAGGAAAAAGCTGCTTGCTGGCAGGTTTACTCAATTGTAACGGATCACTATCAACCGAATCCGGATAGGTTACGAGATTGGATCAGCACACCTAAATCAAATGGTTATGAATCATTACATACTACAGTAATGAGCAAAACTGGTAATTGGGTGGAAGTGCAGATAAGGGCTAAACGGATGGATGAGATTGCGGAAAAGGGATATGCCGCACATTGGAAATATAAGGATGCCACATCAGCTACCGCTGAATCGGGGCTTGAAGCCTGGATAGGCCATGTACGAGATATGTTTGAGCAGAGTGATTCATCGGCGCTTGAATTTGTAGATGATTTTCGACACAATTTATATAATAAAGAGATTTTTGTGTTTACACCGAAGGGCGAACTCATAAAGCTGCCCGGTGGAGCGACAGCGCTTGATTTCGCTTTTGAGATACATTCAGAGGTTGGCGCCCACTGTATTGGGGCAAAAATCAATTATAAATTATTGCCAATCAATCACGAATTGAAAACCGGTGATCAGGTTGAAATTCTTACTTCAAGAAAGCAAAAACCTAATGAAGGCTGGTTGTCTTCTGTGATCACCAGTAAAGCAAGAACGAAAATCAAGGATGGTTTAAAAGAGCAGAAAAGAGTTGATGCACTAGATGGTAAGGAAATTTTGCAGCGTAAGCTTAAGCAATTGAAACTTGAATTGAATAGTGAAATACTTGATAAGCTGCTTACATATTTTAATATCAAAACGGCGCTTGATCTGTATTATCTTATTGGAAAGGGCAAAATTGAATCAAAAGAAATTAAGAAGATTAAAGGTCTGCTGGTTTCCAGTTCAAAAAAAATCCGGCCACCAAAAATCTCTGATGCTCGTTCTTTAGAAAAGCAAATTAAGAAAGTGACCGGCCAGGAACGGGATATTTTGCTTATTGGTGAAGATATGGATATTGTTGATTATACTCTGGCTCCTTGTTGCAATCCTATTCCTGGAGATGATGTGTTTGGCTTTGTAACCTCTCAGGAGGGCATTAAAATTCACCGTGATACTTGCCCAAATGCTGTTGAGTTGTTGTCAAAACATACTCAGCGTGTGATAAAAGCCAAATGGGCGTCCATCGCAGAAGTTTCATTTTTAACGGGATTAACGATTAGGGGTTCCGACCGTGTTGGAGTTATCAATGATGTTACGCGCATTATCTCCAGTGATTTAAAGGTTAATATGAAATCCGTAACAATTGCCAGTGACGAAGGCATATTTGAAGGTGAAATCCAGGTTTATGTAAATGATACCGTTCAGCTTGATATACTGAAAAAGAAGATCGAGTCAATAGAGGGAGTGGAACAAGTAAAAAGATTTGATGTGTCATAAATTTATGTGCCATCTCAAATTGGTGATAAAATGAGTAAATTAGAGAAAGATATTATAAGTATAAAATATATTTAGAATGAGAGGCCATTCACTTTGAAATCTATTGTCATTTTATAACTTTGCAGGCTTTGAAGCATAATAGTGTTTTATTAATTGACTTAAAGAGAAAAGCAGAAACAGATGGAGTATAGTCATGAGGTAAAAGGAGATTGTTTGATTTTGAGATTCAATGGTGACCTGATTGGGGAAAATCACGGCCCGGAATTGATTTCAATAGTAAATAATCAACTAAGTAAGGATGTGATTTTTTGTATTGTTGATCTTGATAAGATCCGGTATATAAATAGTAGCGGTATTGGTGTGTTGATTACTATACTTACAAAGTTCAGAAATCGAGGCGGAGAGATGGTTTTGGTTCGGCCACCCAAAACTGTTGAAAAGCTTTTAATCATAACTAAGTTAAATACCATTTTTAATATTGCATCGAATCTTGATGACGCTTTTAGTTTATTGAGAAAGACAGAATCATGAAATGAGCATGATTTGCCGATGGTGGACAAGATTATACAGAAAATAGGTTTACTTTTAAAAGCATAGAGACATAAAAAAGTAAAAATAATACGTATGTGCGAAAATGTTTTTGTACATTTTAATGAAAAAATTTATACAAATGAAATCGGCATGGCCGGAGCAAATTTAGGATACACCTGCCTGCTTGCGTGTTAGCCAACGCTTGGGCAGGCAGATAAGTGGATGATTAGATGCTCTTGGGCATAGCTAAATTTAAAATTATAAACAGATGAAAACAGATGTCATATTAGGTCTTCAGTGGGGTGATGAAGGAAAAGGTAAGATTGTTGATTATTTAGCGCCAAGGTACAAAGTGGTTGCAAGGTTTCAGGGAGGCCCAAATGCCGGGCATACTTTGCAATTTGAAAATATCAAGCATGTGTTGCATCAGGTACCATCAGGTATTTTCAGGACAGATATTAAAAACGTGATTGGCAATGGTGTGGTTTTGGATCCGGTGGTATTCCTAAAAGAGATCGAAGAATTAAAAGCTTATGATATTGATGCTTTTTTTAATTTGTATATTTCAAAACGAGCTCAATTGATATTGCCAACACATCGTTTATTGGATGCGGCAAATGAAAAGACAAAAGGGGATGATAAGATTGGATCCACCCTCCGGGGAATCGGCCCTACTTATCAGGATAAAACGGCCAGAATGGGATTGCGTGTAGGGGATATTGCCCATGATTATTTTATGAAAAAGTATGAAAAAACCAGAGCCGGGCATCTGCAATTACTTGATTTCATGAACTTCGACTATGAGTTGGAGCCGATGGAGGAGGAGTTTTTTAAAGCCATAGAATTTCTAAAAAAATTCAAATTGGTCGATACTGAATACATGATTAATAATAGTTTAGGAGCTCATGAACCTGTGTTGGCCGAGGGGGCTCAGGGATCAATGCTCGATATTGATTTTGGGAGTTATCCATATGTTACCAGTTCCAATACCATTTGTGCCGGAGCATGTGCAGGTTTGGGGATATCTCCTTCTAAAATAGGCAAGGTATATGGAATATTTAAGGCGTATTGCACTCGGGTAGGCGAAGGGCCGTTTCCAACTGAGTTGAATGATGAGACTGGAGAAAGGTTGAGGAAGGAAGGAAATGAGTTTGGTGCAACTACCGGACGGCCACGTCGCTGTGGTTGGATTGATTTGCCGGCATTGAAATATACTATAATGCTCAATGGCGTGACAGATCTTTCTATGATGAAAGCAGATGTGCTCAACAATTTTGATGAGATTTTGGTTTGTACACATTATAAACTCTCTGATGGATCTGTTACAGATACTGTACCATATGATCTCTCATTGGAAGACATAGAGCCTGTTTACAAATCTTTTAAAGGATGGAATTCTTCTTTGGAAAGTATAGATGATTTTCAATCTTTACCACAGGAACTAAGAGATTATATCAGTTATTTGGAAAAAGAATTGGGAGTCCCAATCAACATTGTATCGAAAGGGCCAAGACGGAAAGAGACCATATTCCGAAATGCGTGATGCGTAAAACCGTAAACTCGTAGAGACGCACTGCCGTGCGTTTTTTTATTCACAAAGGCGTACGTCTATGTTTTTGCATAACCGTGCGTCTCTTTTTATATAGACGATGTCTATGTTTTCGCACGATCGTGTGTATTTGTTTCCCATAGGCGTGTGTATCTAACGGTGCATTTCAATCCTGCATAAAAGTGTAAATGTGTGATTTGGTATAGACGCACGATTGTGTGTCTATACCATATACTGGGGTTTCAAGCAATTATTCTTAAGATAATCTTTTCAAAAGGCAAAAAAGGGTATTATATTTGCGGTTCTTCACAAAGTCAAACGGGCATTTGTTGGGTATTAGAAGAGGGGGTAGAAGAGAGTTGGAAAGATGGTGAGCAATAAGCATCAAAAATATCTCAGAATAAATTTGGGTAGTAAAGTAGAAAGTTCTACT
>Ga0164313_10003258_pt1 | contig 14491 bp, 10 predicted proteins | sample GuaBasSedimGuay4_FD_113735 | JGI IMG/M metagenome (GOLD analysis project Ga0164313, IMG submission 113735) | Subseafloor sediment microbial communities from Guaymas Basin, Gulf of California, Mexico - Guay4, Core 4569-4, 0-3 cm | ecosystem: Environmental > Aquatic > Marine > Hydrothermal vents... | reverse complement strand
CCAATGCAGCTACAAATTCACCCTACGGTGTGATTGCGCTTACAATCAGGCCTGAATTAATTCGGATGAATGCATGCTGGATCTGCCGACCTTGTTGTTGTTGGTCTCATTGGGTGCACTGGTCGGCGTAGCAGCCGGCTTACTCGGTGTGGGTGGTGGCGCTATTATGGTGCCTGCATTTACAGCCTTGTTTTTGAGTAAAGGGGTGGCAGATGCACAGCTGGTACAACTGGCACTGGGCACATCAATGGCCTCGATTATTATGACCTCTATTGCCAGTTTGCGTGCGCACCATGCTAAACAGGGCGTGCTATGGCCAGTGGTTCGTGCGATGGTGCCAGGGGTGCTCGCGGGTAGTTTTTTCGGGGCAATGTTGACACCCTACATTGATGGTTTGCTGCTGGCAGGCTTTTTCTCGCTATTCATGCTTTATGTAGCGATAAGCATGTTTCGTGGTGGGCCGGCAGTGATAGATAAGCAGCTGCCGGGTGGATCGTCTCAGATTGCAGCAGGGGCAGGAATCGGCCTGATTTCGGCGTTGGTATCAATCGGCGGAGGTACCCTCAGCGTGCCGTATCTGGTGCGTCACTCAGTCGAGATTAAAAAAGCCATCGGGACGTCCGCTGCTGTTGGATTACCGATCGCATTGGCCGGCACGCTGGGCTTTTTGATCAGTGGATGCGCCTATACTGATACCTCACAGCTTCAATTTGGTTATGTCTACCTGCCCGCCGTGTTGTGCGTGTCGGCGGTGAGCTTTTTTACCGCGCCACTAGGGGTGCGCCTTGCCTATAAGCTGCCAATACCTGTGCTTAAAAAGGTTTTTGGTGTGCTGGTATTTAGCGTCAGTGTGAAAATGTTTTTGTCGTTGTTGTAGGGCCTGGACATAATGGTTTGAGGGCCAATCAAACCCACCCGAAGCGGTCTACCGCATACGCACCTAGCTGGCCCTTGAATGGCAGCAACGCTTTGGCGGTTTTGCCCTCTGTTAACATAGCAGTGATCATTCGTGCCGAGATCGCTGCCTGTGTGACACCCAAATGATGGTGTCCGAATACAAAGCCAATTTGAGGGTGGTCAGGGTGTAAATCAATCACTGGCAGTGAATCGGGTAGCGTCGGGCGAATGCCCATCCAGGTGCTGATGCTTTGCTGGTCGGGATCAATATCTCTGATCAGCGCCTGCAGGTGTCGCATCAGCTGCCGATATCGCTGCGTATTTGGTTCGGAGTTTAGGCGCCCGTATTCGCCGAATCCAACAATACGCAAGCCGGAATCAAGCGATGACAACACCACATGACGATCGGCTGATCCCAAAATATGGCCTGGCCGGCAACTTGCATCGGGCAGTGTCAGATGATAGCCACGCTCAGCAGCAAGCGGGACGGACAGCCCCAATGATTTAAGCAAAGCTCTACTCCAGGCACCCGAAGCGACGATAGCTTGATCAAAATAGTGCTGTTTTGTCGTGGTTTGAATCTTTACACCGCCAGTCTCCGGGATGAGCTGGCTCACCGCCTGTTGCACAAACCGCCCTCCATGTTGCTTAAAACAGTTAAACAGCGCCATACTAACGGCATACGGATCTGTAAGCTGCCAGGCGCCGGAGTATAAAAGGCCATGCTGGAGCTGAGGCTTAAGTGCTGGTTCGAGTTCCTGCAAAGCCGGGCCTGAAAACAGCTGTGTCTCAAAGCCGGCTTTGCGCATGGATTGCTGCATATTTTGAGCATCGCTCAGCGCGTCAGCGTGTTCCCAAAGAGTCAGCGCACCGCTGTTATGCATCATGTCACGGGCCTCGGAAAACCCGAGCAAATCCTGCCAGGCTTCTATAACATGTGCATTAAGCACGCGGATCACGCGGCGGCTACACTCGGCTCGGGAAGGGCGTGCAGCGTTTGCAAAACGCAATGCCCAGGGTATGAAACCGGGTAGATGGTCCGCTGTTACTTTAAACGCGGATCGCTGGCTAAAGCTCAATGCAATTGCCGAGCGGATGTTGGATAAGGTAGCAAGTGGTTCTGAAAACTCGGCCGCGAGGTAGGCGGCATTGCCAAAAGAGGTTTGCTTTGCAGGGGGCTGCGGATCAAACAGGGTGACCTCATAGCCCGCACGAATAAGTTGCAGTGCGGTGCAAATCCCGACGATACCGGCACCGGCCACCGCTGCGGTCGGTTTATGCGATTGTTGCTGTTTCATGTTGCTGTTCACACCCTGCTTCATAAGCCAGTATGGCAGCAGCCAGATCTTCGCGCGCTGCACCGACTGATTTGAACAGCGTGATTGCCTGGTCCGGTTTGTTCAGGCCCGCTCGCCCGGCGTGTTTTTGGTCGCTGTTTTTGCTGCAAAGCTCTGATAGTTCAGCAACGATTTGCTCCGCAGCAAATGCACCCTCTCTGATGGCCTGGATTAAGTCACCGGCTTCTGCCAGCGTACCCGCCCGGGTATCAACAAATACGTCTGATTTTTGAATTGCCAGATTATCTGTTTCGCGCATATCCGGTCTAAAAGCGCCCACCAGATCAAGATGAGTGCCCGGGCTAAGCCAGTGCCCCTCAATAATAGGCTCGATGGCCATGGTGGCACAACTGATGATATCGGCTTGTGCTACTGTGGCGGGCAAATCTTTTGTGGCGCAATAGTGTGCACTGACGCCATCTGCAATCAGAGTGTTAACGAGCGCCTCTGCAGAGGCTTGTGTGCGGCTCCAGATGTGAACCTGTGTAATACTTCGAATCGCGCTATGTGCTTCAACCAGGGCGCTGGCGAGGCGACCTGCGCCCATGAGCAGCAGCGTGCCTGAATCGGGACGGGATAAATATCGACTGGCAAGCGCGGAAGCGGCCGCTGTGCGGCGTGCAGTCAGCTCATTGGCATCGAGTTGTAACAGGGGGGTGCCATTGCGGGCATCGCTGAGCAGGTAACTGCCGTTCAAGCCCGGTATTCCGCGAAGGCTGTTCCCCGGGAATACCGCCACCTGTTTGACGCCGAAATAGGCGCCTTCGATCCATGCAGGCATCAACAGCAAAGTGGCATCCGGCTCATCCGGTACCGCGATAGTGTGATGGTGACGAACCGGCTCGCACACATCGCGAACGAAGATATCAGCAAGCCCGTCAATCAGGCTTGGCCAGGGCAATCGCGCCTTGAGCTGCTGTGCATTCAGGTAGTCCACGGTGCCCGGCTTTGTTTACTGTAGCTCAGTCGGTGGCTTGCAGCGCCTCAATCATTTGTGGCACCACCTCAAACAAATCACCCACAATGCCGTAGTCAGCGACGCCGAAAATTGGCGCTTCCTCGTCTTTATTGATTGCAACAATAACCTTGCTTTCCTTCATGCCTGCGAGATGCTGAATAGCGCCGGATATGCCGATCGCAATATAAAGGTCAGGCGCAACAACTTTGCCTGTTTGCCCGACTTGATAATCATTCGGTGCATAGCCGGCATCGACCGCTGCACGCGAAGCCCCGACTGCGGCATTGAGTTGTTCGGCGAGTTGTTCAATCAAGGCGAAGTCTTCTTTGCTGCCCACACCGCGACCACCTGAAGTGATGGTTTTTGCGGTTGTCAGGTCGGGCCGCTCTGAAATGGTGACATCGCGGCTGACGAATTCAATTCGCTCGTAGGCTTGGTCAAAAGTAAGCGAAAGTACCTCGGCAGCACCGCCTGCTGAGGCCACCGCATCGAACGAAGTCGAACGCACCGTGATCAATTTAATGCTATCGGCGCTTTGCACGGTCTGTAGTGCATTGCCCGCGTATATCGGTCGCACAAAGGTATCGCCTGATATCACAGCAGTGATATCGGAAATCTGCATGACATCGAGTAGCGCAGCCGCACGCGGCATAAAATTCTTACCGAAATTGGAAGCAGAGGTGAGCAGGTGACTGTAATCGCCGGCCAGGCTTTTGACCAGCCAGGCTATATTTTCTGCCAGACCATCCGCCAGTGAAGCGTGTTCTGCGTGCAAAACTTTACTGACGCCATTCACTGCTTTCGCGGCATCAACTACATCCGCAGCTTGATGTCCGGCAATCAGGATATGAACGTCATCTCCGAGTTGCGTAGCGGCCTGAACGGTGTTCAGCGTGTTTGCGTTGAGGTGGCTGTTATCGTGTTCTGCTATGACTAAAATGCTCATTTGATCACCTTCGCTTCGTTCCTGAGTTTGTCAACCAGTTCAGCCGCATCTGCGACTTTAATCCCGGCTTCTCGCACCGGTGGTTCATCAACCTTAAGGACGGTCAGGCGGGCGCTTGTGTCAACGCCCAGGCTATCCACTTCAATACTGTCAATGGGTTTGCGTTTGGCTTTCATGATATCCGGCAACTTGGGGTAGCGCGGCTCATTCAGGCGTAAATCTGTGGTGATGATTGCTGGAAGGCTGAGCTTGAGTGTTTCCAGGCCTGCATCGGTCTCACGCCTAAGTGTCAGTGTATCACCGTCAAATTCGGCCTTTGAGGCAAAGGTACCCTGCGGCCAGTTGAGAAGCGCAGCAAGCATTTGTCCGGTCTGATTGCTGTCATCATCAATCGCCTGTTTACCCAGGATAACCACTTGCGGATCTTCCTGTTCGACTATTTTTGCCAGCAATTTTGCAATCGCTAATGGCTCCAGCGTGTCAGCACTATTGAGATGAATGGCTCGGTCTGCACCCATTGCCAGCGCGGTACGCAGGGTTTCCTGTGATTTCGCATCGCCAACTGATACCACAATCACTTCAGATGCCACGCCCGCTTCGCGCATGCGTAAAGCTTCTTCTACAGAGTTTTCATCAAAAGGGTTCATCGACATTTTAACGTTGTCGATATCGACTCCGCTGCCATCCGACTTAACCCGGATGCGTACGTTGTAATCTACGACGCGTTTAACCGTAACCAGTACTTTCATAGTGGAATGCTCTCTTTATACTTAACCATCATTAGGATTAGGGGGCGATACCCGATAGCTTACAAGTTTAGGATGATTGACGCCTGTAAGTCTAGCCGGGTTTAGTAAATGTTTGGTAAATGTGGTCGGGTCATTGATTTAAAAAAGACCTTCAACCTCTCCTTCATCATTGACAAAAATCTTTTCTGCTGCAGGGTGGCGTGGCAGGCCAGGCATGGTCATGATATCACCGCAAATTACCACCACAAAACCCGCGCCATTGGATAGGCGAATGGCGCGAACTGGCACCACGTGCCCGGTAGGCGCATTCTTTAAATGCGGATCAGTGCTAAAAGACAGGGGTGTTTTGGCGATACAAATGGGCAGATCACCGTGTTCTTGGTTGAGTTTCTCAAACTGTTTGCGCACGGCTTTATCGGCGATGATATCTTCCGCTCCGTACAGCTCCTGCGCGATGGTGCGGGTTTTGCCCCATAAAGAGAGTTGTTTGTTATACAGAAACTCAAATTCTGCCGGCTCTTCATCGATCATTTTCAGCATTGCCGACGCAAGTTCCAATGCGCCCTCGCCACCCGTTGCCCAATGATCAGCCTCGACGGCCTGGATGCCTGCCTTGTGGCAGAGTTCAAGCAGTAAAGTGCGCTCGGCCTCAGAATCACTGTTAAAGCGATTTACTGCTACCATCACTGGAACTCCGAATTTTCGAGTGTTCATGACATGGCGCTTGAGGTTGGCGAAGCCGGTTTCCAGGGCTTCAAGATCCTCCTCCTTTAGTTGCTTGGGATCTGCACCACCGTGCAGCTTAAGTGCGCGAATGGTGGCGACAATGACGGTTGCATCCGGGCGTAAACCAGATTCACGCATCTTGATATCAAAAAACTTTTCTGCGCCGAGATCCGCACCAAACCCCGCTTCCGTAATCACGAAATCGGCGTGTTTGAGAGCGGTACGGGTGGCGATCACCGAATTGCAACCGTGGGCGATGTTGGCGAAAGGGCCACCGTGAATGAAGCAGGGCGTGCCTTCCATGGTCTGAACCAGATTGGGTTGAATCGCATCCTTGAGTAGCGTGGTCATTGCGCCTTCCGCTTTTAGGTCGCGCGCGTAAACGGGTTTGCCTTTGCGGGTTTGGGCAACAATGATATCTCCGAGGCGTTGCTGTAAATCTTTTAGGTCTGCGGCCAGGCAAAAAATGGCCATGACTTCTGATGCCACGGTGATGTCGTAATGATCGGTGCGGGGAAAGCCATTGGCTGTGCCGCCGAGGCCATTAGTGATTTCACGCAAAGCGCGATCATTCATATCCACGACGCGGCCCCATGAAACCTTGCGTGAATCAATGCCCAGTTCATTGCCCCAGTAAATATGGTTGTCGATCATTGCCGATAGCAGGTTATGCGCAGCGCCGATGGCATGAAAATCACCATTGAAATGCAGATTGATCTGTTCCATCGGCACCACCTGGGCATATCCACCGCCCGCTGCGCCCCCTTTCATGCCAAAGCAGGGCCCGAGCGATGGCTCACGCAGGCAGATTGCAACCTTTTCCCCAAGTTTGCTCATCGCATCACCGAGCCCTACGGAGGTGGTGGTTTTTCCTTCGCCGGCCGCAGTGGGCGTGATGCCGGCAACCAGAATCAGTTTACCGTTGGGGCGTTCTCCCAGCGATTCGATGTACTTGCGGTCGATTTTCGCCCGGTAACGGCTGTAGTTGAAAACGTTTTCCTGGCTGATGCCAAGCTTATCCGCGATGTCCTGAATCGGTTGCATTTCTGCATTGCTCGCGATTTCGAGATCGGTGAGTGGATTAAGGTGTTGGTCTACAGGCATTGGTATCTCCGGGGGTGCATGGATAATGTGCGCTGACGATACTGTGATTATCACATCAGTACTGAAATAAAAGCGGCATATTTAATCGCAGACGCGTCTGTTCTAAGCAGTGGCATGTACTTGTACGATTGCGACATGGGCTATTTTCTCTGATCTAAGGCGTGTACGATTCGAGCATGACTGAGAAAAAACGTAAGCGCAACAAATACTGGCACCCGAAAGGACGTGCACTGCTGCCTGCCGCGGTTGAAGATATCGATGCATTGCTTGCAGCCGATGCACCCAGACGTGATCTATTGATCGAATTTCTACATAAAATTCAGGATCAATATGGTTGTTTGCACGTCGACCATTTACATGCTCTGGCAGCCTGGATGAAGCTGGCACCCGTTGAAATAATGGAAGTGGCGAGTTTTTACCATCACTTTGATATTGTGCAAAGTGGCGGTTTTGCGCCGCCTCCACTAACCGTACGCGTGTGTGATTCGATTTCCTGTATGTTGTCCGGTGCGGAGGCATTGATTAATGCGCTGGAAACCAGTGAGTCATCTGAAAAACTGCGTATTCAGCGCGTGCCCTGTGTCGGGCGTTGTGATCAGGCACCGGTCGCGGTGCTGGGCCAAAACCCACTACTGCAGGCAACGCCCGAGCGGGTAGCGCTGGCAATAAATGAAAATCAGATTGAATGTGAGATCTTATCAAGCACGCTTGCCGGGTATGTCAATGACTCGCAGGGCTATGCTTATTATCGATCCTGTCTGGATGGCGAGCATAGTGTAGAAGAGGTCATTGAGTGCCTGGAAGACTCAGGTTTGCGCGGTCTGGGTGGTGCGGGGTTCCCGGTTGGACGGAAATGGCGTATTTTGCGCGAGCAAATCGGCCCCAGATGGATCGCGGTTAATATTGATGAAGGAGAGCCGGGCACTTTTAAAGACCGGGAAATACTGGAACAACAGCCACATTCCCTGCTGGAAGGCTTGTTGATCGCAGCCTGGGCAATCGAGAGTGAACGCTGCGTGTTGTATGTGCGCGATGAGTATCCGGCGATTCGCCAGGCCTTGCAAACCGCAGTCGATGAACTTACGACCTGGGCAGATTTTGATTTGCCGGAGATACAGATTCGACGGGGTGCGGGTGCGTATATATGCGGTGAAGAGTCGGCAATGCTTGAATCTATCGAAGGCAAGCGCGGCTTCCCGCGACAGCGCCCGCCGTTTATTGCAGAGCGAGGCTTATTTGGCCAGCCAACCCTGGAGCACAACGCTGAATCGTTATACTGGATTCCTCAATTGTTGCAACAGGGGGCGGGCGGTTTCAAAGCTTCGGGCATGAATGGCCGCAGCGGCTTGCGGCGGTATTCGCTGAGCGGCCGGGTAAAGCGGCCGGGCGTATACCTGGCACCTGCCGGTATCAGTGTGCGCGAGCTCATTGATACTTATGGCAAGGGTATGCTTGATGGACATGTGTTTTATGGCTATTTGCCGGGTGGTGCTTCCGGTGGCATCCTGCCTGCGAGTCTGGGTGATGTGCCGCTGGATTTCGATACCTTACAGGAATACGGTTGCTTTATAGGCTCTGCCGCAGTGATCGTGTTTTCAAAGCAGGATCGTGCCCGGGATATTGCGCTCAATGCGATGCGATTTTTTGCGCATGAGTCCTGCGGCCAATGTACTCCCTGTCGCGTCGGGACAGTGCAGGCAGCTCAACTAATGGAGGAAAATCAGTGGCCGATGGATGAGCTTGAACAACTGGCCTGCGTCATGGAGGATGCCTCGATTTGTGGCCTCGGCCAGGCAGCGCCAAACCCCTTGCGTTGTGTGATGAAATACTTTCCCGCGGAGGTGGGCAATGACTGATATTCAATTTGAGTTGAACGGACAGTCCGTCACCGCTGGAGCGGAAGAAAGCCTGCTGGATGTTTGTAAGCGCTTTAATATTGAAGTACCCCATTTGTGCAACCATCCTTCATTGCGCGCGGATGGTAACTGTCGCGCATGCATGGTTGAGATAGAAGGAGAACGGGCGCTGGCGCCCTCATGCCGGAGAAACCCCTTGCCGGGGATGAAGGTGAATACGGATTCTCTACGCGCAAAACGGGCGCAGCAGGGTGTGCTGAAAATGCTTGAAAGCACACTAAGCGGCAATGTCTATACGCTTGAAGATGAATTACGTCAATGGCAAAAGAAAGGGGGGCAAAAGAAACAGGAACAAAAGAAACAGGGGCGGCAGAAAACCGACTGCGAGATTGTTCACAAGGTTAAAGCCGGGGCTGGCGTGGTCGATAGCAGTCATCCGGCGATCGATTTTCATATCGATGCCTGTATTTTATGTACGCGCTGCGTTCGAGCCTGCCGGGAAGTTCAGGTCAATAATGTGATTGGTTTGAGTGATCGAGGGGGGCGGACACGCATTGTTTTTGATTTTAATGATTTGCTGGGCGATAGTCGTTGTGTAGGCTGTGGTGAATGTGTTCAAGTTTGTCCGACGGGCGCTTTAAGCAATAAAAATGGCGTGGATATGCTGTGTGCAGACAAAAAGATTGATTCCGTTTGCCCCTACTGCGGTGTTGGCTGTCTGCTGACCTATCACGTTAAAGACAATCAGATTATTAAAGTACAGGGGCGGGATGGGCCGGCTAATCACAATCGTCTGTGCGTAAAGGGGCGCTATGGCTTTGACTATATTCATCACCCTGAACGCCTGCAGCGGCCGATGATCCGCAAGCAGGGGGTGCCCAAAGGGCTGAACGAATATTTTGATCCGGCTGAGCCACTTAAGATGTTCCGCGAGGTGAGCTGGGAGGAAGCGCTGGACCATGCTGCGGATACTTTGCTGTCCATTCGTGAAGGTGATGGCCTGCATGCGCTTGCCGGATTCGGCTCTGCCAAGGGCAGCAACGAAGAAGCGTATTTGTTTCAGAAACTGGTGCGGGTTGCCTTTGGAAATAACAACGTCGACCACTGCACACGCCTGTGCCATGCTTCCAGTGTTGCAGCCCTGCTCGAAGGCGTGGGTTCAGGCGCGGTGTCGAATCAGGTTGAAGACGTTCGCCATGCCGATGTGATTATCGTCATCGGCTCGAATACCACCGGCAATCATCCGGTGGCGGCGACGTTTATCAAGCAGGCACAAAAGGCGGGTAGCACGCTGGTGGTGATTGATCCACGCCGCAAAGGCCTGGCAGATCAGGCGGATTGTTTTCTGCAATTTAAGCCTGATTCAGATGTTGCGCTATTAAACGCGATGCTGCATACAGTGATTGAAGAAGGGTTGATTGACGAGGAGTTTATCGCCGGGCGTACACGTGATTATGATTTGATCCGACAGAATGTGGCAGATTTCTCTGCTGAGGAAATGGCTTCTATTTGCGGTGTTCCAGCGGAAAAAATTCGTGAAGTTGCGCGATTATATGCATCCGCAGGCAATGCGATTATTTTCTGGGGCATGGGGGTGTCACAACATATTCACGGAACGGACAATGTTCGTTGCCTGATCAGCCTATGTATGCTGTGTGGTCAGATTGGTCGGCCAGGCACGGGCTTGCACCCCTTGCGTGGGCAGAATAATGTGCAGGGTGCATCGGATGCAGGTTTAATTCCAATGATGTATCCCGATTATCAGCGGGTTGATGGCCCCGGTGTGCGGGAGAAATTTGAAGCAGCCTGGCAGGCATTGCTGGATCCCGCGCCCGGTTTGACCGTGGTTGAGATTATGCATGCGATCCATGCTCATAGCATACGCGGGTTGTATATCATGGGCGAGAACCCTGCTATGTCGGATCCCAATCTGAATGAAACACGGACCGCGCTCACTCAACTTAAACATCTGGTGGTGCAGGATATTTTCCTTACCGAGACCTGTGCCTTTGCAGATGTGGTGTTACCTGCTACAGCCTGGCCGGAAAAAAACGGCACGGTCACCAATACCGACCGGCGCGTACAAATGGGGCGTCGAGCCGTTGATTCCCCCGGGGAGGCCAAAGCGGATAGCTGGATTATCCAGCAAATCGCACAGCGCATGGGCGTGCGTGGCTTTGATCAGAGCGTGCCACAAGTGTATGAGGAAATGCGTAGTTTAATGCCGAGCATTACAGGCATTTCCTGGGATCGTGTAGAGCAAAATGAATCCGTTACCTATCCCTGCGTCGATGCGTCTGACCCCGGCCAGGGGGTCGTATTTGTGGATACCTTTCCAACTGATGACGGGAAAGCTCGACTGGTTCCAGCACGGCTCAGTGCTGCAGATGAACGTCCTGACGCAGACTATCCGTTTGTGCTCATGACCGGGCGTATGCTGGAGCACTGGCACACCGGGAGCATGACACGTCGCTCACGGGTATTGGATGAAATTGAACCGGTGCCGGTTGTTGACGTGCATCCGCAGGATCTTGAGCAATTGGGGGTGATGCCGGGCGCGGAGGTGGTGATCAGTTCACGGCGTGGCACGTTACGCAGCCATGCACGTGCGGAACCGGCAATGCAACGTGGCGAGATTTTTCTACCTTTTTGTTTTGTAGAGGCGGCCGCTAATTTGCTGACCAATGAGGCTCTGGATCCCTTTGGTAAAATACCGGAATTTAAGTATTGTGCGGTAACACTTGAACCAGCCGAATAGGGCGTTGTGTAGAGGCGCGTAAGTCTACCGGGCATTGGCATGCTTTCATTGCTGATGATGTTCCATTTCCAATCATTACGATCAGATTCAATGCCAATTCCTGCTTTTATCTGTTTGAATATTCGACGAAAATAGAGTGTGCTTACTCTGACCAGACCGCAAGCTCATTTCCGTTTGGGTCAATAAACTGAAATCGTTGGCCACCGGGAAAAGAAAAGATATCAACTTTTATTTTACCACCGGCGGCGATGATCCGGTCTCGAGTGGCCTGCAGATGGTCGCTGCGTAATACCACCAGTGCTGCACCATTGTCGGTGCTTGACGATAAGTCAGACTGATAAAATCCACCATTGAGGCTGCCGTCACAGAATGCGCGATACTGCTCGCCGTAGTCAGTAAAAACCCAATTGAAGGCCTGTTCATAAAAGGCCTGAACCGCGTCAAAATCACGCGCGGGCAATTCTATATAATCAATCTTCAGCGGGTGAGTCATTGTTCTTTGGTGTGCTGTTCTCGGGTGAGTCATCATCCATCAGAATAGAATGCGCAGGACCTTGCAGATCATCGAACTGGCCATTTTTAACCGACCAGAAAAAGAAAGCCGCTATTACAAAGGCGATAATGATGGCCAGGGGAATGAGTAAAAACAGTATTTCCAATGGATTAATGGGGTGATGGGCCGGCCGCTATTTTGGCATAATCGAGCTGGTTTCGCTGGAAATTCATTTTCCACTTCATTAATACTTAACGGGTGGTCCACTTTATGGTGACTTCGGTTCAATCACAAGGCTGCCTGTTCTACATCGTGGGCGCATCTGGTGCTGGCAAAGACAGCCTGATTCGCGCAGTCTGTGAACTGGCACGGCCGAGCGATCAATTAAGTATCGCGCCGCGCTATATTACTCGTCCGGTGAGCGAACTGGATCAACATATCGCCTTGTCATCATCGGAGTTTGTGCAGCAGCGTGATGCCGGTGGATTTTTGTTTGACTGGTCTGCGCATGGCTTTGACTATGCCGTGAGCACTGAGATCAGAGATTGGGTGATGGCAGGTAGATGCGTCCTGATTGATGGCTCTCGAACCTATCTTGAACAGGCCAGGCTAATTTACCCGGCCATCAGGCTCATTGGTATTGAAGCAGATTCCAGTTGCCTTCCGGTGCGGTTACGACAGCGTGGGCGCGAAGACGAGCAGGCTATTTCTGAACGACTAAGGCGCAATACAACATTTTCCTCGAGCCTGACAGCGGTGGATTATCAAATCGAGAATAATCAGGGAATCGAAGGGGCTGCGATGGCATTGCTGTTAGTTATTCGTAGTTGCAGTTGACAGGGACCAGCCCACCAGTGGCCTGACATCAGACAGGCTTAAGCGTTTTTCAAACGCAAAGCATTGAGCACCACCAGCAAAGAGCTCAGGGACATGCCGATTGCAGCGGCCCAGGGTGGCACATAGCCCATTGCAGCAGCCGGGATGGCAAGTAAATTATAGGAAGCAGCCCAGATCAGGTTCTGCCGGATGACCGCATGGGTTTTGTGAGCAACGTCAATCGCCGTATTGATGGCGTCCAGCTTCGGGGTGAGTAGCAGCACATCACTGCCGGCGCTGGCCAGTGCGGCCGCGCCCTGAGTGGCAATTGAACAGTCCGCGCCTGCCAGTACGGCTGCATCATTGACGCCATCGCCGACCATGCCCACCATTTGTGGTTTGCCGTTGTTTTGCTGATAACGTTTCATTACCGCCAGTTTGTCTGAAGGCAGTTGACCGGCATAGATTTTTTTAATACCAAGTTGGCTCGCCACTGCCTGTGCAGCCTGCTCATTATCGCCGGTCAACATCACAGGCTGAATACCCCTGTGTTTGAGTGCTTCGACCATCAAGTGCGCTTCAGGACGTATGGTGTCGGATAAAGCATACACGGCGATCAGGGTATCGACAGTCGCCAGCAGCACGACCGTCTGTTTTGCATACTCAGTTTTGATTGTGTCGTCGAGTGTCTGACCTGTTTGTTCAAAGATGAATGCGGGTGTGCCGATGGAATAGTTTTTACCGTCAATGATGCCGGACATGCCTCGGCCGGGCGTGTTCTGAACTGACTGCGCCTGCAGCGTGTCGTACTCCTTTACAAATGCCCGTGCGACCGGGTGTTCTGAGTATTGTTCAATGGCGCTGCAAATATCAAAATGTCGACCTGCATAAGCGTCATCAAGCAGCGTATGCGCACTGATTTTGAGTTTTCCTTCGGTAAGTGTGCCGGTTTTGTCCAGAAACATGATCTTGATTTTATGCAGTATTTCGAGTGCATTTTTGTTGCTGATCACGATCCCGGAGTTCATTAATCGCCCGATGGCAGTGGTGATGCTGGAGGGGGTAGCCAATGACAGTGCGCAGGGGCAGGAGACGATCAATACTGCGATTGTTGGTGCCAGCCAATGTTCTGGCTCGGCATTGAACCAGACCAGGCCGGTGATGCTTGCCAGCGTCAGGATGCCAAATACAAACCAGCCGGCGATCTGGTCTGCAAGCTGTGCGATAGCGGGCTTGGCCTGTTGCGCGTTATCGAGTAGTCTCTGGATACCTGAGAGTACTGTTTGGCTGCCTGTGCGACTTATTTCTACGGTGATCGGACTGTCAATATTGATGCTGCCACCGATTACAGAATCATGCACGGATTTCAATTTGGGCAGGCTTTCACCGGTGAGAATGGCTTCATTGAGGCTCGACTCCCCGCTACGAATGTGACCGTCGGCAGGCACCGTATCGCCGGCGTGAACCAGCACCCGGTCACCGGCTACCAGCTCCAGTGCAGCGATCATTTCAATATTGCCATCGGGCTTTAGTTTGCGCGCCAGTACCGGTCGCACGCGACTGGCCAGATCAGCGCTATCAGAGGCACGCTTACGTGCAGTGATCTCCAGATAGCGCGCACCCAGCAATAAAAATGTGAACATGCACACGGAGTCAAAATAGATTTCTCCCCGCCCGGAGATCAAGGTGTAGACACTGGCTGCAAAGGCCAGTCCGATGCCGATGGCAACCGGAGTGTCCATGCCCGGATGGCGACGCTTAAAATCGGCCAGTGCACCTTGAAAGAAGGGCCGTGCAGCGTAAAAAATGACCGGCAGAGTAAGAATAAATGCTGAACGCTGTAGCAATAAT
>Ga0164313_10003256_pt1 | contig 14492 bp, 12 predicted proteins | sample GuaBasSedimGuay4_FD_113735 | JGI IMG/M metagenome (GOLD analysis project Ga0164313, IMG submission 113735) | Subseafloor sediment microbial communities from Guaymas Basin, Gulf of California, Mexico - Guay4, Core 4569-4, 0-3 cm | ecosystem: Environmental > Aquatic > Marine > Hydrothermal vents... | reverse complement strand
CTGGGCTCTGCAAAAGCTCCTACAGCGGTTCGAATCCGCTCGACGCCTCTAATTTCTCCCTCTTCAAAAAATATTTCCTTAATGTTATTTTCACTGCTTTAGAATCAAAATGATAAAGGAAATAGAAAAGTGTTTTTTTGATTTCTTTAACAAAAAATAGCATAAATTTTTCGATATTTGTACGCTTTATCAAATAGCTATGCAGATTCACCCAATTAATACCGGAAATTTTAAATTAGATGGAGGTGCTATGTTTGGTGTTGTTCCGAAAGTACTCTGGCAAAAGACAAACCCTAGTGATAGTAATAATTTGATCGATATGGCCCTGCGTTGCATGTTGATCGAAGATGGCAATAAATTAATTTTGATCGATACGGGTACAGGGAATAAACAATCGGATAAATTTTTTAGCTATTATTTTCCCTTCGGAGAGGTTGATCTGGGGGACTCTCTTGCAAAATTAGGATTTCACAAGAACGATATAACGGATGTTTTTCTGACGCATTTGCATTTTGACCATTGCGGTGGAAGCATTCAGTGGAACAAGGAGAAAACAGGATATGAACCGGCTTTTAAAAACGCCAGGTTTTGGAGCAATGAAAATCATTGGAACTGGGCCGTTCATCCAAATGCCAGAGAACGGGCATCCTTTTTGAAAGAGAATATCAATCCCATTGAAGAAAGCGGTCAGTTAAATTTTATAGTACAAAACGAACAAACTGATCTTACTAGGTCTGATCTGGGTTTTGATATTTTATTTGCTGATGGACATACAGAAAAACAAATGATACCACATATTAAATATCAAGGCAAAACCCTTGTTTTTATGGCCGATCTGCTACCAACGGTTGGACACATACCACTACCCTATGTGATGGGTTACGACACAAGACCTTTGTTGACGCTCGAGGAGAAAGGAGACTTTCTCAATAAGGCGGCGGATAATAATTATTACCTTTTCCTGGAGCACGATGCTAAAAACGAAATATGTACTGTGAAGCGTACAGAGAAAGGAATACGGCTTGATCAAACATTTAAATTTAATGAAATTTTTAACTAACCACACTTAAATATATAATAATTAAAACAAATAAAAATGATGATTAAAAAATTAATTTTAGGATTGGGTTTAGTCCTCGCAATTGCAAGTTGTAGCTCTACCAAATCAGTTCATGGTGTAGCGGTACCTGAGGGCTCTGCCACCGCAATAAATATTCCTGCTAAAGTGGGAACAATGACCGAAGATGAAATAAGAAAATGGCCGCATGACGATCTGTTAACGGATACTATTCCCGGAATGAGTTTGGATAAAGCTTATCAATTTGTAGCGGATAAAAAGGGTACAACAGTAATTGTTGGTGTAATTGACTCAGGAATTGACATTGAACATGAAGATCTTAAAGATAATGTTTGGATCAATACGGATGAAATAGCTGGAAACGGAATTGATGACGATAAAAATGGTCATATTGACGATATTAATGGTTGGAACTTTTTAGGTGGAGAGCAGTGGGCATCAACACCGGAGCAGTTGGAAGTAACCAGGATCTACAAAAAGTTAAATGCGAAGTATGGCGATAAAACGGAAGATCAGATCTCAGAGAAGGATCGGGAAGAGTACGCCTACTATCAAAAGGTAAAAAAGGATTTTGAAAAGCGTGTTGAAAAAGCGGAAGGAGATTATGCTTACTATAATAAGCTCAAGAAAATGTTGTTGGATGGTGATGCCGTTGCAAGAGAAAAATTAAATAAAGAGGAATATACTATTGAAGACCTTAATACTTTACGGGAGGAAGATCAAAATGCATTTTTAATGAGAGTTGTTTCCAATGGTGGGAATGTACAAGATGTTTCTAAACAGTTAGAGGCAGGAATTGATCATTTTGGCAGTCAGGTAAATATAATGTACAATCTTGATTTTGATGGCAGAGCACCAACAGGTGATGATGCTTATGATATTACCGATGTTCCTTACGGAAATGCTTTTACCATTGGATCTGTTGAGGATGAAATGCATGGGACACATGTTTCCGGTATTATCCTGGCAACCAGAAATAATGGTACAGGAATGAATGGAGTGGCAAAAAACGTAAAATTATTATCCGTGAGGACGGTTCCTGACGGTGATGAATACGATAAAGATGTTGCTTTGGCTATAAGATACGCTGTTGATAATGGAGCGAAGGTAATAAATATGAGTTTTGGTAAAAGCTACTCACCAAATGCGGATTGGGTTTATGAAGCGATCAAATATGCTGCAAGTAAGGATGTTCTAATGGTTCATGCTTCGGGTAATGATCATAAAAACATAGACAAAAGCGATAATTTCCCAACAGATGCGCCGGATAAAAAAACAGAGATATCTGATAATTATATTTCTATCGGAGCAATTACACGTAATTATAATGAGGATCTGATCGCTACTTTTTCAAATTATGGAAAATTGAATGTTGATCTGTTTGCTCCCGGTTTGGAAATTTATTCTACGATTCCTAAGAATGAGTATAAGTCAACACAAGGAACTTCCATGGCAGCTCCTGAGGTTGCTGGTGTAGCAGCTTTGGTAAGATCCTATTATCCTCAGTTATCAGCAAGTCAGGTAAAACATATTTTAATGAACTCGGGAACTAAAGTTGATCTAGAAGTTAAGATTCCCGGAGGAGAAGGCGAAAAAGCTCCTTTTAGTGATTTATCTGTGTCAGGTAGAATTGTAAATGCCTATAATGCCTTAAAAATGGCAGACAGTATGGTAAAAGGTAAATAATACTTATTCCAACATAAATAAACAGTCTGTTTTATAGTATTCCATTGAATATATTGAACAGACTGTTTTGTTAAAATTAACCGATAATAATTAAAAGATGAAAAAAATCACTATCCTGTTTTTGCTATTTATTGTTTATACCATTTCTGCCCAAAACACATCTTATTGGCAACAACATGTTGACTATACTATGGATATTGATATGGATGTCAAGACATATCAATATAAGGGAAAGCAAAAATTAGTTTACACAAATAATTCCCCGGATGATCTCAATAAGGTGTTTTATCATCTTTTTTTTAATGCCTTCCAGCCGGGTAGTGAAATGGATATTCGTCAACAAAATATTTCGGACCCTGATCGTAGATTGGTGAATAATCTAGGAACCAAAGAGAATCCCATTTATGAATCCAGGATATCTAAATTACAACCCGATGAGATTGGTTATCAAAAAATTAAAAGCTTAAAACAAAATGGTAAGCCTGTAAAATTTGAAGTTATTGGAACAATTTTGAAAGTGGATTTAAATACGCTAATACGCTCTGGTGAAAAAACAATATTTGAAATGGAATTTGAGGCTCAGGTACCGGTACAAATCAGACGTTCGGGAAGAAATAATTCTGAAGGAATAGCCCTTTCTATGACACAATGGTATCCAAAATTAGTGGAGTATGATTTTGAAGGATGGCATGCTAATGCTTATATCGGAAGGGAGTTTCACGGCGTTTGGGGCGATTATGATGTTACAATTCACATCGACAAAAATTATACCATTGGAGGAACGGGATACTTACAAAATCCACAAGAAATCGGACATGGATTTGAGGATCCTGAGAAAAAGCTAAAGGTAAAAAAGGATAAAAAGTTGTCCTGGCATTTTAAAGCACCAAGGGTTCATGATTTTACCTGGGCTGCAGATGACAAATACATTCATGATAAAATTATTGGAGAGAATGATGTGACCTTACATTTTTTCTATAAAGACAATCCGGAAACAAATGCGAACTGGAAAAAATTACAACCAAAAACCGCAGAAATTTTGGCTTATTATAACAAGCACGTTGGACAATATCCCTATAAACAGTACTCAGTGATACAAGGGGGTGATGGAGGTATGGAGTATGCTATGTGTACCTTAATTACCGGTGGTGAAAATTTTAACGGTCTGGTCAGTGTTACTGCTCATGAATTTGCACATACGTGGTTTCAGTTTTTACTGGCTTCCAATGAGCTTAAACATTCCTGGATGGATGAGGGATTTACTTCCTATATTTCACATTTGGCCATGAACGAAGTGATGGATCAAAAAAAAGTAAACCCAAACAGTAGGGGATATGGAGGATATTATTATTTAGTGCAATCAGGATTGGAAGACCCATTATCGATGCATGCAGATCGCTTTAATTCAAGTTTGGCCTATGGAATTTCCGCTTATAGTAAGGGGGAAGTTTTTTTAGCGCAATTGAGATATATAATTGGCGAAGAGAATCTCAGGAATACAATTAAAAAATATTTTCAAGATTTTAAATTCAAGCACCCGGTTCCAAATGATATCAAACGAACCGCTGAAATTGTTTCCGGGTTGGAATTAGACTGGTATTTAAATTATTGGACACAAACAACGAATACCATTGACTATGCTGTCAAAGAGATCAATGAAAAAGAAATTGTATTAGAAAATATAGGGACCATGCCAATGCCTATAGATCTGACCGTTACATATACAGACGGCACCAAAGAAAGTTTCAATATTCCGTTAAGAATGATGTATGGTCATAAACCAACTAGTGCTACTGTATTGGAAGCATGGCCATGGGTACAGCCAATATATAGTTTTTCAACAAATAAAATGGTAAAGAACGTTATAATTGACCCATCTCAGGATATGGCAGATATTGATAAAGAAAATAATTCTCTCGAAGCTAAATAGCTAAATTAATTTTTTTAAGAGGAGATTTATAATAATAAATAGACAAATTGTAATTAAGATAGAATGTAATTTTATTAAAAATGAACGAAAGAAGAACAACAAATATACTCTTATTGATCATTGTCATTCCTCTTATATTTTATTTACTGAAGACCCTGTCCTTTATTTTTATTCCACTCATTCTGTCCATGTTTATTGCCCTGTTGTTTTTGCCGCTAATGCGTTGGCTTGGCAAGAGAAAGGTACCGAATTGGTTAAGTATTTCTCTCATCATTTTAATAATTGCCGGCTTTCTAAAAATTGTAGGTCACTTAATTAAATTAAGTACGAGGGAAATGCTCGGTGCTGATAACGCTTTTTTTGATAAAGCAAGGAGTAAATTGGGAGATTTACTTTTTTCCATTGAAGATTTTTTTGGTGTTGAATATGTGGAAGGAGGAAATTTTTTGGTGACTTTTTTACAAAGAGATCAGGTTGTTGGTAATTTTGGGTATGTTTTTAATTTTATTAGTGGATCCATAACCATCACCTTAATGACAGTTTTTTTTGTTGTTCTGTGGTTGGCGGAATCCATAAATTTTGAGAAGGTCTTGAATACTACCATCCTCAAAAAAAAGTACGCTTCTGTTAAAGCCTTTAGAAAGATCGAAAAGGATTTAATCAATTTTATAAAAGTAAAATTCGTCGTAAGCTTATTTACAGGTATTGGAATCGGACTTGCATGTTTCTTTTTTGATGTAAGCTTCCCGATTTTTTGGGGCTTATTTGCCTTTGTTATCAATTTTGTTCAAATGGTGGGTTCTGTTGTAACGGTTGTCTTATTGTCTTTGTTTGCTTTTGTTGAACTCGACCCTACCAGTATACTCTTCTTTTTTATACTTACTATTACTGCAGTCCAAGTTTTTTTTGGAGGTGTATTAGAGCCAATTTTTATGGGAAAATCCTTTTCTATTAATGTGATCACGATTTTAGTAATGTTGATGCTCTGGGGATTTATTTGGGGTATTCCGGGTTTAATAATGGCTATTCCTCTAACTGTATTTATCAAGATTATTTTGGAACAGTTTCCCAATACCAAAATGATATCCACAATAATTGCAGGGTCTGACAAAGTTAAATAGACCTAATACCTTTGTTGGTGCCTGCCGGCAAAGGCAGGTTTTTCACTAAGAACGCTTAATTTTTAAAAACTGTCAGATTGTTTATAAGCTTCAATCACAGCGACTTCGCCTTCTTTTCCTTTTTTAGAGTTTCCGTGTTCCATACCCAAAATGCCTTTATAATCACGCGAATGGATATATTTAAAAATATTTTTATAATTAATTTCTCCGGTTGTGGGTTCCTTTCTTCCGGGATTATCGCCTATTTGAAAATACGCTATCTCCTCCCAGGCCATTTTCATATTTGGAATTAAATTTCCTTCTTCAATTTGCTGATGATAGATATCAAATAAAATTTTACAGGATGAACTGTTCACCGCCTTACACACCTCAAAAGCCTGGGGTATCTTTGTTAGAAATAATCCAGGGTGGTTATAAAAATTTAATGGTTCCAATACCATGATCAATTCATTTTTCTCTAATATATCGGAGGCATACTTCAATGTTTCCACAACATTTGCAGTTTGAAAACCAATATCCAACTTCAGGTCTAAATGCCCCGGTACAACAGTCATCCATTTTGCATTAACACGTTTGGCAACAGCAACAGACTCCTCTATTTGTTCTAAAAATTCTTTTCTGCTTTCCTCCTTGCCTGTGGTTAAAGTAGCCTCTTTCCAATAAATTTTATGGGCCACGAATACACCCATCGTCATATTTCTGTCAGCCATGGTTTTTGCCATTTTTTCCTGAAGGGCAACACTTTTGTTTTTCATTCCATTGTCTTCAAAGGCCGTAAAACCCTGATCAGCCATAAAGTTCAGTTGGTCAATAGGATCGTCACCGGCAGTATTTTTAAACATACCCAGATGCGGGGCATATTTTAGTTGAAACGAATTTGCAGCCTGCTGTATAGTTATATCAGATTCTGCCATGGCATTCAAACCGGAAATACCTAATCCCATTATGGAGGCCGTTGCAGCTCCTTTTTTTATAAATGATCTTCTTTTCATCGTGAAATATTATTTTTAAATTAAGGTGGTTACTCCCGGAACCGGAATGACGTATTTTCCATCTGCATCCGGAAGTACGGGCGCTACACTATCCCAGGTAAGACCATCTTCAACCGGAACCAGTACTTGTTTAGAGTTCATTGCTTCTTCCCATGTTACCACTTTACCTGTATAAGTAGCCATTCTCCCTAAAATAGCTGTCATGGTACTTTTAGCTCCATTTTCAGCATCATTAATATGACCTCCACTTCTAATTGAGGCGAAGAGTTTATTATGTTCCACCTGATATGGGTTTTTGTCATCTTCACCATTATGATTAAACAATTGACCATTGGAATAAGATGTTAGTATCGCTTTATTTCCTGCATCCGTATAAGAATTTCCTGTTGCGCCTTGAAAAGATTCAGAAACACGACTCATACAACCTGGTTGATGTCGGCATTGACTGGATATTATAGCACCTCCGGGATATACAAATTCAACAAAATGGCGGTCAAATATATTGCCGTGATCGATACCTTTTCGAACTTCCCGACCTCCCATGCCTTGAGCACTTATTGGATATTCCCCAATAAACCAATTTGCTACATCGATATTGTGAATATGTTGCTCCAGTATGTGATCCCCGCACAGCCAGTTAAAATAATACCAGTTACGCATTTGATATTCCATTTCTGTCCAGTTTTCCTGTCTTGGTCTTACCCATACCCCGGCACCGTCCCAATAAACCTGTCCGGACAAAATTTTACCTATTTCTCCTTCCTGAATTCGTTTGAATGTTTCCTGATAGTTTAATTGGTAATGTCTTTGCAATCCAACTACGACATTTAAATTTTTTTCATCCGCTTTCCTTGCTGTAGCCAATACTTTTTTGATACCGGGTACATCTGTGGCAACAGGTTTTTCCATAAACACATGTTTGCCCTGTTCAATGGCGTACTCAAAATGCTGAGGTCTGAACCCTGGAGGTGTAGCAAGAATTATTACATCTGCTTCATCTATTGCTTTTTTGTACGATCCGAATCCAACAAACTTATTGGAAGGTTTTACGTCAATACGTTTGTCATCAAACATTTTAGACAAATTATTAAAGGAATCATCTAATCTATCCTGAAACGCATCTGCCATAGCAACCAGTTTAACATTTTCATCCGCTTTTAGCGCCTGACTCGCGGCACCGGTTCCTCTGCCTCCACATCCTATAACTGCTAATTTTAACATTTTTTCCTTTTTATACAATGGGGTTGCTGAAAGTATCGAGGGAGCTAAAAATAATCCTCCTGAAACTATTGAAGAGTTCTTTACAAATTTTCTTCTAGATAAATTTTCCGTTTTTTTGTCCATAATGTTTATTTTAATTCATTCCGTAATCTACTATGGCTTCTAGCCAATATTTTTCTATCTGTGTTTTGCTGGGTTGTGTTTTTGGTCTTACAATACGAAACCCAATAAAAGGGGCATCCGTATACCACCAATTGCTCTTTGGAATTTGCGGATCTTGCATTTTCCAATTGGACTTCGATTTCTGTCTCGATGTACAACATAATTTACCGCTGGTATCTTTCCAGGATCCTCCGCGAACCACTCTGGGATATAGCTCTGAAGGAATATTCCAGGGATTTTCCTTTGGTGATTTTGTATAAAAATCAGAACTGTATTGGTCCAGAACCCATTCGGATACATTTCCTAACATATCATATATTCCTAAACTATTAGGTTTTTTAGTACCTGTTTTATTATATTTTCCGTTTGAATTTTCACCGAACCAGGCAACCTCTTTTAAACTTGTTTTTTTATCGGTACCCCCTTTTTTACAAACATATTCCCATTCTGCCTCGGTAGGGAGGCGATAAAATACACCTGTTTTTGCGGTTATCCATTTGCAATACATGATGGCGGCATATTGCGTCATGTTTGTTGCGGGAAATGATCCTTTACCCATACCAAAACTCATATCCACATAGGGTGCAGTCGCACCCGTTACGGCATCTATACCTAAATCAGCCAGTTTTGATTCAGATTTAAACTGTTCAGTCCCAAATCTTCCATACACAAACGAATCATATTGCTCCCAGGTTACCTCATATTCAGCCATCCAAAAATCATCTACTGATACTTCATGCATTGGTTTTTCGTTTTCATCGCGAGAGGTGTCATTTTTTGCAGCTCCCATATTGAAACTTCCTCCTTCAACAAATACCATATCAATGGACCACCCGAGACCTTGTATATCCTGAGTGTAATTACCTGGATCTTGAGCAATTATAAGCGCACAAGACATTCCCATTAAGACAGAAAGGATAAATTTCATATAATTTTTCAGGACCACAACTAATTATTCATTGAAAGGTTATTTTACTAAAAAGTTAAGTATGAATGAATTTTTAAAGATAGCTTTTAATTGATAAAGTTCTGTGTACTTTTTTTAAGAAATTTTTTAAAACTTACTTTGATTTACTAGAGTGACCATGCATTCCCCACATCTTCAACCGGAATACATGATTCCCAGATTCCCGGTACAGGATCATAACTTAATATTGTTTCTCCAACAAGCTCAGAGGTAAAATAACCAAATAGTGTATACTCCCTCGTGGCCAATAAAAATTTATAGATCAAATGCCTATTTAGTTCTTCTTCAGTGATGCTCACGTCTGTATTTTGCATTTCAAAAACGGCCTTCTTTTCCTCTTCTGAAATATCAAAATATTTTTTGAGTAATTTTTCGTATTCTTCTTTAGATCCTTGTAGCGCATTTTTTTTAAAGACCTTTTGAAATTCACTTTCAAAGGCTTTTGCACCTTCTTTGATGGTATCTTTTTCTTCTTCCGGTGCGATATCATTGAGCATTTTATCCATAAACTCAGGTACATTAACATCTAAAGCACCTGCCGTATGCGTTTTTGGCAAAATAATATCGGTTAATTGTGTAATAATATAACCCTGAGATGGTGTAAAAAACAATGGTTCCCAGGTCGTCACTTTCGATTGACACGATTGTAAAATACCCAGTACAGTAGGTGTTGCAACGGCATAGCCAAAACTTAGTGTTATATTCTTAAGTGCTGTTCTTCGATCCATAATTATACCTTTTTAAATATATTATTCTTGAATTGTTCGACAGCATGATTTGCTGCTCTTGCTGTGAAGGCCATATAAGTCAATGATGGATTTTGACAACCTGAAGAAGCCATAAAAGCACCATCCGTAACATATACATTAGGAACGGTATGTATTTGATTGTGTTTATTTAATACGGATGTTTTAGGGTCACGTCCCATTCTTGCCGTACCCATTTCATGTATTCCAAGTCCTGGAAAAAAAGATTTTGCACCGTCAAATCCTGTAACATTTTTATAACCGGCGGCCTTTAACATGGCAATTGCCTCTTCCTGCATATCCTTTCTCATTTTCTTTTCATTTTCTTTAAACTCCACATCAAAAGTTACAGTAGGTAATCCCCACTCGTCCAATTTATCATAATCCAAGGTCATTTTATTTTCGTGATAAGGCAAACATTCTCCAAAACCACCCATTCCAATATGCCATGAGCCCGGTTTTAGCAATTCCTCTTTCAAATCTTTGCCAAAACTCATTTCCGAGATTCCTCTTTTCCAATTTGATCTACCAGACCCTCCCTGATAGCCAAAGCCCCTTATATAATCTTTACGTGCACTTTTTTTATTAAGATTTCTAAATCTGGGAATGTAAAATCCTCCTGGTCTTCGTCCCTTATAATATTTATCATCGTAACCTTCAGCTTCAGCTCTTGCTCCAACATCAAGATGATGGTCCATGATGTTATGCCCTAACTCCCCGCTGTCATTACCCAACCCATTCGGAAACCTTTTAGATTTAGATTGCATTAAAATACTGGCTGAAGCTATCGAAGAAGCGCAAGAAAAAATCACAGATGACTTAAAAAAAAGTTTTTCTTTTGTTTCAGTATCAATAACCTTTACACCCGTTGCGAGTTTGGTTTTTTCATCGTAAACAATCTCATAAGCGATAGAATTAGGTCTTAAGGTCATGTTCCCGGTTCGTTCTGCCGCAGGTAGGGTAGATGCATTGCTGCTAAAGTACCCTCCAAATGGACATCCTCTGATACATCTATCTCTAAATTGGCATTTTGATCTTCCTTCATGAGGAGCGTCTCCGGTGATATGAGCAGTTCTCGCATTGGTTACCACTCTTCCTTTAAAATTATCAGCCACTTTTTTAACCAGATTTTTTTCTACACAGGTAAGGCGCATTGCTTCAGAGAATTTGCCATCCGGTAATTGAGCAAGTCCTTCATTGGTTCCACATACGCCAATATATTCTTCTACCTTATCATACCAGGGAGCAATATCCTGGTATCTAACCGGCCAATCCACCCCATGTCCATCTTTCTTATTAGCAGTAAAATCCATTTCGCTTAAGCGATAGGATTGTCTTCCCCATGTAATAGACCGTCCTCCAACATGATAGCCTCTCATCCAATCAAATCGTTTTGTTTCGTTATATGGATGCTTGATATCGTCAACAAACCAATGGCTGCTCGCTGGTTTTGTAGTGTAGCCGGTTCTGTTTTGTTTGCGTTGTCTTTCTACTTTCTTTGGGTCTTTTTTACCCCGATGTTCAAAATCCCATGGATCTAAATTTGCAGTGGTATAATCTTTTATGTGTTCTACCATTCTCCCTCTCTCAAGTACTAATGTTTGCAACCCGTTTTCACAAAGTTCTTTTGCCGCCCATCCACCTGTAATTCCTGTGCCTATAATAATGGCATCATAAATTTTTTCTGAAATCATCTACTAATTCTTAATAGTTTAAATTAAGTACAAACCTATTAATTCTTTATTAGTTATTAAAATCAATTTATAGAATTTTAACGATACTTTTTTTAATTGTAATTCATTCAATTTTTAGATTAAAATTTAAATTAATTCTGTCAAAAAAAATTAAATATTAATTTTTAATTGCATACTTTCACAACAAATAATTGAAAAAACAATGAAAATAATAAATATGGATATATGAAACGCAGCAAACTATTTACTAAAACATTATCTACTCTTATCGTTCTATCGTTAGTAGCTTACGTGAGCTGTAAAAAAGAAACAAAAGAAAATTCTAATAAAACGACTCCTACTAGTGTTGAAGAAAAATCACCTTTTTTCAAATTGTCTCTCGCACAATGGTCACTGCATAAAAAAATCCGAAGTGGAGAGATGAGTCCACTTGATTTTGCTCAAAAAGCCAGCGAAATGGGATTTAAAGGTATTGAATATGTGAGTCAGTTATATAGGGAAGAATTAAAAAAAGATCCGGATCCCAAAGTGGCAATGGATTTGATGTTAAAAACATTAAAAGAAAAAAGTAAAATTTATAAGATGCAAAATGTGTTAATTATGGTGGATGGAGAAGGATATTTGGCCACACTTAATGATACCGAGCGAGCAGAAACGGTGGAAAACCACAAAAAATGGGTGGATGCCGCAAAATACCTGGGATGTCATTCCATTCGTGTAAATGCTCATGGTGAGGGTACTGCAGAAGAAGTCGCTGACGCCGCAGTAAAAGGATTAAGTGAACTTTGCGATTATGCTGCCATACAAGGTATAAATGTTCTCGTTGAAAATCATGGTGGATATACATCAAATGGTCAATGGTTGGCCGATGTTATGAAGAGGGTTGGGAAATCAAATTGTGGCACCCTGCCTGATTTTGGCAATTTCTGTCAAACCGTTGGTTATGGATCAATAAATGATGAAAATTGCAAAGATACTTATGATATTTATAAAGGGGTATCCGAATTGATGCCATTTGCAAAGGCTGTGAGTGCCAAAAGTTATGATTTTGATGAACATGGCAACCAACCCAAAATTGATTATTTAAAAATGTTAGAAATTGTAAAAGAAGCAGGTTATAAGGGATACATTGGAGTTGAGTATGAAGGGAATAATTTAGAGGAAGAAGAAGGAATTATGGCAACCAAGGAACTTCTGTTAAAAATTGCAAAAAAATTGTAGGGTAATTTTATTATCCGATAAAATGAAAGAATAAAGAATTAGTACAATAATTAAGATAATTAGAAATGGCAAACAAAATTAGACTGGGAATTCTTGGAGGAGGAGGGAATTCGCTCATTGGAGAGTTACATAGGGTAGCTGCTTTTATAAATGAAAAATATGAAATTATAGGTGGTGTATTTAGCTCAAAGTGGGAAGAAAATATTGGTTTTGCGGAAGAAATTGGATTGTCTGCTGACAGGATCTATTTAGATTTAGACGCCATGGTTGCCGAAGAATTAAGCCTTCCCGAAAGTGAAAGGATACAGGTGGTTTCTATATTAACACCAAACTTCCTTCATTTTCATGCAGCAAAAAAATTAATTGATTCCGGCTTCCATGTTATTTGTGAAAAACCGATGACAACATCTTTTAGTGAAGCAAAAATCTTAGAAGCAGCGCTTGCAAAATCGAAAACAGTATTTGCTTTAACACACACTTATACCGGTTATCCCATGGTAAGGCAGATGCGTGAGATGATTAAAGAAGGCGTGCTGGGAAAAATTCATAAAGTGGATGCTCAGTATTATCAGGGATGGATCAACAACTTAATTCACGATCGGGAAAAACGTAAAACGACGTGGAGATTAGACCCTGAAAAATCCGGAATAAGTTCCTGTATGGGAGATATTGGCGTGCACGCATTCAATTTAATTGAGTTCACAACGGGATTGCAGGTAAAAACAATTCTCGCAGATCTCAATTACCTCTATCCGGATAATAAAATGGATATTGATGGTACTGTCTTAATTCGATTTGATGAATATACAAAGGGTATTGTGCGAGCGAGTCAGATCGCTACCGGAGAGGAAAATAATATTTCAATTAATATTTATGGCGAAAAAGGAGGTTTGAGATGGGAGCAAGAGAATCCTAATTATTTGTATGTATTGTCTGAGGATAAACCAATGCAAGTATACAAGCCGGGGCATGCCTATAACAGTGCTATTTCTTTAGACGGAACAAAACTTCCCCCGGGTCATCCTGAAGGTATTTTTGATGCTATGGCTAATATTTATAAAGGTGCTGCCAGAGCAATTCGTGGAGAAGAATATAATGATTGTGAGTTTCCAACAATGAGGGATGGTGTTCGGGGAATGAGCTTTATTGAAAAAACAGTAGAATCAAATCTAAACGGAAATGTTTGGGTAGAAATAGAAAATTAAAATATGGAGTCATTAGGTTTACGTACAACAATTTATACAGTAAGTGATTTAGGTGCGGCGAAAGAGTGGTATGCCAAAGCATTTGGTTTTCGCCCTTATTTTGATGAACCTTTTTATGTGGGTTTTGATATTGCCGGTTTTGAATTAGGTCTTTTGCCCGAAGAAAAACCTGTTAAAAAAGGAGAAAATGTCATTGCATATTGGGGTGTTGAGGATATTGATAAAGCATATAAAAAATTGATTGATATTGGTGCAACAGAAATTGAAAAACCAACCAATGTTGGTGGAGTTATTGTAGTGGCATCTGTAAAAGATCCTTGGGATAATGCCATTGGTATTATCTATAATCCGGAATTTAAAATCAGGTTAAAAAAAATTAATAAATAAGACCTATGAAAACAATAAAAGGACCAGCCGTTTTTTTGGCTCAATTTGTGGATGCTAAGGCACCATTCAATAGTTTGGAAGG
>Ga0164313_10003254_pt1 | contig 14496 bp, 11 predicted proteins | sample GuaBasSedimGuay4_FD_113735 | JGI IMG/M metagenome (GOLD analysis project Ga0164313, IMG submission 113735) | Subseafloor sediment microbial communities from Guaymas Basin, Gulf of California, Mexico - Guay4, Core 4569-4, 0-3 cm | ecosystem: Environmental > Aquatic > Marine > Hydrothermal vents... | reverse complement strand
CGTTACGAATCAGTGTTTTGTCACCACCAATTCTACTACGGGCGCTCGAAAAAGTGAACCCCGAAATGCGCCTTTTCTTGTTTATTTTCAATTAGTTACGCGTTTCCGGATGGGAACTAATTCTTAATTGCATCGCAGGTGGTCCCGGTGGCGATGGTTTTCTCTTGCGATGGTAATTAAGAACTAAGAATTGAGAATTCAAAATTCGTGGCTATTTGCGAAGCAAGAGCCACAGAAAGAACGGTGCGCCGAGGAATGCGGTGATCACTCCGACGGGGAGTTCAGCCGGGGCCATCATGGTTCGGGCGGCGGTGTCGCAGAGCACCAGGAACGCCCCACCGAAGACCGCCGACCCCGGAAGCAGCAGCCGGTGACCCGGTCCGAGCAACAGCCGACAGATGTGCGGCGACATCATCCCGACAAAACCGATGGGGCCGCAGGCCGCCACGACTCCCCCCACCATCACCGATGTCGCAATGAAGAGCGTCGTCCGCGTTCTGGCCACCGGCACCCCGCGGCTCGCTGCAAGCTCCGAGCCGGTGGCGAGGAGATCGAGTTCGCGTCCGAAGGCGAAGATCACCCCCATCCCGAGGACCACGAATGGGGTCATCTGGATCACCGAAGTGGAATCGACCCCGCCGAGGCCGCCCATCAGCCACCGCAGGACCCGGTATGCGTCGGCGAAGGATGCGGTGTACTGAAGGAAGAGGATCAGGCTGGAGAAGAAGAAGTTGAGGGAGACCCCGGCCAGAAGCAGGGTCGTGGTCGCGGCGTCGGGCCGGATCTTTGTCAACAGCCAGACGATGGACACCGCCAGCAGCGCACCGGCGAGGGCCGACCACGTCTGGAGCCCGAGACCGAGGATCACCACGCCGATACCGATCCTCGTCACCGCAGCCACCCCAAAGGACGCGCCCGCAGCAACCCCGAGGATATACGGGGTGGCGAGTGGATTCCTGAAGACGGCCTGGAAAACCGCCCCACCGACCGCCAGACCGGCGCCGCCGAGGAAGGCCGCGGCCACTCTGGGCACGCGGATCTGCCAGAAGATCCTCGATGAGGACTCGGCTCCGAGGGGATCGAAGACGGCGGCGAACGGCAACGAGATCGGACCGATGAACGGCGCCGCCACCAAAATCACCGCGGCGCCCACGAGCAGGATCAGCAGACCCGTACTCCGCCTCATGACCCGTTCCTCGAGGGCATGACCAGCGGCAACCCGTGACGTCCGCCCGGCACCAGAAAAAAGTCATTGCCAAAGATCCTCGACAGGATTTCAGCGCCAAACAGACGGCTCGGGGGGCCCGAAAAAGCCACCTTACCGTCCACCAGAGCGAGGACCGAATCGGCGTCGGCCACCAGACCGTTGAGATCGTGGGTCACCGCCACCACGGTGTAGCCCTCCTCCGAGTTGAGGCGACCGAGGAGATCGAGGACCTGGACCTGGTGCCGGTAGTCGAGGAAGCTCGTGGGCTCGTCCAGCAACAGGATCGTGCCCCCCTGAGCCAATGCCGCGGCGATGCTGACCCTCTGGCGTTCGCCCCCCGACAAGGTCTTCAGCGAACGATCCTCCAGATGGCGGATCTCGGTCAGATCGAGGGCTTCGTCGACGGCGATTCGATCATTCGTGGTCAGCGCCGACCACGCCGCCAGATGGGGGTACCTTCCCATTTCAACAAAGGCGCGGACGGTGAACCCATCCACCGGAACACCGGTCTGGGGGACAAAACTGATGACCTTCGCGAGTTCCCGGCTCCGGTAGTCTCCAATCGCCTTCCCATCGATGGCGATGGATCCTTCACAGGAGAGCAACAGGCCGTCAATGGAGCGCAAGAGGGTCGACTTGCCGGCCCCATTCGGTCCGATGATGGCCAGCATCTGACCCCGATCGACCGCGAGATCGACGCCTTTGAGGACCGGCACTTCGCCGAGCTTGACCCTGAGGTCGCTGACCTCGATCCTGGCAGAGGCGCCGGTCACGGCCACTCGACCTCCGGGTGGAGCAGCTCCGCCACCCGCTTCACGGTCTTGACGATCCGCGGCCCCGGGATCACCACGAAGTCCTCCATCAGGATGTGAACCCGTCCATCCCGAACCGCTCGAAGATCGGAGATCCCGCTCCAGTCGGCGGATGCCTCTTCGGCGCTGAACTCTCTGACCCCACCATCCGCAAGCACATCGAGGATGACATCCGGGTCCACCGCCAACAGCCCTTCTCGCGAGAGCTCCGGATAACGGATCGACGTGTTCGTGATCGCGTTGACGCCACCGGCGAGATCGAGCACATCGTCGTAGAAAGTGTCATCGGCGGCGGCCCAAAGACCGCCAATCTTCCCGCCACCGGGTTGCCGGCCGACGATCACCAGGGTGGTCGGTTTCTCGCGACCGGCAACCGCCGTGGAGATCTCATCGAGCTCGGCCCGCAGCGATGATGCGAGCTCGAGCCCGCGCTGCCCAACACCACACTCGGCAGCGATGGTCTCGATGGAGCTGAGGATGCCCGCGACATCGTGCTGGTCCACCCTAAGGGTGCGCAGGCCGAGATCACCGAGCCGTCGGTGGAGCTCGTCGTGGGACTGCATGACGATGACCAGATCGGGCTCGAGGGAGAGGATCACCTCATAGCTCGGGTCGAAATACCCCCCGATCGAGACGGCTCCGGGAACCGGGGGGCAATACCTCGTCAGCCCGACAACCCGGTCGCCGAGACCGATGGCGAGAAGGGTCTCAGTCAGGCTCGGCGCCATGGCGACGATCCGCAGGGGGTCGTCCACCGGCACCGCCGCCGGTCGCCCGTCACAGGCCGCAGCCGCAGCCACAAATCCCACGACAGCGAGGCACGACAATCGGTTCAAGGTCTTCATGATCACCAACAAAAACGGCATCCCGAAGGCCATCGACCTTCGGGATGCCGTTTTTCATCCCTCTTTCTGTATCGGACCCTAATCCACGAGGGCCTTCATCACCTGAACTGCGGGTCTTCTGGCTCCCGGATCGTCCTCGTTGCCGGCCCTTCCCATCGCCAAGCGACAGTGGTTATGCCGACCCTCGTCCCCGGTCACAGCGGCGGGTCCGCGACGGATTCGCACCGTCTTCCCCTGTTGTTCAGGCCGGGAGAGTGTACGCCGTTTGACCGGAGCTGTCGAACCGCCCCTCAGCGGAGGGCGAGGATGGGCACCCAGAGAACCCGGCCCGTCCACTCACCCTCGAGAATCCGAACACGGGCCATCCGATCTCCACGGAGAATCTCGATGACCTTGGTTTTGGTACCGGCCGCAACCTCGATGGTCCGACCCTGAGCTCGCAGGGCCTGCAAGGAACCCGGATCGTCATCCTCAACGGCATCAATCACGAAGACCGCCGTCTCGCGATCCATGGCGGCGGGAACACGATCAACACCATCCAATCTGAGAAAGGCAAAATTCCCCGCAGTTCGGGTGGGCTGGAAGAGCTTGCCGAAGAACCCATCCGGGTCGGTCTGACTGAAGATGAAGAATCCGATCACCATCACCGACACCCCGAAGAGGATCGCCAACCACGGGAACGACCGCTTCTCCTCCGGGACGAGATCCTCGATGATGTCATCGATGTCCGCGAGCGTCGGATCGGCGAGGAACTCGGTCCCGCATTCGGTGCAGTGCAACGCCCGACCCACATATCGTTCGTGGATCTTGAGCTTGGCCTCGCACGAGGCGCAGGTGTGGGTGTAGCCCTCCATCGAAGTGACTCGTCCCTCCGAGCCTAACGCAACCCGAAACGATCGCGCTGTGATCTACTCGGCACGATACCGAACGACCCCGCCGACCACCGTAAAGAGCACCTTGGTCTCGAGAATTTCCTCCTCCGGTATCTCGAGGATATCCCGAGAAAGGACCGTCACGTCCGCCAGTTTACCCACCTTTAACGAACCCTTGACGTCATCCTCGAAGGCGGCATAGGCGGCGCCCATGGTCCGCGCCCTCAGGGCCTCCACCCTGGTCATCACCTGAGCCGGATAGAACGCCGACCCATCGGCCATCCGACGGGTCACCGCCGCGTGGAACGAGGGCATGGTGTCGACTGGTTCCACCGGAACATCGGTCCCGCTGGCGATCACTGCCCCAGTCTCTAAAAGATCCCGCCAGACATAGGCGCCGGTCCTGGCCCGTTCCTCGCCCATCCGCACGGGGACCCACGGTCCATCCGAGGTGCAGTGGGTGGGCTGCATGGCCGCGACGATCCCGAGCTCGGAAAAACGAGCGATGTCATCCGGGTGGAGGTGTTGGGCATGCTCCACCCGCCACCTGAGATCACGCGGTTCCGGCACCGTTTCGTACGCCTCCTCATAGACATCGATGGTGACCCGGTTGGCCCGGTCGCCGATGGCGTGCGAGCACAGTTGAAGGTCGTGTTCGAGGGCGAGCCGGGCGGTCTCGGTGAGTTCCTCGACGGTGACGATGTTGAGTCCAATGCTGGTGGGAAGATCGGTGTAGGGTTCGAGCAACCAAGCGCCGTGCGAACCGAGGGCGCCATCGACCCATCGCTTGATCCCACCCACCGTGAGGTAGCCGCCACCTACTCGATGGACTCGGTACCCGGGCAGACCGGCGGCCAGGCTCTCGTTGTCCTCGCTCAACATCACCCAAAGCCGTAGACCTAGCTCGCCCTCTTCGGCCATGGTCGCGAGCAGCTCGACCAGCTCGAAACTCGAGCCCGCATCGTGGAAGGAGGTGATGCCGTTGGCGAGACACTCCTCGGTTGCAAGCTCGATCATCCGCCGACGCGTGGCGTCATCCGGCTCGTCGGTGTAATGGGCGGTGACGAGTTCTCCGGCCGTTTCCCGCAGGACCCCGATGGCGCGGCCAGCTGCGTCGCGGACGATCTCGCCCCCCGCAGGATCAGGCGTGTCATGGTCGATGCCGCCAATCTGAAGCGCCACCTCGTTGACCATGGACGCGTGCCCGCTTGCGTGAATAAGAACGACCGGATTCGACGGCGAAACCTCGCTCAGACGATCGTGGTACGGCAGACCCGAAACGTTGGGCTCGGGGACAGAGTTCCACTTCTCCTGGTGCCAACCCCGACCCATGATCCAATCGCCGTCGTCGGATTCGGCAACCGCTCCGGCCACCATATCGACGATTTCGTCGAAACCCTCCCCCCCGGTCAGGTCGAGGATCATCCTCGACCGTCCCAGACTTGTGAAGTGGCCGTGACCCTCGATGAGACCGGGAACCGCAAGGGCGCCGCCGAGATCGATGACCTCGGTGGTCTCGCCGATGAACTTCTCCACGTCAGCCGCACTCCCCACCGCAATCACCTGCTGTCCCCGGGCCGCGATGGCTTCAGCCTCAGGCAGATCGGGATCCATGGTCACGATCCGGCCCCCGGTGATCACCAGATCGGCCGGTTCCGGGGCAGGAGCACACGCAACCACAAGAACACTCAGGACGAGCGACGCGAGGATGGTGGGGTGTTTCATGTGTCGTACTCTAGCGCGTCCGCGTCCATATCCGTGTCCAATCCCGATCCCGCGGCCGCATCCGTGGCCGCATCCGTGGCCGTATCAGAGAACGCGGGGATCGCCTCCACCGGACGTGCCAAGGCCGCCCCTGAGTCTTCGAGACTACGGCGCTCACCGGGGCGTGCGGGTACGTCTCTGAGCATGCGGGCATATGGCGCCAAACCGGGGCGTGCCGGGCACGCCATTGTGCCGGAACGACCATCCGGCAACGCGGCACGATCCACACAATGGCGCTGCCGGGCAACCCTCGCGGTAGAGCGTTCCGGTGCGGCTCTTCCGGTTCGGAGGGAGGCCGCCGGCGTCCTATCGGCGTGGTCGCAGTCTTTCCATCAACCCCCGCGCGACCACGCCGATGGGGCGCCGCTGGGCCGCCGCAGGCGGACCAGAAGGCCGGTGCTCCGGGACGCCAGGACCGCTGTTGTTGTCTGCGGTTGTGCCGACGTGTAGATCCTCCCGTCCCTCAGCGCCAAGGTTTGCCGGGTGACCGTACGTGTCTTGAAGGGGTTGGCCGCAGGGCATAAATGCCCTGCCTACAGCTCTGAATTATCGAGGATCGCGGTCTGCCGCTGAGTCTGAAGGTGGGGCCAGCCCCACCCTACGGTCTCACTCTCCGACCGGACTCCCGGACCGGTGGGCCGAGGGTAATGACCAGACCATCGTGATCCGATGATCGATCGGCCGAATCCTCCTCGCCCGCCTTGGAGAGCGGCGCATCGGCGTTGCCCCGGGAGTAAGAGACGTCTCTGACGAGTGGAACCAGGGTCTGATCCGCCAACACAAAGACGCAGCAGCTGTGGTTAGAGGATCCCTCAGCCTTCATCGAGCGAGGCATGGTACTCGCGTTCCCAGTCGCTCCACCACTCGGTCTCGATCCCGTGGCATTCCCCACCGAATGCGGCGCACGGGATGCAGCCATCGCCACGGATCAGATCGGAATCGTCCATGGGTGGAAGCCGTCGAACAAGCTCATGACCCAGTTCGCGGATCTCTTCAATCCCCTCCGGCGGATGCGGCAGCTCGACATCTCGAATTCCGCCGTCGATCAAGCGTCGTTCCGCCTCCGGCATAATGACACTGTCCTCCTTGTCCAGGTGCTGCCAGAGCTCAGCGGCGATCTCGATGGCCAACGCAACCGCTTCTTCGTCGGCGCCGAGGGACTCGAATCGATCGATGGCCAGAGCCGCATCCTCGTGCTCACGCCGCAGGATCGCCAGCGGGCCTTTATGACCGGGGATCTCGCCGTGCTCGACGAGGGCGTCAAAGAGCGCCTCTTCATTACCGAAATGGAGCTGTAGGATGAAGGCGCGGATGAAGCGAATGAGATCCGCCTTGTCGCCGGCCGCATCCGGGTGATCGACGCCGCGATCGGCCCAGAAGTGGAGCGAACCCGCAATCTCCTCGACGAGCCGGTGCTCCTGCTGGATCTCCTCGGTGATCCGCATCATGACCCCGGCGCCGGCGACACGACCCCTGCCGCTCCGGGTCCTCGCGGATCCGCCGCCGCCTCGACCCGTCCGTCGGGCAGCCAGCGCACCGCGTGGACCTCTCCCAAATGACTCCGTTGCCTGATTGTGTGGCCACGACGTTCGAGCTCGCGCGCCGTCTCAGGCGAGAGCGAATCGGGTTCGGTGACGATCTCGTCCGGCATCCACTGGTGGTGGATCCGGGGCCGATTGACGGCCGATTGGAGCGGATCGTTATCGACGATCACGTTGAGCAGGACCTGCACCGTGGCCGTCGGGATGGTCGAGCCACCCGGTGAACCCAGGGCGACGGTTTCGCCATCACGCCAGGCGATGGTGGGCGACATGGACGAGAGCATCCGTTTCCCGGGACCCACCGAGTTGGCCTCTCCCTGGACGAGACCGTAGTAGTTGGGTTTGCCCGGTGCGGCGGCAAAATCATCCATCTCGTTGTTCAGCAGAAACCCGGCGCCCCGGACGAGGAGACCGCAACCGAAGCTGCCATTGAGGGTGGTGGTGATGCTGACCGCGTTCCCCGAGCCGTCCACAACCGACAGGTGGGTGGTTTCGGTGGACTCGGCAGCCATCGGCTCGCTCCAAGTGCTGAGGTCCTCCGATGGTGTCGCTTGTCGCGATCTGATGCTTCGCGCGCGTGTATCGAGCCATTTCTCATCGAGGAGATCCGTCGCTTCGGCCTGGGTGGTGGTCGGGTCACCGAGGAGAAAACGGTCGGCGTAGGCCCGGCGCCAGGTCTCCGCAAGGACATGGGTGCGATCGGCCCCGAAGCGGGGCATCCGCGGCCAACTGCTGCGCTCCAGCAATCCCGCTGTCTGCCCGAGGATGATTCCGCCGGAGGATGGCAACGGCATGGAAACGACATGCCAGCCAAAGGCGTCGAAAGACACCGGTTCACGCCAGATCGGACGGTAGGCCTCGAGATCCGCGACTGTGAGAATCCCGCCGTGCCGATCCGAAGCGGCCTCGATGGCGGCCGCCAACGGACCATCGGTGATGGCCCTCGGCCCCTTCTCGGCATAGGCCCTGAGGGTTGCGGCCAGCCCGGGGAGTTTCATCGTCGAGCCCGCAGCAGGCGGTCCACCTCCTGGAAGCCAGACGGCCGAGGTCTCAGAAAAACGACCGAGCAGACCGGCCGCCCTGAGCAGGGAGCGCTCGAGCCGCTCGGTGACGATGAATCCGCTCTCCGCAAGGCGGGCAGCCGGAGTCACGACAGAGATCCAAGGCAACTTGCCGTGCTCCCGGTGGAGTTCCCAGAGACCTGCGGGTGAGCCCGGAACTCCGGCGGCCAAAGGGCCGACGAGGCTTTTTTCCGACACCGGTTGGCCCTTGGAATCGAGGTACATGTCGTGGGATGCAGCCGCCGGCGCGATCTCGCGGAAATCCAGCGCCATGGTCTCGCCGTCGATTCTCAGGATGGCGAACCCTCCCCCACCGAGGTTGCCCGCTTGGGGGTGGACCACTGCCAGCGCAAGAGCCGTTGCAACCGCAGCATCGACTGCATTGCCCCCCGCGCGGAGGATCGCGAGGCCGACCTCGGTCGCCGCGGGAGCCGCGCTTGCCACGGCCCCACCCGAGCCTTTCGCGGGTTCGGGGTTTGCAGCAGCCGCAGGGAGCGCCATTGCAATGAGGAGCACGACGATCAGGATGTGATGACGGTAAGAGGATATGCCCATCGGGCGAGTGTACTGTAACTCGGATCGGTGGGATCCGTATAAAGAAGATGGAGGGGACAATGAACCCAGTGAACTCACGCTCCCGCCCCTTCAGAGTTGATCCCATCGCGTCATCGACGCTTGATGGCTCACCCAGGATCGAATCAGGTATCATCCTCCACCGGCGATCACCGCCGGCGGAGGATCTATGACCTGGAACTACTCCAAGAAAACCACCGAGCTCTTCATGGCGGCGGTGTCGGGCCAGCCCGGCACCCACCTTGGGGAAATCGAAGACGCCGACGGTTTTGGCGAGCATGGTTCGATCGCTTGCGGAGACGCCCTTCGTTTCACCTTCCGGGTCGATCGTCACGCCGAAGACCCCAAACTCGACCGGATCACCGAAGCCCGGTATCTGACCTTTGGGTGCACCTCGGCCATCGCGGCATCAGAGGCCCTGTGCGCCATCATCGAGGAGGGTGACTTCACGCCCATCGACGCGCTCCAGATTACGAATCAGGACATCGTCGATTACCTCGACGGTCTTCCCCAGGCCAAAATTCACTGTTCCGTGATGGGCGCTGAGGCCCTCGAAGCGGCGGTCTTCAACTGGGCCCAGAAACGGGGCGTCGATCTGGTCGAACTCGGGATCGACATCAGCCACGATGAGCAGGAGGAGGGCCGATTGGTCTGCACCTGCTTCGGTCTCACCGAGCCCTACATCAAACGGAAGATCGAAGAGCTCGAACTGGAATCCATCGCCGATATCTCCAACGCCATCAAGGCCGGTGGCGCCTGCATGTCCTGCCACCACACCCCGGGAGGTCTCCAGGATCTCCTCGACCAGGTCAACGGGTCGAAGCCGACGACGATGAAGGGCCTTCCTATCCTGCCCATGGCGCGGGCGCCAAAGGCCCAGCCACCGATCGAGATGTCACCGTTCAAATTCGCCAAGAAGGTCGAAGAAATCATCGAGGGCTACATCAGGCCGCAGCTCGCCAGAGACGCCGGCGACATCGAACTCATCGATATCAAGGACATGAAGGTCTACTGCACAATGAAGGGCGCCTGCGCCAACTGCATGGGTTCGCAGAACACCATCAAGATGCTGGTGGAACAGGCGCTGAAGGATCAAATAGACCAGCGGATCCAGGTCATCGAGGTCTGAGGATATATTCATGACTGACACAATCTACCTGGACAACAACGCCACCACATGCGTGGCGCCCGAGGTCTTTGAGGCCCTCACACCCTTTCTCATCGACGAGTACTACAACCCGAGTTCTCTCTACGATCCGGCGCACGGACCGGCCGAGGCGATCACGGCGTCGCGCAAACAGGTCGCCCGCCTGCTCGGCAAGGCCCGGCCGGACGAGATCCTCTTCACCTCCTGCGCCACCGAATCGAACAACACCGCGGTCTTCGGCACCATCGCCGCCAACCCCGACCGACGCCACATCGTCACCACCGGAGTCGAGCACCCCGCCATCTTCTCGGTGGGTGAAGATCTCCAGCGCCGCGGTTTCGAGGTCAGTTTTGTTCCGGTGGACACCGATGGTCAGATCGACCGGGTGGAGTTCGTGCGTGCCCTTCGATCCGACACCCTCCTGGTCTCGATCATGCACGCCAACAACGAAACCGGCGTGATCTACCCCGTCGAAGAGCTCTCCCGGATCACCAAGGAAACCGAACCGAGCATCATTTTCCACACCGATGCCACCCAGACCGTGGGCAAGCTCCCCATCGATCTCCGCGGATCCTTCAAAAACGTCGACCTGCTCTCTTTCTCCGGTCACAAGCTGCACGCTCCAAAAGGCATTGGCGCCCTCTTCATTCGCCGCGGCACCCGCTGCCGGCCGTTCCTCCTCGGCGGCCACCAGGAGGGCGGGCGACGCGCCGGAACCGAGAACGTGGCCTTCATCGTCGGACTCGCCAAAGCCCTCGAACTGGCCATGGAGAACCACGACGAGGACGAGGCCCGGATCCAGGCCATGCGTGATCGACTGGAGAGTGAACTCGTCGAACGGATCCCCTATCTCGAAGTCAACGGGAAGAACGCCCCCCGGTTGTCCAACACCCTCAACGTCGCCTGTCACTTCATCGAGGGCGAAGGCATCCTCTTCCAGCTCAGCGCCGAGGGCATCTGCGCCTCCTCGGGATCGGCCTGTACCTCGGGCTCGCTCGAACCCTCACACGTGCTGCGTGCCATGCACATCCCCTTCTCCGCCATCCACGGCTCGGTGCGGTTCAGTCTCAGCAGATACACCACCGATGAAGAAATCGACAAGGTCATCGAGGTCTTCCCCGGCATCGTCAACAACCTCCGCCGGCTTTCGCCCTACTGGGATGTGAAGAAGAACGAGCCGAGGCCCGAGGCGATGGAGATGTTGACGCAGACGGAGAGGCCGCAGTAGCGAGCTTTGCTCACAGGTATTAGGTCTTAGGTATTAGGTTTTAGCTCCATCGCAGGGCGCGGAAGAGAGCCGCGTCCGATTCCGTGATCGGTGATCCTGACCTGAGTCCGCGGGGATATGGCCTCCACCGGACGTGCCGGGACCGGCCCTGAATCTGCGGGGATATGGCACTCACCGGGGCGTGCCGGGCACGCCATTGTGCCGGGACGACCTTCCGGCTACGCGGCACGATCCACACAATGGCGCTGCCGGGCAACCCTCGCGGTGGATCGCTCCAGTGCACCTCTCCCGGCAACGAAGGAGGCCACCGGCGTACCATCGGCGTGGTCGCAGTCCTTCATTCCACCTCCGCGCGACCACGCCGATGGTGCGCCGCTGGAACGCCGGAGGTGGACCAGATGGCCGGGGCTCCAGGACGCCGTGGATCCGGGTGCCTGCCGACGAGGAGATCCTTACATCCCTCGGCGCCAGGGACTGCCGGTTGGTCAGGCGCACCTTATACGGGTTGGCCGCAGGGCATGAATGCCCTGCCTACAGCTCTGAACGTATCAGCGCCCGAACTCGGTGCTGCTGCTTTCTGCACCGGACATGGCCGTTCGGGAACGGGAACGTGAACGGGATCGGGATCGATTCTGACGAGGACGCGGTAAAGTACCGGACCATGAAACGATTGTTTCCTCTCGTTGCTCTCGTCGCGCTGCTCCCCTGCTCTTCAACCGCGGAAGATGTCCCGGAGATCTGGCGGACGGTCGCCGAAAAAACCGACTTCCGCGCCACTTCGACGTTTGCAGAAACCATGGACTTCCTCCGGCGCGTCGAGTCCCGCGCCCCCGAGATCATCCGTGTCACCTCCTTCGGTCTTTCCGCCGAGGGTCGCGAGCTGCCGCTGGTCATCGTGTCGTCAGACGGCACCTTCAGCCCCGCCGCTGCCAAGGCCACCGGCAAGCCGATCCTGCTGCTCCAGAGCGGGATCCACGCCGGCGAGATCGATGGCAAGGACGCGACCCTCATGCTGCTCCGCGAGATCGCCCTGGGCAACCGCCCGGATCTCGCCGAAGCCGCGGTGACCCTCTTCGCACCGATCTACAACCTCGACGGCCACGAGCGGGTCTCGCCCTACAACCGGTCGAATCAGAACGGTCCCGTGGAGGACATGGGCTTCCGCGCCACCACGTCGGGGCTCAACCTCAACCGCGATTTCCTCAGGCTGGCCAGCCCGGAAGCCCGCGCCCTGGCCCGCCTCGTTGCCGAATGGCGACCCCATCTCCACGTCGACAATCACGTCACCAACGGCACCGATCACGCCTGGGTGCTGACCTGGATGGTGGCCGAGGCGCCGTTACTCGACCCGGCCGTGGACGCCTGGGTCGGCAAACACCTGCCGGTGGTGCTCGAAGCAACCGATGCCGCGGGTCACCCCAACGGTCCATACATTTCACTCTTCGAACGCGATGCGCCCGAAAAAGGCATGAGCTGGGCCGGGATTCAGTGGCCCCGCTACTCCACCGGTTTTTTCCCATTGCTCAATCGGGCCTCGATCCTCATCGAAATGCATGCGCACAAGCCCTTTCGCGACCGGGTGCTTGCCAATCGGGACTTCATGGACGCGTTGATCCTCGAGAGCGGTCGTGCGGGTGCCGAACTCATCGCCGCGGTCGCAACCGCCGAGCAACGCACCGTCGCGCTCGGGGCGATGGATGCCGACCCGTCCACCACGGTGGTCACCTGGCGGCAGTCCGACGAGACGGACTCGCTGACCTGGCCGGCCTACCGGTATCAGAAAGAGACTTCGCTGGTCACCGGCGGCACCCGAGTCGTCTATGAGCGCGGCGAGATCGAGATCGTCGAGCTCCCATGGCGACACTCCATCGAGCCGGCGATTGAGGTTGCCCGACCCCGCGGTTATCTCGTTCACGCGGGGTGGCCGCAGATCGAGCAAGCCGTTCGCGCCCACGGTCTCGAGGCCATCCGGCTGGCGAAACCCATCGAACTCGAGGTCGAGACCATCAGGCTGACCGACCCGACCTTCGCGACCTCGTCCTATCAGGGAGTGGTCGGGATCTCTGATTTCACGGTGACCCGCCAGACCGAGACCCGGAAGATCCCCACCGGAAGTCTCTGGATCCCCGCTGACCAGCCTGATTTCCAAATCGCGGTCCAGCTCTTCGAGCCCGAGGCCCAGGACTCGCTCATTCGATGGGGCGAGATCTCGTCGATCTTCGAAATGAAGACCTATATCGGGCAGGAAAAGCTCGAGGAGCTCGCCCTCGAGATGATCGAGAACGAGGAGATCCGCGCGGCCTGGGAGACGGCCCTCGAAGACCCCGATTTTGCCGACGACCGGCGCGCCCGCTACATGTGGTGGTACCGCCAGACAGCGTACTGGGACGAGCAGGTCGGTCTCCTGCCGATCTACCGGATCATGGACCCGGGCCTCGCGGCGGTCCTGGGACACACTCGATGACGGATACGTCGACTCCGGATCCCACGGGCTGGAACCCTCTTGGGGCGGCCCTGCTGGACTACCACAACGGTGAGGACGCCGGCGAGATCACCATCACCAGCGATCTCTGGGAGGATGAGCACACCCCGGTGGCGACCTTCTACCGACCCGAGGAGCAACCACTGAGCGAACTCGACGCTCGTGCTCTGGGACTGTGCCGTGGCAGGGTCCTCGATCTCGGGGCGGGCGCCGGCCGCCACTCCCTCGAACTCCAGACATCCGGTCACGAGGTCGTTGCGGTCGATCTGCTTCCGGAAGCAGTGGAGATCATGCGGGACCGTGGGGTCGTCGATGCCCGCTGCGGCGACATCGCTGCCGTCAAAGGCGAAACCTTCGACACCGTTGTCATGCTGATGCACGGCCTCGGTGTGGTCGGGGATGTCCACGGCCTCGGCTCGCTGCTCGAAGATCTGCCGGCGATCCTCAGACCGAAGGGGAGGCTGATCTGCGACTCAGCCGATCTCACCGCGGTCTTTGAAGATGAGTCGCCGGAGCTTCTCGAAGAACTCAGTTCCCCGGACCGCTATCTCGGCGAGGTCGAGTTCGGCCTGCGCTACGGCGATCTCGAGGGACCGAGGTACCAGTGGCTCTTCATCGGTCCCGATCGACTGAAGATCATCGCCGAGGCCGCCGGGTTCGAAATGGAAGTCGCCTTCAGGGGTGATCGCGGATCGTATCTGGCGGTATTGGAACTCCTCAGCACCGGCTGATACCTTAGCCACTTACGCCACGAGATCTGGGAAAATACGAGGCAGCCGGGTTGACGTCAGACGTAAGACGCTAGGTGTGAGGAAGTTAGAAGGTTAGAAAGTGAGAAGGTGGGCCTGAAGTTTGGCAGGCCGTCATGAACAAGCCAGCCCTACTTTCTTTGGTGGCGTTCATGCGATACGGCCGAAGGATAGTTTCTCGGTGCTCACATTGGGGGGGCGGCTGAAGACGAGCG
>Ga0164313_10003253_pt1 | contig 14499 bp, 15 predicted proteins | sample GuaBasSedimGuay4_FD_113735 | JGI IMG/M metagenome (GOLD analysis project Ga0164313, IMG submission 113735) | Subseafloor sediment microbial communities from Guaymas Basin, Gulf of California, Mexico - Guay4, Core 4569-4, 0-3 cm | ecosystem: Environmental > Aquatic > Marine > Hydrothermal vents... | reverse complement strand
TTTACAAAAGTTGGTGACATAAATGTTCCAGACAAATTAACAATCCGGTGCCATTCCGTTTTCGATACTTCCTCGCCTTCTTTGTTCCTGTAGAACTGATTGGTGGCAAGCGGAAAATTAGCCGCAAATGCTTCCCCGTCCTTTTCAGATACCCTGGGCACTTCACCCACATTTCCCACAAGGGTGACCCGATTTACTCCGTATTTCATAATGCTTAAGATTTTGAGTACATGTGTTAATGTGATAAAGGGTGGGGATATCGGTTAGCAAGGTCTGAGCAAATGGTGAATCTGTTGGCTAGGGTCTATATATTCCGTAATTTAGGAGTACTAAATGCACCACTGGCTTTTATATAAAGATTTATAAGAATAGAATTTCTTATCAGGACTAAAGGACATGCATCTGCGTTAGAATAACTAAAAACAAACATTTTAAAAAAAATATCATGGGAAAAGGTCAAGACGCAAAGAAGAACGTTAAAAAAGAACCCGCTAAAACTCCAAAAGAAAAAAAAGCAGAAAAGAGGCTAAAGAAATCTAAATAAGATTTAACGGTATTCTGATAAAACTAAGCACACACAATGTGTATAGTTCATAGCTACCCTGCGGGGGAGCTACGAAACCACACACGGAACGTTATTGCTGCCAAATTTTCATATCTGATTATATACCAGAATTCCTGAATTTGAATGGACTCAATTCAACATGCATTTTAGAATTGTTGTTGAAATAAATGTTCCAGACATATTTAAGATCTGGTGCCATTCGGTTCTGGATACTTCCTCGCCTTCTTTTTCTGATACCCGAGGTTCATCTCCCAGGTTCCCGACGAGTGTTACTCTGTTTACTCCGTATTTCATAATAGTAAGATTTGGTTATAGGGGTTAATGTGGTGAGGGGCGGGGATATCGTATTTGATCTCAATAGTTTTTTGTAGTTTTACAATAATGACCACAAAAAGAGAAATATTGGAATTTCTGATCTGTAACAAAAAATATTTCAGAGAGAGATTCGGCATTATTAAGATCGGATTATTTGGATCTTATGCAAAAGATGAACACACTGAGGATTCTGATATTGATTTAATCGTTGAATTTGAAAAGAATACTCCAAATCTCTTTGATGTGAAAAATGAGTTTAAGGATTATATCAGAGTGAAATTCAACATGGAAGTCGACATTGCCAGGGAGAAATATTTGAAACCTTTATACAAAAAGGCCATCCTCAAAGAGACTATCTATGTATGAAAAAGACTCTTTGAATCTCCTGTCGATCATGGATTCCATTTCCAAGATTATTCAGTTTACCAGTAACCAGCGTGATCCGGATGCATTTTTTACGGATGTAAAGAGTTTTGACGCAGTAATGATGAATTTCATCATAATAGGTGAAATGGTTGACAGAATCAGTGAAGAATTTAAGAAAGATAATCCACAAATTGAATGGATCCGTATCAAAGGATTCAGAAATCTTGTAGCTCATGATTACTTTGGTATTGATGCGGAAGAGGTCTGGCAAATCATATTTAATGATTTACCAATTCTAAAAACAGAAATAGAGAAGATCATTTAGCCACAAATGCTTCCCCGTCCTTTTCAGATACCCTGGGCACTTCACCCACATTTCCCACAAGTGTCACCCTGTTTACTCCGTATTTCATAATAATTAAGATTTGGTTACAGGGGTTAATGTGATGAGGGGTTTGGATTTAGGTTATTAAATCTTCCATTATTTTTTTTACACGTTCATATAGTACGCCTTAAATTACCATGCGTTTAATGCTCATGTTGTCCGTAACAATACTGGGAAAATGATCAGGTAGTGATATTTTTAACATTGTCCGACAAAACAAAGTAGCGAGGCAAGTGTTTGTCCTCTGTGAATGATCCGCTTCACACAGCAAAGCTTTTACTTTATCCGCTGGCCTGGCAAATGTACCAGGTCATCAAATTTATCCCGAAGGTATGTATACCCGTAAAATAGCAGAACCAGTCTCATTCTCAGAGTATCTAAACACTTTTAAGAAGACAATAAAAAGTGTATTTAACGAGAAATATAATAATGAAAAGCTCATTCATAAAAGAGGTTTCCCACCTATGGTATTGCAAGATATTATGACTACCAAACCCTTGTCTGTAGGAATTCCAAAAGAATTTGGTGGACGAGGAGCTGAAGTAAAAGAGTGCCTGGGGATTCTGGAAGCTGCATCCTATGAATCGCTTCCGCTATCCTTAACCCTGGGAATCAACATTGCCCTTTTTCTGGAACCAGTGGCAAAATATGCGCAGGATTCTGTGAAAGAAAATGTATTTAGCCGCTTTCTAAACCAACAAAATATGGGAGGTCTGATGATTACAGAACCTGACTATGGCAGCGATGCTTTAAATATGCGGACGTCCAATATTAAAATTGGTTCAAAATATCACATTAAAGGAACCAAGCACTGGCAAGGATTAACTGGATTGGCAGATTACTGGTTAATTACATCCAGGCAAAAACGGGAATCAGGTGAATTAGGAAGGGACATTGATTTCTTTATTTGTGATGTTCAACAACCCAATCAGAGCATCAAAATTGAGGAGTATTATAATAACATTGGTTTAAATCCTATCCCCTATGGAAAAAATATTGTCGACATCCAGGTCCCCGAACAATTTAAACTGGAGCCTGAATCGACCGGACTAAAAATGATGATGGATTTATTGCACAGAAGTCGCTTTCATTTCCCGGGAATGGGCATGGGTTTCATTCGCAGGAATCTCGATGAGGCAATTAAGCATTGCTCTACACGAATTATTGGAGGGAAGCCCTTAATGGCTATGGATCAGGTAAAATATCAGATATCAAAAATACAAAGTGCTTTTACTGTTTGTTCGGCCATGTGTTCAAGAAGTGCAACATATAGTGGCATTGAATATAATTTGGCCTCTGCGGGTATTGAAGCCAACAGTATGAAGGCATACATAACTGACTTAATGCAGGAATCGGCCCAAACAGTAGCGCAGCTCAGCGGAGCAAATGGCTATAAGGCTGAAAGCTTTGGTTCCAGAGCAATAGTTGATTCCAGACCATTTCAAATATTTGAAGGTTCAAATGAAATGCTTTACACACAAATATCCGAGATGGTCGCAAAACTAATGAATGGTCAGAAAACCAAGAATCTCTCAGAGTTTTTAATGAATTACAAATTGACGAGAAATGTAGCTGAACATTTTAAATCGATTCTGAATTTCAAAATTGATCTGAATATTACTCAACGAAAAAATGTTGATCTGGGAAAAATAATTAGCAGAATAATTTCTGCCGATTTTGTTGCAGAATTGGGAATAAAAGGGTTTAGACAAGATTTAATCACAAATAGCATCGAAACCATTAAGCATGAGGTTTCAATATTGGTAAGCTCCTATAAGTTCGAATCAAAGGTTACCCCAATTGAAGAATATCATCATTCCAGTAACTGGTTAGCATTTTAGCACACCAAGTGTTCTTATTCTATAATTAGTCTTCACAGTATGAGGTTATCTTTCAAAATATAGAAGTGTAATGAACAAAAATTAGACTGGTAAAATGAAACAAACAATATTAGGGTCAGGCGGAGCTATTGGAATCGAACTTGCGAAAGCTTTAACAGAATACACGACCGATATAAGGTTGGTAAGCAGAAATCCCGTTAAGGTTAACCCAACGGATGAACTTATCTCCGCTGACTTGTTAAATCCCTTAGAAGTAGAAAGTTCTGTTAAAGGATCCTCCATAGTCTATGTTACAGTTGGATTTCCATACAGTTTGAAAGTCTGGAAGTCAAGCTGGCCAAAATTCATAGACAATGTCATTGATGCATGTAAGAAGCACGGTAGCAAACTGGTTTTCTTCGACAACATCTATATGTACCATCCCAACTTCCTGAATGGCATGACCGAGGAAACTCCGGTGCTGCCCTCCAGTAAGAAAGGAGAGGTACGCGCTGAAATAGCCAGCAAAATATTAAAGGAAATTGCTAAGGGTACAATAACGGCCCTTATTGCCAGATCGGCAGATTTCTACGGACCTGGAATTAAAAATACCAGCGTGCTCACCGAAACCGTATTCAAACCACTAAGCATGGGAAAAAAGGCCAGCTGGATGAGCTCGGTAAATTATAAACACTCCTATACCTTTACACCTGATGCAGGCCGGGCCACAGCACTGCTTGGAAATAGTGAAGATGCTTTCAACCAGGTCTGGCATTTACCTACAGCTGCCGATCCAATGACCGGAAAAGAATGGATTGAAGCAATTGCTGCAGAAATGGGCGTAAAACCCAGGTACCAGGTGGCCACCAGACTGATTGTAAAAGTCATGGGAATATTTCTACCTGTAATGCGAGAGATGCCCGAGATGATGTATCAGTATGATAGGGACTATCTGTTTAGTAGCGCCAAGTTCAAAAACAGATTTGATTTCAAGCCTATTCCCTATGTAGAAGGAATCGGGGAAATTGTAAAATCAGATTATCCATCCCATGATTCGACTCTTTAGAAAAATCAGGCATAAAGAATTATACGACTGAGGAAACAATATTGCATTTGAAGGTGTTAATGTACTATCCTAACCAATTATCAAACAGGTGAGTAAGCTACTTCAAGAACTTCAGCGACGAAATGTCATCAAATCTTCAATCTCCTATGTTGCACTTTCCTGGGTCCTCCTGGAAGCCGCAGACATCATTTTTCCGGTCATTGGAGTTGCCCAGGAATACATAAAATATGTGTTAATCATATTGATTGTCGGCTTCCCATTGTGGGTGGTCTTTGCCTATATATTTGAATGGACGCCTTCAGGATTCCGGAAAACCGATGATGTGAAGCCAGAGAAATCCCTGGCCAAAACCACTTCCAGAAGGCTTAATTCGTACATCATTATTGGCCTCTCCCTGGCGGTAACCCTTCTTTTGGCAGACCGCATTTTTAATATCACGGGAGGCAGCGATGCCGGAAATATTGAGAAATCCATTGCCGTACTTCCTTTTACAAATATGAGCAATGACCCCGACCAGGAGTATTTTAGTGATGGACTTACAGATGATATACTTACCCAGCTTGCCAAAATCGATGAATTCCGTGTAATCTCCCGAACCTCTGTAATGCAGTATAAGGATAACCCCGCCACCATTACTGAAATTGGGCGGAAGCTAAATGTGGGACTCATACTGGAAGGAAGTGTACAGAAGTCGGGCGATCAAATAAGAATCACCGCCCAGTTGATCAACGCAAAGACCGATGAACATATCTGGGCCGAAAGTTATGACCGGCCAATTTCAGATCTCTTTAAAATTCAACGAGAAGTGGCGCTGGCTATTGCGGATGTCACAAAGTCTAAATTGAGTCCCAGTGATGAAGAGAATATAAGTGCCATACCCACTGAAAATATGGAAGCATACCAGCTATACCAGCGCGGTAAATACTATTTGGATCAACCACATTTTTCAAAACAGGAGTGGGAAAAAGCCATAGGGTACTTTGAGGAGGCGGTTCAACTGGATCCGAACTTTGCCGAAGCTTTCGGACAGTTGGCCAAGTGCCATGCCAGATTATACAACCTGAAAAGTGATCGTACAGAGGCAAGAAAAAATATGGCGAAAGATGCAGCAGAAAAAGCGATCTCCCTGGCTGCCGATAATCCAAACATCCAATTGGCAGTTGGCTACTATTACCTCTGGGCACAGGAAGATAAAATTAATGCTTTAAGCTACTTTGAATTTGCTGCCGAGAAACTTGATAATAATGTGGATGTTCTTATAGCCAAAGCCTCCCTCTACGAGGCGAAGGGTGAGTGGGGCAAATACATTGCATCCTATGAAAAAGGAGTTTCGATCAGCCCTTTGGATTTAGGCTGCATTGTCAATCTGGCCTTTGGTTATTTCTACACTCAGCAATTTGAGAAAGCATTAGAATACAATACCATGGCTACAAATATAGCCCCGGAGGGTGCCTGGAATCATTTAACACGCGCCTTTATCTCTTTTAGCGAGAAAGGTGCAACTGATGAATCCCGAAATACATTGGCGAAAATTGATAAGGACCACAGCTGGTATTTATGGGCATTTTATTTCCAGGAGATCTTTGAAGGGAACTATGAAACCGCCCTGGGGCTGGTTGAACAATATCCCAATGGAATCGACCACAAAGCTACCCGAGCACCAAAAGAACTGCTGGCAGCTCAGCTTTATGGCGTTCTAAATATGGAAACCCAGGAAAGAGATGAATATGGGAAAGCAATGGAAATCCTGAAGGAATCTATAAAATCACATCCTGATGATCACCGCTACCAGAGTGCGCTGGGATTGGCTCATGCAGGTTTGGGACATCGCAAAGAGGCCATTGAAGCCGGTAAAAGAGCCATAGAGATCCTTCCTCTTTCCAAGAATGCATTTTACGGGGTCTCTCCCCACCTGGAAATAGCCTTGATCTATGATATGCTGGGTGAATCAGATTTGGCCCTTGATCATCTGGAAACGGTACTCTCCATCCCAAATTACTTCACAGTGGAGTGGCTAAAAAGAGATGTCCGATACAAAAACATTCGAACCAATCCCAGGTACGAGGACCTGATCTCCACCTATGCGGTAAGCTATTTTAATCCAGCAAAATTATGATTCGGCTATTCAGGCAAACCATCCTTCTGTCAATATGAAAATTTTCAAACATTTAAGGTCCGACTGGTTCAGATATGGAATTGGAAGTTCCGGTTATTAACTCATATTCAGATATAAAAAATACAGGCAAAACCAGTCTGATAACCAATGAAATAATACGCCGTCATTTTACCAATCTGGAATCAGGCATCAACAATCTGACCAACCAGGTAGACGATCGACTGAGGGTTCAACAACTTCGCATGGACGGAATGCTAATCGATGATCTCAATTTCGTAAGAATGATTTCTAATAAGGTTCCTGAGATCAGGATCGACCATGAAATTGACCTTAACCAACGAAGTGATCGTATTCAGAAATGCTTTGGATGCCGAAATAGAAAGTTTAATCGCCCTGCTTGAAGATGAAATTGAGGATTTTTGACCTCAAATATTCGAATCACATGATTTCACAACCATGAGAGATTTAATGTTTCAGTACCACCATTGATTCAATAAATAGTTGCCTGGAAAAGAATTAAGCCGGATACCAGATCATTTCACCCTTCATGCCAAAGACATTATATATGCCTTTGGCACCTCAGAAGGTCCATCACCAGGCAGGAGGTAGGATGATCGCAAATACGTCTTACTCTTCTGATAATCAAGGTTCCAAACTTTTGTCCCAGGAAAAAGGCAGTGACCAGAACCACATAGGTATACCATGCAAAACCCAGATGAGAGACAAGTCGAAGTGCAATAACAATTATCACAGGTAGATGAATCGCCAGAAACCACTGCAAGGTGAATCGATCCACATTGGCACGCCAGTATCCGAAAGGAATATTGACCACGATAACTACCAGGCTTATAAGAAGAAGTTTCATTCCAAGGTGAATATACCAAATATTATAATGATCTACTGAACATAAATTGCTGATTCCTCGAAAAGAAGTTGTACTTTTGCATATAATTTCTTAGAGGGGAACAATTTAGCATTACAGTTGTTATCCTTTATGAGATTACAATAAAAGTAATATTTATAAATGCTGTTTTTAATAAAAAAAAGAAATCATGAGTAACGGTACAGTAAAATTTTTCAACAACACTAAAGGTTTTGGATTCATCACTCCCGATGACGGAGGAAAAGATGTATTTGTTCATCAGAGCGGATTAAATGACGAAATCTCTGAAGGAGACAAAGTTAGCTACGATGTTCAGGAAGGTCCAAAAGGATTGAACGCTTCAAACGTCACTTTGCTATAATAAGACACTCTGACTTTAAAGTATTAGTGAAGCCTGTCATTTATTGACAGGCTTTTTTTATGGCCAAAAAATGCTCCGCCAAAAGGATCATTAAGAACTAGTCTTTTTGAACCACAACTACCCAATCTTTTAAAGAATCTTCAGGTGGATTACCCAGGCTCCGATTGCCTCCGCCAATCAGAGCTGAAACACTACCCTCCTGCAGGTCTCCACCCGTTCTCGGATTGAACCATTTCACAACAAAGGAGCTGTCTGAAGCAATGCGAAGTCTGGCATTTCCCGTGCCAGCAGGGAGATACACAACATACAATTCAGCCGGTATGTTCAGGCAATAGACTCCCTCTGCCCCCACCAGTTCATCTGCACTTTGCATCTCTTCAAGGGGAAATTGGCTCAAAAATTGAGTGGCAAATGTGGATTGTTTCCACCAGTTGGTCCGGCTGCGAAAATCCTCCAGACCAAGATCGTTGTGAGGGAAGCGATACCCGAAATACCATTCCACACCTGTTGCTCCAGCCATAAGGGCACCCCACAAACAGTGGTTCCTGATGGTATCATGATTGGCATCATGGGAGTCGGGCATAGCACCTTTCCAGGCCGGTCCGATCTCATCCAGGTTAACAATCCATCTCAATCCGGCACTTTCTGATTCATGCACCCATTTTTTCACTCGTTCGTGCACTTTGGCCGGATTTCCTATTTGTAGCGAAGGACCATCCAGGGACTCAAATCCAAGCATGGGTGTCAGGTATGCATCCTGATTTTCATCATCCGAATGGGTATGCAAAACTACATTGGAAGGATAGGGATTGATCTGCTTGATGTACCCGGCCATGGCCTTCTTCTGCTCATCGGTCTGACCAATGGGAGTCCAATGTGCAGGTCCATTCTCCTCCCCCAGATTCCAACTAATTGCCAGGTGATGACCGAAACGGGCTATAAGCTCGCGTAAATAAACCCTCCGTTGAACCCCTGTATACCCACTATCGAGCAAACATTCATTTTCGGTCTCTTGCAACACATAGTGTGCCATAATGCCCAGTGTCTCCATATATTCAAATACAATTTCCCACTGGTCCAGCTTGCTGCAGTCGAACCTGTAACGTTCATTGTAATCGGTATAGGGCCATACATCTTTTCCGTCCCCGATAATATTCATGGTGAGCATATAGACCGAATTCACCCCGGCCAAATGAAGATAATTTAAGGCTCCTATCATACCCTTACCGTTTCCATTCTTCCAGGTAGGATCTCCTTCATTCCAGTCGTTTACATGAGATTCATACCGGTGCAGACTCTCCTTCGGGTCGGCCTCTCCTTCCCTGACCACACTTTTCAGACTAAAACGTGAGGTCTGGTCAAAACCATCATAGGCCAGGAAGTTTTCCGGACTGTCGGCCCCGTTCTTTATCCAGATCTTATCCGTATCCTGGAACCTGAAATACCCTTTTCCTCCATTAATAATTCTACCTCTTGCCCTGAAATCAGAGCCGGTCTTGTCCGATCCCATAATCTCGAGTGTTCCCTCTTCCCCATCGGGGCCAACCGGATCTCCCTGATCGCTTCCGTCAACCACAGCAATGTTCTTTCCTCTTTTGAAGAAGACCTGATATTTCCAGGATCCGGTAACATCCGGTCTGAAATGCACCTTCCAAATGTTTCCTTCACTGGCTGAAGTTTCACCTGCATTTCCATCAGCCGCAAAATATCCCGGAACTTTGTAGGACTTTGATCCGCTGGTAAAAATCACCTCCAGTTTATAGTCCAGAAAAGGATTCTCTTTTGCATATTCTGAAGTCTCAGGACCCTCTATTTCGAGTGTAACTTTATGCCACTGTTTTAGTTCGCCAACAATTTCAATGTCAGGTTTTGTTGAGCTCTGGCATGAGAATACCATAAAGGCAAGCAGTAAATAAACAGGGTACTTCATAATTTGGGTTGATTTGAGTTTCTCTGTCTAAATATAGGTTATGATAGCCAATAGTCAATATCACTGGTCACCGAAATATCTAATAATAATCGCTAACTTATCTCCCCAACCTTCAACTAACGATCAAATCATGAGAAATTTCTATGCTTCCACAGGACTTGTTATAATGCTTATTGGGTTTAGCGCATGCTCCAGGCAGCAATCCATTAAACTATTTAATGGCACTGATTTAGAAGGGTGGTATACATTTATTCAGAACAGAGGTCGCAACGATGATCCCAAAAAGGTATTTACTGTGCAGGAGGGCATGATCAGGATCTCCGGAGAGGAGTGGGGTTGCATTACCACAGATAAAGAGTATGAGAATTACAGGCTAACGGTTGAATTCAAATGGGGTGGCCTCACCTTTGAACCCAGAGTAGACAGAGCCAGGGATAGCGGGGTGCTATTGCACTCCCGGGGAGAAGATGGCAGTTCCCAGGGGATCTGGATCCATTCCATTGAGTGCCAGATTATCGAAGGCGGTACAGGTGATTTTATTGTGGTGGGAGATGGCAGCGATCAATTTCAAATCACATGTGGAGTCAGTCCGGAAAGGCAGGGTAACTCATATGTTTTTAGTCCACAGGGCGAGAAAGTGACTATAAACGAAGGCCGGATCAACTGGCACGGACGTGATCCGGGTTGGGAAGATACCCTGGGTTTCAGAGGTAGCAATGACGTGGAGAAAGCGTTGGGCGAATGGAACAGGTTAGAGTGCATTGCAAAAGGGGATAGCCTGACTTTTTTCCTGAATGGCCAACTGGTAAATAGCGCTGAAAATGTTCAACCGCGCAAAGGCCGGATACAAATTCAATCCGAAGGCGCCGAAATCTTCTTCAGGCGCGTAGATCTAAAACCAATCCAATAATAAGGCTAATTGATGGTCAGCTTATAGGCCACAACCCTGTTGTCAAAGAATGTGGGAACATAGACCACCTGTTCTTCCATATTGAATCCTATATCCGCCGAATTAATCTCCTGGTCAGATGTTTTTAACAATGAGAGTTTGTTGTAATCCGGTGAGATAATAAAAACTTCACCAGACCAGCTAGATGTGAGATAATAACCTTGTTTGCCGGTGAACTCAACGCCATCGCCATGACCAATGTCGGTGGTGACCACCTTTGCCTCTCCGGTAGAACGATCTATTACCTTCAAATCCTGACTCCCTGAGGAGGTAAGCAGTACCCGGTATTCTTCAATATAGAGTCCGTTGGGTCTATTCAATCCTTCCTTAATCCACAATTGCAGCTTGCCTCCACTATAGATCCATATGATACCTGTATCTGAATCGGTAAAGTATACCTTACCATCCGGACTAACCGCCACATCATTCAAAAAGGTAGCTCCCTCTACTGGAATCCTATCCACTATTTTGGCTTTTTTTATACTTATCACCACCAGCTCGTCAATGTCTGCCACATAGAGTTTCCCACCCAGGATCGCCATCCCTTTAGGTGCATTTAAACCCGTAACCCACTTCAGTGATTGTATGGTTCCGTCCAATTTAACAACTGAAATAAATCCTTCGCTGTTTTTCTCGGCCGGACTCCCATTAATGCAACTCACAAAAAGCTGGTTGAGATTCTTGTCATATAAAACTGATTCACAGGTGTTTAAAACCTCATCTGTGCGCCATATCTCGGTCAGAGTGGATTGTGCACCAACTGTGGCACCTAACGTAAACAATACCAGGAAGAAAGACAATTGGAGGGAGCGTTTCATAATAACGATTTTAGAGATGAGAACTACATCATTTTTTTCAATTACTAAGATATGAAATGTTAATCAACAATGCATTTGATCAGGAATATTGATAAACCCCATTTGATTCATTAACTTCGACATAGCGTAGAATAGGCACTCGCATGGCTATAATTATATTCTTATAGCGAATTTACCATAGATTGATGAGAAAGAGAAACCAGGAGATTACAGATAAGCGGATCATTGAAGAGGTACTTTCTCAATCTACCATTTGCAGAATTGCTATGATTGATAATGGAGAGCCCTACCTTTTACCCTTCAATTACGGCTATAAAGACAATTACATCTACATCCATTCCGCGTCAAGGGGAAAGAAAATCGATGTTTTACGGGCTCACCCCAGGGTCTGTTTTGAGGTTGAACAGAAAACCGGATTAATTAAAGGCACAAATGCGTGTGACTGGTCTACGCTCTACCGGTCGGTGATCGGTTATGGGGAAATTGATATTCTCACTGATTTCGATAAAAAGAGAGAGGGACTTGAGATTATCATGGCTCAACATGGAGGTTCTGAACACACCGAGTTTCAAGACAAGCATGTGGAGGCTGTGGTGATCCTGAAACTGACCATAGATACCCTTACCGGGAAACAATCCAGCAACTGGGAGCGAGTTCAGGAGGAAACCTGTTTAACCCTGGAGACTGATCGGCTGCACTTGCAGGAAATTTCCTGGGACGATCTGGACCAGCTTCATCAACTTCATTCCATTCCTGAAGTGGATGAATTCAACACGCTTGGAATTCCTTCATCCGTAGAGGAGACTAAAAATATTATGGGGAGGGAAATAGAGGCTCAGATGAATGTTCAAAGATCGAGCTATACCTGGAAAATTGAATTGAAAGCGGGAGGTCAGTTCATCGGACTGGCTGGTATCACACTCTCCAATGACAAATTCAGGCTTGGTGAGATTTACTATAAGTTCGATCCTCAATTCTGGGGGAAGGGCTATGTCACAGAAGTAGCCAATAAGCTCATTTCAACTGGTTTTGAGGTGTTTGAACTTCATAAGGTGGAAGCGGGGGTGGCCGTGGGGAATAAAAGGTCGATCAAAGTTCTGGAGAAGGCCGGAATGAAAAGAGAAGGATTGAGAAGAAAGATACTGCCCATTCGTGGTGATTGGGTGGATAATTACCACTACGCCATTGTGGAGAATGACCTCCTGTAGTTTTATTTCTACTGGCCCCTCCTTTCACCAAGGGATGACAACCTGATTACCCTGTCGGGCCTGTTGACCACCACGTAGACATTGCCATCCGGATCCAGTCCAATATCCCTTACACGACCGTAATTCTTCATGATCACCTCCTGGTGCATGACCCGGTCTTCATCCAGATCCAACAGGATGACCTCTTCGTACTTAAGTGCTCCCACAATCAGTTTATTCTGCCATTGAGGGAACTCATCTCCCTGATAAAATTCAATACCACACACCGCGATGGATGGTTTCCAGTAGATGCTGGGCTGGGCATACCCCTCTTTCCTGGTAAATTCCGAAACAGGGGTTCCATTGTAATTGCTGCCATAGGTGATCACTGGCCAGCCATAATTGGCTCCACTTCTGATCAGGTTAAGCTCGTCGCCACCAAGGGGACCATGTTCAGAGGCCCAGATCTCATCTGTTTCGGGGTGTACTGATATTCCCTGGGGATTCCTGTTTCCAATGGTAAACAGAGTTGATAATCCCTGACCTATAAAAGGATTGTCTACCGGAACGGTCCCATCGGGATTGAGTCGGTGAATCTTTCCATTGGGTCTGGAAGGGTCCTGGGCCTGGTCCTGGGCGCCGCGGTCACCAATGCTAAAATAGAGGTATCCTTTCTGATCAAAAACGATCCTGTTCCCGTAGTGGTGCCTGGTGGTTCGGTAAGTCTCCAGAGGTGCTTCGTAGATCAATTGCTCATCCACCCACTTCATATCCTCAATTCGGCCTCGTACAATTCGGGTCATGGCAGGAGGCCTCTCCTCTCCCTCCCTCTTCTCTATTTCGTGGCTGTAGGACAAATAGACCCATCCATTCATCTTATAGTCTCTGTCAATATTCACATCCATTAATCCTCCCTGCCCTTCGTTCAATACAACCGGAGTCCCCGAAATAGGACTTTCAACCAGCTCCCCCGCCACCACCATCCTTAACCTTCCCGGTTTTTCAGTGATCAGCGCACTATCCCGATTTAGAAAAACAATGGCCCAGGGAATTTCCAAATCATCCAGCCAAATATCGGTCTTAATGGTGTAGTCTAAAGTCTCCAGTTTTTCAGGAGGATCTGGCTTAACAACTCCCACCCTTGATTCCTCCTCATAGAGGAATTCTACCAGTAACTTAATATCCTCTTCCGACAGGGTATTTTCTTAGGAGGGCATTCCCAGGTGGGGAACGCCGAATTTGATATTGCGACTCACATACCCTGCCCCATCCCCAAATTGCCAGATGCCATCAATGAGGCTCTGGGCATTTCCTCCCTGCAGGTCAGGACCATGACAAGATGCACATGAACTGCTGTAGATCGCCATTGCTTTCCCTGAAGACTTTTGCACAGGAGTTCTCCTGTCCTGATTGCATGAAGCAAGTAGAATGAGAATTGAAAAAGACCAAATCAGGCGCAAATTGAGATTAATATTTCCAGGGATTCTCATGGCCATATGTTTTTACTGTAAGTAAAGACATTTGGATCATTAATGCAAAATACGCACCTTTCAAAATGTTCAAGCATGCCATTGTACGAAAACCCTGCCCGGAAATAATCCACGGGCTCACTGCCGCCTCACTGGGTGTCCCTGATTATCAGAGAGCAATGGATCAGCATGCAACCTATATTGAAGCACTTCATTCGTGCGGATTAAAGGTGTTGGTGCTTGAGCCTGATTCGTTATATCCCGATTCT
>Ga0164313_10003251_pt1 | contig 14505 bp, 12 predicted proteins | sample GuaBasSedimGuay4_FD_113735 | JGI IMG/M metagenome (GOLD analysis project Ga0164313, IMG submission 113735) | Subseafloor sediment microbial communities from Guaymas Basin, Gulf of California, Mexico - Guay4, Core 4569-4, 0-3 cm | ecosystem: Environmental > Aquatic > Marine > Hydrothermal vents... | reverse complement strand
GCCCTCCGCCACGACCCAATGCACCAGCCCCATAGGCGAAGCCTACGCGGCATTCAGCCGATCCTTCCACCTATCTAGTACCGAGTGGCCGTCGTAGTTCTGGTCGTCTGAATAAAGAATCCGCCTATTGGTCAATGCCTGATGCGAATGCCTGCACGATGAGAAATGGGAAAATGAGGAAACCGGCACTACTCATCGTTCTCGGCAGCGCGGTCTTGGTGCTCTTGTCATGCGCTTCGCAGCCACCGCCACAGCCACAGCCGCAACCTTCGTCAACTTCAGGCGTGCCACCGAGCGATGTTCCACAGGACTGGACTCACTGCGAGGCGCACCGAGATTGTGCGATGGTCGGACTCGGCTGTTGCAGCTGTAGTCCCGTGTTCTTCGTGAACTCGAGGTTCCTCGAACAAGCGCAGGAACGCTACAGCCCTGACTGCAGCGAAGATGTGGTTTGCACCGCGGAGGCGTGCGCACATTACCCTATCTGTTTCAACGGAACGTGCGCAGGCTGGGACTGGAATGGCCCGCGACCCGATGAGTAGCAGGAGTACAACGCCAAGCGGAAGTCCAGTGCAGCGACTGCGGCGACTACCGCGTACGCGATGACGGCCGGGCGTACGGCGACGTCGAGGAACCAACAGGCGAGGGCGGCCACCAAGCTGAGCAGCTGTAGCCAGGCGAGCCAGCGGGACCAGCGCGCGTACGGGTTGGGCGATGCGGGCGGCGCATGAACTGGCACCAGGGCGCCCGAAGAGCCCCGGGTCGCAGAGAGCACGCACCGGTGCACCCCAGAGCACCGGTCGGCGCGCTCCCCTAGGCCACGTCGAAGAGGTCATCCGGCCACGTAGGCGGGGCCCGGGCCGGGGTCGCCTCGATGGGCTCTGCCGGCAGACCGAGGCAGCGAAGGAGTGGCCTTCGTCGTGGGCATTGTCGGAGCCGCCATGGATGCTCAATCCACGACGGGCGAGCAGTCGCTCGATTTGTTCGATCGCTGCACCGAGCGCTGCCGCGACCTCGCGGTCTGCTGGCGAAACCATGGGCGAGGACGCCGCATTCGAGGAAACTGCGCATCTCGGATTCCACGAAGGCGCAAGGGCGACCCCAGTCGACCGGAGCCGGGATTGGGACCGAAGGCGAATGGCGTAACTGGGCGCCATTGGGTCACACGTACTCTCCGCCGACGCGCACCAGCGTATGATGCTCGTGCGTACGGCCGAGGACGATGTCCACGGTGTCTGCCGGGCAGCCGACTTCCCAGAGCAGCATCTTGCCGACGAGTTTCACCAGGTCCGCGTCCGAGACGCCCGGGGCCCGGTCCTGAACGCGCACCCCCCACTGGTCCGATCCCGGAAAAACCTCAGCCCACGCGAATACACCGCCGCCTACGGCCACCAACTCCCACATCTGCCCCCGAGAACCGCCCGCCCCCGGGCCGGTCGCCGAGGACTTCCGGAAGGTGACCTGTTCGAGTTCCGGGGTCACGAGGAGTAGCGCTCCCGGACGAGCTCCCCGAGAGCCTCCCGGAGGCTCTCCGTGACATACCCGTACTCTTCCTCGAGGACCTTCTGGGCCGCCTCGGCGGAAGACCGTCGCTCGTCGTCGAGGCCATTGCCACCGTCGAGGAGCGCGAGCACGTCGTGGGCGATGACCCCGACCTGCTTCTTGTGATCCCCATAATAAGCATCCCGGAGCTTCTCGATGAAGCGCGGGAAGAGGCGCGTATACTCGACCTTCTCCCCCGGGTGATCGATCGCGTGGCCCGCGACGGTGGTGATGAGATTGCGTCGAAACGCTTCGTGTTCCGAGTCGACGCCAATCTTCTTTTCGAGGGACCTCATCAAATCCTCGTCCGGGTCCTCGTACTTGCCGGTGACGGTGTTGAAGACCTTCTCCTTTTTGACCCAGTACGACACGTTGCTGACGTAGCGGTCGAAGAGCTCGTGATACTGCGTCTCTTCGATCAGGCCCGTCGAGCTCCGGAGCTCGTCGTCGACGAGGTCGAGCCAACAACCGTGGACCTGGCCCACGAAGGCCTCGTGGTCCTGGTAGCCGCGTTCGGCACTCTGCTTGAGGAAGTCGTGGTCGGCCCGCTCGACGAAGGCGGTGAGGCGCCCGATCACGTCGAGGGGTGACATGAACGTGCGCGCCGGGTCGTTCGCCGCCTCGAGGAGGACCGCACGAATCTCTCGCGGCGAGGCCCCCGTGAGGCCCTCGTAGACGTCGACCGAATTCCACTCCTCGGCAACCAGGCGCACGCCGCTCGCGAGCTCCCGGGCCTCTTCCGCCGAGAGCCGCCGGGGCACCTGCCCGTGCGCGTAGAGGCTGGCCTTCTCGAGGGGGGTGAGATCGGCCGCGACACGGCCGAGGGTCGAACTCTCGAAGTGGTCGGGCACCGACCGGCACAGACGCGTCAAGACGGCCCAAAGCGCCGCGACGTAGGTCGTGTGGGGGGCGACGTGGCGACGCACCTGCGGGGTGATCTGCGAGTCGTAGATGGACCGCTCGTCTTCGTGACTCAGCAAGTAGGGCACCCGCACCTGGGATAGCCGACCGCGGAACGAGTTGTACTCGTGATGCTCCCGGAACGCCTGCAGGTGGACTTCGTTCGAGCTCGCGACGAGAACCGCGTTGATCGGAAGATTGCTGAGCGGGAGGGCGACCTCGCCGGTCTCGATGGCGAGGAGCAGGTACTTCCACGCATCGAGGGGGCGCTTGAGCAGGTCACTGAACTCGACGATGCCCCCGGAGGCATCGACGAGCTCACCGTAGGGCTCGTAGAGCGTCAACGAGCTCAGGCTCGCAGGCAGCGAGTTGAGGGTGCGGTCCGCGGTGATTTGCCGCTCGGATGCATCGACGGCCATCTGGGGACCGATGGTCACGGCGCCCACACGGTAGCGCCGGGAGACGTAGTAGCGCTCGACCTGCACGTGGGAGAGCACCTTGGCGAGATCCCCGCGGTAGGCCGTCAGGAGCGCCTCTTGAATCTGCTGGTTCTTGTGGCCGAGCTGGCCGTTCCAGATCCAATCCGGCACCGACCCCTCGATACCGGCCGCGTCGTAGGCCCGACGCAGGAGGGTCCGACGCTCATCGAGGGGCAGCAGCAAGACCGGATGCTCGCGGAGCTCCGACGGGAGCTTCACGTCGATGTTTGCGTCCGGGAGATGGGCCAAGGAACGGCCAGACACGGTCCCGTCGTCGGTGGAGCCGAAGCCGATGGTCTTGCCGTCGCGGCCCCGCGGGAAGATCCAGCTGAAGCGGTAGAGGGCTCCCTCGTCCAGGGTCGAGTAGTGTTCGAGGGCGCGCATCAGCGATTGGACGAAGGTCGTCTTGGCGCTCCCGTTGGGGCCGTGAAGCAGCACCAAGCGGTTCGCCCTGCCCTCCTGTACGAAGTTCGAGAGCACCCCGTAGAACGCCTCCTGGAGCACCTCGTGGCCAACCAACTTCTCGGATCGGGTCTCCTCGAAGGACTCGGCGAAGGGCTGGTCGAAGAGACGAAAGCGCCGAGCCGGGCCCCAGGGCCGGTCGACCTCGTACTCGCCGTAATGGTCGAAGGCCCCGCGCAGGTAGCGGGCCGCATCACGGGTATGGCGGGCCGGGTGCTCGAGAGCCAGACCGAGGTACTCCTCGAAGCTGAGCACCCGCTTCTGCGCTTCGAAGCGCCCCTGAACGGCGTCGGCGATCCGGCCGAGATCTTCTTTGACCCCCACGGCGCGTTACTCGACCGGGAGGACAACCGCGAGGGTGCGGTTTTCCGGGATGCAGTTGGAAGCCGTGCAAACGGCGAAGGAGACGTCGCACACCACGCGGTGCTCACCGGCGGCGGACGCGGTGAAGGGGACGTCGAAGCGCGCGAGGGCCGCGCCGAACTCGGCGGCGTCCCCGGCTTCGAGCTCGGAATTCGGGAAGGCGACGCCGTCGACGGAGTGCACCGTGATGGTCGTCGGGAACTCTTCGTTCATGTGGTACTCGCCCTTCGGCGTGATGCGGATGTCGAACTGCGCGAGCTCTCCGTTCGCGTAGGTGTCCGACGCGGTGGCGCGCAGCTCGAAGGTCGGGTCGTCGACGAGGGGACCGGCTTCGGAGTCATCGCCCGACGGGGCCTCCGGCTGGGCTTCGGCCCCGGCGCCCGGGTCCGCGGCTTCGACGTTCCCGGCCCCCTCGGTGCTCTCTGGGGGGGCCGTCTCGCTGGGGGCTTCGTCCTCGCAGGCCCCGAGGGCGAAGGCGAGCAGGAAAATGGTCATGAGTCGAAAGGTCGTCATGGTGGTCCTCTGGGAGTCCGCGGGCTGTCTTGGGCCTATCTTGCGGGAGTCTTGGGGGAGTTTGGGGTGCAGTCTCGAGAGCAGCAGTCGTTGTCGTTATCGCAGGCGGCGGCCGTGGCGAAAAGCCCCGAGCCGAGTATGTTCTCCCCCGTGCCGTGTTTCGGCAAAGGGCGTTTCTTTTTGATCGCGGCGGCGGCGTGGGCCTTGGGAATCTGGGGGTCCTGGGCCGCCGGGTGCGGCGCCCCGCCGCCGTGCTCCTCGAGCTCCTTCTGCCCCGAAGGCACCGTCTGCGCCGCGACGGGGGCCTGCACGCCCCTCGATCCCGCCGCGGGGCGCTTCACCCGGGCCGTCTGGGTCGTGGCCCAGGACTGGGGCGGTATCGGCGCCGCGGGTACCTCGCGCGATACCGACCTACTCCCAATCGGGGGCGATGACGGTCAGATCGCATACCTGACGTTCGGACCCATCCCCGATACCGGCCGAGTCGAAAAGGCGGTCCTCGTGCTCTGGCCCCACGTCACCTGGGACCCCCCAGGGGTCCCGGCCCGCCTCGCTGCCTACCGCACCGAGAGTTTCGAGGGCCCGATCCTCGGCCGGCGAAATGCCCCCCGGCGAAGCCGCCTCCCGGTGAGCGAGGCCGGAATTGCCCCGGGAGCGACCCGATTACTACACTTCGACGTCACCGAACCTGTGATCGAGGCCCAAAGGACGGGCTCGACGGAGATCTCGCTGGCGATCGTTTCGCGGGGTGACGAGGCCGCCGCCCTTCGCTTCGCGTCTCCCCGATCCCTCGCCTTCGGGCGGCGTCCGCGCCTCGAGCTCACCGTCCGGTGATACTCGGTTGAATTGAGGGGCCCAATTGGCCCACTCTGGCCGTGCCTCATGCGTCGAACGAAGCGGCTCGGGCGATACCAGCTCACGGAACGTATCGCCTACGGGGGGATGGCGGAGATATTCCGGGCCTTCACCTTTGACGACGACGATTTTCGCCGCGACGTCGCCATCAAGAAGCTTCTTCCGCATTACGTCGAGGATAAGAACTTCATCGACATGCTGACCGACGAGTTCAAACTCGTCAGTCATCTCCGGCACCCAAACATCGCCGAGGTCTACGAACTCACCGAGCTCGAGGACACCCTGCTCATCGCCATGGAGTTCGTCGACGGCAAGGATCTCCGGTCCGCAGTCGAGAAGGCCCGACAGCGGGGCGACAGCCTCCAGTTCGACGACATCGCCTACATCTTGGCCCGAGCCCTCGACGGGATGCACCACGCTCACATCGCCCGGGACGAGAACGGGGACCCCTTGCGCATCGTGCACCGGGACTTCAGCCCTTCGAACATCCTCGTCGCCTACGACGGCACGGTGAAGATCTGCGACTTCGGGATCGCGAAAGCGACCCACAATCGGGTGCAGACCAAGACCGGCATCATCAAGGGCAAAGTGAAGTACATGTCGCCGGAGCAAGCCTTCGGTCGCAAGCTCGACTGGCGGAGCGACATCTTCAGCGCCGGGAGCGTGCTCTACGAACTGGCGACGGGGGCGGCCCCCTTCTCTGCCCCGAACGAAATCGACCTCATCTTCGCGGTCCGGGACGCCGAACCCAAACCCGCGGGGCAGGTGAACCCCCACATCCCCGAAGAGCTCCAGCGCATCATCGAAAAGTCGATGACCCGCTCACGTTCCGGTCGATACCAGACATCGATGGAATTCCGCGACGCGCTCCTCGGCTTCCTGCGTCGATACAACCCGAAATACCGCCGGACGAAGCTCGCCCGCTTCTTGAAACGGCTCTGGTCCGAAGAGATCGAAAAGGAGCTGCGTGCGATGGAGGAGTTCGTCGTCGACGCCTCCCCAGTCGAGAACCTCGGCAAGAACCTCATCGCCGACTCCCTCGGACCCGACGCGGCGTTCTCGACGTTCAGCCCCAACCCCACCAGGACCATCAATCCCGAGGCGGTAGACGGCCTCGGCAACCTCGCCGAAGAAAAGACCGTCGACGACCCGGTCCACGACGCCAAGACCGAGATGATCGGGGCGCCCCCCCATCGGGCGACGGCGCCGGTCCGAAAGCCCCAAAGGCCCCGGGGAGGCCGCACCCTGAACCCGATCCATACGGACAAGACCGCTCTGACCGACGCGAGCGGAGCGGGCGATTTCGACGATCTGCCGGGCGACAAGACGATGGTCGAGACGCCGCCTGACGGTCACTCGACCGAAGAAGAGTAGCGAAAGCGACGGTCTCCCCAGGATCTCCTCAGCCTTTCCTCGGGTTCATGAGGCCCGTGTGCTCAATTGACCATATCGAACGCGCCCCGAAACGGGGTGTATTCGTACACATGGGGAATATTCGTTCTGTGGTCTGGGCCTCGGCCCTCGTCGCCGCACTGTCCGGCTGCAGCTTGGTGCGCAGCACCAACGACTTCACGTTCGCGGATGCTGGCAGCGACGCGGCAGACGCATCGGACGCCTCAGACGCGGCCGATACGCGGGAAGACGCCCCCCTCGACGTGGGAGTGTGCGCCGTGGCGACGGACTGCCCAGCGCCGCCGCGGACCGTGATGGACTGCGTCGCCGGTGCGTGCGAGCGGGTCGGCTGCGAAGAGGGCTGGGGGGACTGCGACGGCGCGACGGCGAACGGCTGCGAAGCCGACCTCTCTTCGTCGGTCGACGACTGCGGCGCCTGCGGTGCGGCCTGCAGCTTCCCGGGGGCCATTCCCCGGTGCGCGGCCGGCGAGTGCGTCCTGGACGCCTGCCGGGGCGGCTTCGCCGACTGCAATTCGGCTCCTTCGGACGGCTGCGAGGCCAACCTCGCCACGCTCAGCACCTGCGGGAGCTGCCTCGTTACCTGCGCCGCGGACGAGCTCTGTGACACGAGCGCAACGCCGCCGGCCTGCGCCCTCGACTGCGCCGCGACGATTTGCGGCGAGAGCTGTGTCAACCCGACCAACGACCCGATGAACTGCGGGGCCTGCGCCACCGTGTGCCCGCTGCCGGCCGACGCCGGCGTCGCCGACACCACCTGCGCGGCGTCTGTCTGCGGGATCACGTGCCTCCCCGACCGGGCCGACTGTGACACCGACCCCTCGACCGGCTGCGAAATCAACACGTCGAACGACGCCGTCAACTGCGGGGCCTGCGGAGTGACCTGCGACGCCACCCGCGGCGCCGTCTACTGCGAGAGCGCCACGTGCATGGTCTCGATGTGCGACGCCGGATACGGCGACTGCAACGCGGACGGCCTCGACGGTTGCGAGGCGGACCTCGGCGTGAGCACGACGCACTGCGGGGCCTGTGGCAACACGTGCGCGGCGGGGACCGAATGCATCGCCGGGGTATGCGACCCCGTCGTGGACGCCAGCCCGGGTTCGCAGCACACCTGCGTGGTCCGCCGCAGCGGCCAGGTGGCCTGCTGGGGCCGCAACGAGCGCGGCCAGAGCAACCCAAGCGCCGCCCCGACCCCGGCGGAGGCACCGGCGATCATCCGGACCGGCCCCCTGGTCACCGACCCCGAGCTCGCCGCGCGGTTCGTCGCCGTCGGGCGCGACTCGACCTGCGTCATCGCGATGGACCGCACCCTCCAGTGCTGGGGAGTTAACAACGTAGGCCAGCTCGGCGACGGCACACTGGTTTCGAGAAACACCCCAGGTCCCGTCGTCTCTTCAGACGCCACCTTCGGGGCCCGCACCTTCTTCGACCTCGACGTAGGCGGCTACTTCGCCTGTGCCCTCGACGACCTCGGAGACGTCTGGTGCTGGGGTCGCGGAGGCGCGGGGCAGACCGGGACCGGGTCCCAGACCCTCGAGGCCACCCGCGTCCTCGGCATCAGCGGCCCTGCCACTGCGATCGCCGTGGGGGACAACGTGAGCTGCGCCCTCCTGGTCGCCGGCACGGTCGAATGCTGGGGCGGGAACGGCAAGGGCCAGCTCGGCCGCGGCCCCGGGGGGCCAGCCACCACCCCGACCCCCGGGCCCGTACTCGGAATCTCCGGCGTCGCCGCCCTCGACGTGACGTTTCAGACCGCGTGCGCGATCGACGACACGGAAAGGCTCTTCTGCTGGGGAGCTCGAGGGGCCGATGCCTTCCCCGCCCCGGGAGACCCGTCGGCCACGCCGACAGCGCAGCTCGTCGCGACGGGCGTGACGGACGTGTGGATGAATGGGCAATCCGTTAGCTGGAATGATGCCGGGGGAGCGACCTGCGCCGGGCGCAACCTTGTCGGGAACCTCGGGGACGGGACTTTGACCAACCGACCCTTCCCAGGCGCTGCAGTCCCCGCCCTCGACCATCTCGATACCTATTTCTCCGGCGACGCGACCGCGTGCGCTCTGGACGGTTCGAGCCTGCTCTGCTGGGGAATCAACAGCACGGGACAGGTGCAGCGGGATACGCTCAATCACGAGACCCCGACGGCGCTCGTAGACGCCGCCGGGGCACCGAGCACCGGACTCCGCGCGGCGGCGATCTCCTATCGTACGGCGTGCCGCATCGAGAGCGACGGAACGGCATCCTGCTCGGGTATCGGGCCCCGGGGCGACGGCACGTATTCTACGGGGTCACGACCCGTCGCGGTATCGAACCTCACTGACATCCAGGACATCGACAGCGGCGTGGGATTCAGCTGTGCCATCGAGGACCTCGGTGGGACCGACGGGACGCAAGCCTTCTGCTGGGGGAACAACGGCGGGGATATGCCGATGGGCCGGTCCGGCGGGGTGGCCTTGGTCCCGGAGCAGGTCCCCTTGGCGGGTGAGGAGACCGACCTCGCAGCCGGCTATGGACACATCTGCGCCATCCAGCCCCCCGGCCAGGTCTATTGCTGGGGCCGCAACGACTCGGGGCAGCTCGGCCGCGACACCAGCGGCGCCCCAGCCCTCCCGGGCCCCGCGGTACCCGGCATCACCGACGCGGTGTCCATCGCCGCGGGGCGACACCACACCTGCGTCGTCCGGGCGACGGGCGCGATCGCGTGCTGGGGCAAGAACACCGGCAGCCAGCTCGGCGATGGAACGGTCACCAACCGCACGGCCCCGGTCGAGGTGCTGGGTATCAGCGCTGCCATCGCCGTCGAGGCCGGGCACGGCCACACCTGCGCCATCGTCACGGGCGGGGAGGTTCTCTGCTGGGGCTATGGGAGCGACGGACGCCTCGGTGATGGCCTCAGCTCCGGGAGCAACTCCCCCGTGACGGCGGTGTCGCCGGGCTCACCGGCGGTCGATATCGCCCTTGGAGAAGGTCACACCTGCGCAGTCTACGCCGACGGAACCGCGGCGTGCTGGGGCGCCGGAGGCTATTACCAGACCGGCTTCGGCAGCACGGCACAGGTCGACGTACCGACATTGGTTCCAGGGATCGGCTCCGCGGCCTCCGTGGACGCCGCCTTCGACCCGAGCTTCGCCACCGTCATCCGCAACACGGACGGCTCCGCGACGTGCTTCGGCTACGACGTCATGGGCGCCTGCGGCACGGGCAGCGAAGTCTACGTCCTCTCCCCTCGCATCCAGGAGCTTCCATGAACCGGATCCCTTACGCCGCGGCGGCCCTCGTCGCGCTGTCTCTCTCGGCTCCCCCGGCCCTTGCCCAGGACGCCGCCCATGAAAGCGAGGGCCCGACGGAGCCAGGGGCAGATGTCACGGACTCCCCGGAGGCGGGCGGCGAAGACGCGCAGCCGGGAGACGCGGAGGCCCGCGGTCTCTTCGAGGCCGGCCAGGTAGCCTTCGAGGACGGCCGCTTCGAAGAGGCCTTCGACCGCTTCCTCCGCAGCTACGAGCTCAGCGGCCGGGGCGTCCTGCTCTACAACCTCGCGACCTGCCTCGACCGCCTCGGCCGTTACGGCGAGGCCAAGGAGTACTACGAACGATACCTCACTGACACCGAGGGAGCCCCCAACCGAAGCTACGTCGAGCGACGCCTCGAGATCCTCTCGGAGCACGAGACCGGCGAGGCCATCGAAGAATCGGCCCCCCCCGAAGACCAGGCCGTCCCTCAGCCCGAAGGGTCCGACGTCAGCACATCTGCGGCCCCGGAAGGGGGCACCCCGATAGGACCCATCGTGCTCTTTTCGGTCGCCGGGGCGTCTCTCATCGGCGCCGTCACGACGGCCCTCCTCGCCAACGCGAAGTATGGCGACCTCGAGGCGTCCTGCCCCGGGGGCATCTGCGACGAAACCGCCCGCAGCGACTACGACACCCTCGGGACCCTAACCCTCACCGCCGATGTGCTCTTTGCGGTGTCCGCGGCTTCCGCGATCGGAGGCCTGCTCTGGTGGCTCCTGACCGGGGACGACGAGGCGCCACCCGCCACCGCGGGCTGTGGTGCGGCGGGTTGCCGCTTGGAGGTTCAGGCGAGCTTCTGAGCCGACGCCTCGGCGGAGTAGAGCTTCGATGCGAGCTCGTTGCGAGAGTTGACCCCGAACTTCGCGAAGATGCGCGCGATATGGTTCGTGACCGTGCTGGCGCTCGAGCCCCGTTCGGCGGCGATGGCCTCGGTGGTGGCACCCCGGAGGAGCGCGAGGGCGACGCCCGCCTCGGCCTCGCTCAGGCAGTCGAGTTCGACCGGGGGCAGCGCACCTGCGGCAAACTCGTCGCCGGCCAGGCCGGGCACGGAGAGCCGAGAGAGTCGTGAACGGAGGCCGCCGGGCGCAAAGAACGCGGCGAGCTCGGTCGTCGTCGCCAGACCGAGTTTCTTCCGAGCGCGACCCGTGGTGTTGACGACCGCAGAGGTCGAGACCCCGAGCTCGTAGGCGACCTCCTTGGCAGAGCGCCCGCGCCCGAGGCGCTCCACCACCGACAACTCGCGGGAGGTCAGGCCGCGGGGGTCGGCGTGGTGGTCGTGGTTTCGGTGAGCGACGATGAAGCGACGCCCGTCGGTATCGAAGCGGTCGATGAGCGACCATCGACCATCGACGAGACCCGTCCACAGCTCGAGGGCTTCGTCGGGCGCCCGCCGCCGGAGGGGCCCCCGGGCCTTCTCGGTGGCGAGGACCGCCCGGCGCAGGCTCTCGGCCGCATGTCGGGCGTCGCCCTCGGCGTGGTGGATCTTGCCGTCGGCACCGAGGACCGCGTCGCCATCGGGGTCAGCCCCGGCCGAAAGCCGCCGAAGGAGCCGACACCCGGCCCCGATGTGCGCAGCCACCCGTGTCCACCGGGCGGTGGAGCTCCGTGACGGGGTAGCCCGGTGGGAGCGCCCGCCCCCGAGGGCGATGCCGCGGCCCTCTCCGTCGCTCGCCACGACCCCCACCTGATCCCTCATGGCCCCGCCGCTGGTCTCCGAGATCAACCGCTGGAATGGGATCGCGAGGCCGTGGGGTTCGAGGGCGTCGACCGCGGATCCGGCGACGACTCCGGCATCAAACATGATTCGCACAGCATCGATGGGGGCGCTCTCACTCGCCTGCCGGATCATCGGCTCCATGCCCTCGAGGATGCCGCCCCCGGCGACCGAATCGACGGAAATGCCGCGCTCTTGCACACGGAAAACGTGCGCAAAACAGCCGAGGCCAACGTCGAACCACGGCGCCGACGTTTCGACGAGCCCGCGGAGCCATTCGTCGAGGGAGCCGTCGAGGCGATACGCAGCTTCCACCACCTTCACGTAATCCATCGGCGCAATAATAACGCGAAAAGAACGCTCTCGGTAAGGTGCGTTCCTGAGCGTCGACGGATCCCGACGTCCGGCGACCCGTGCCTCGTCCCGACTTACTCGGCTTCGTGGATGACGGTCGTCGTCCGCCCGCGCTCGCGTCGCACGTCGCGACGGCTCTCGGCGAGGTACTCGACCCGACTCACGATCGGAGTCGTCGCCGGAGACAGGTGCCAGCGCGGGACGATCTCGCCGGCATCGGTTTGATGCCACCGAACGAAGCCGATGAAGGGCTGGTCGAGGATCTGGCGCTCGTTTCCGTCGACCGTGTCGAACCCCGGAGCGCCCTCCCTCACAATGAGTTCGATCTCGTCCGAGAAACCTTCGTCGTCTTCGCCGATGATCACGCGGTCGACTCGAGCGATCAGGCGGAAGGTACGTTCGCGGTCGAGGTCGCTGTCGGTGCGGATCGTGCCGATGGTCAAAATCATGACGCCGTCGGACCAGGTGACTCGGCGGTCGAGGTCCCGGGACCAATCCTCCCGCCAGCGCCCCTCGAGGGCGTCAGGGTCCGCCACGAAGTCGACGCCGTCCTCGAAGACTTCGGCGTGATCGCCGGTGAACGGCTCGATCGTCCGGGCTTCGGTCCCCGCCCCACCGCAGGCAGCGAGGGCCCACAGGAGGAAGAGGACAATGGACGAAGGGTGGTTCGGCAGGCGTCGCTTCATGGGGGCGGCGAATGCTAGCAGCCCGCCGGGGGCGCCGCGACCGAAGATCAGCGAGACCTCACGGCCTCACGGACCTGCGCTGCCGCGTAGCCGCATCCACAGTTTCACCAGATCTGGGCTCAGGGGGGCCAGGATGTCCAAGGTCTCGTCGCGGATCGGATGCTGGACCGAAACCGAATGCGCATGCAGCGCTTGGCGGTCGTGGCCAAGGCGGGCTTCGAGGTCCGGAGTCATGCCTGTATCGATGAAATCGAGGAAGGGCTGCTCACGCTCCGGCCCGTAGAGTTTGTCGCCGACGATGGGGTGGCCGATCTCCCGGAGGTGCACTCGGAGCTGATGCTGCCGCCCGGTCTCCGGGTGCAGGGTGACGAGCGTATGGGCGGGGCCGCGCTCCTCGACCACATAGGCCGTCCGAGAATCGTAGCCATCCTCCCGGACCTCCATCAGCACGTGGAGCCCTTCCCTCACGTGGGCGAGGGGCACCTCGATCCGTCCCTCGTCGTCCTCGATCACCCCGCGGACAATCGCCTGATAGGTCTTCTTGACCCGGCGGTCTTCGAAGGCGCGCTTGAGGCCGCGTTCGGCGTCGATGTGCTTGCCGCAGACCACGACCCCGCTGGTCTCACGGTCGAGGCGATGGGCAATGTGCGGCGTGGGGTCGCCGTACTTCTCGCGCAAGAGGTAGGTCAGCGTGTGGCGATGGTAGGTCGCCGTCGGGTGCATCGGCAGCCCCGAGGGCTTGTCGACGCCCAGCACGTCGTCGTCCTCGTAAACGACGCCGAAGTAGAGGGGCGTCTCAGGCTCCTCGAAGTGCGGACGGACGAGGAGGACAACCTCCCCGTCCTTGACCCGCTCCGCCGGACGACGTCGCCGCCCGTCCGCCATGAAGGCGCAGGACCGCACGATCGCGTTCGCTCGGGTACGGGAGAGACGCGGGATGCGGTTCTGGATGAACCGATCGAGGCGCAGTCCCGCGAGCTCCCGGGGCACCAAGAACGTGAGAACGATCCCCTCGGGATCACTGCCCGGGGGATGATCGGCCACTCGATGATCGATCCGCAGCAACGAGGAGCGGCGCGCTCCTCGTACTGCGCTGAGGCCTTAGGCCGCGCTGACGGCCTTGGCGGCCTGGACGGCCTTGGCGGCCTGGACGGTCTGGGCGGCCTGGGCAGCCTCGGTGGCCTTGTCGATTTTGACGACCTTGACGACCTTGCCAGACCGGATGCACCGGGTGCAGACCCGGATCCGCTTCGTCTGACCGTCCACGGAGGCGCGGACGCTCTGCAAGTTGGGCTCTTGCCACTTGCGGGTCTTGATATTGGAGTGGCTCACCTTATGAGCCTTCTGTCGGCTCTTGCCACACAGGTCGCAACGATATGCCATGATCTTCCTTGCCCAGCTCGGGGGCCGAGCGTGTAGCACCCACGGAAGCGGACCGCAAGACACGCATGGCTGAAGAACAGAGCACGAAGAGCGAAGCCCAGGCCCCGTCGACAAGGGACCAAAGGCCTGGTTCCGCCGCGAAGAACGGCAAGAACAAGAACAAGAACAACAAAAAGAACGCCCTTCTCGTCCTTTTGCCGGTGTTTTTAGTGCTGGCAGCCGGTCTCGGCTATCTGTTCAGAGCTTCTGGGCCCCTCGAGGAAGCCACCCTCCCGTTGGATCTGGACGACGGAGGCGTTGACAGGGCTACCAGCCGCGGCGCCACAGGCACGGCTTCCCTCAACGTCGAGGTCCTCGACACCACGGGCGCGCCAATCGCTGGGGCTCGATTGGCGCTCAGCATTCGCCCTGCGGCACGCCCCGGAGAAGCTCCTCGCCAAAGCACCACCGACGCCCGTGGGCGTGGGCGCTTCGATGCGCTGCCGCGAGGCGAGGGTACCTTGCTGGTTCATTCAGAGGGCCATGCTCGAGGGCACGTTCACGTTGCCCTCGAG
>Ga0164313_10003250_pt1 | contig 14506 bp, 14 predicted proteins | sample GuaBasSedimGuay4_FD_113735 | JGI IMG/M metagenome (GOLD analysis project Ga0164313, IMG submission 113735) | Subseafloor sediment microbial communities from Guaymas Basin, Gulf of California, Mexico - Guay4, Core 4569-4, 0-3 cm | ecosystem: Environmental > Aquatic > Marine > Hydrothermal vents... | reverse complement strand
CTTTACCATTTCAGAAGCCTTTATTGACCGTTTCGCTAAAAAAATGGGCGCTTCAATGGCGACAACAATGGCAGAAATCAGCGGTTTTGGTATTGCACCACAGTTAAGATGAATAAAAAGCGTTCAGTGTTCAGCATTCAGAAAAAGCAAGAGTATTTCATCTGTAGTCTTTTCTGAACGTTGAACGCTGAACGCTGCTTTTCTAATGCACAGACTTTGCAGAATTAATCGCTACATCCATTAAATCACCATTGACTAGAAAATGTACCCAGATACTGGCTGCATATCCCAGAGCAATAGCCCAGGACCATTTCATGTGGGCAAAGAAGGTGTAAGTTCCTCTTGCCTGACCCATAAGAGCAACGCCTGCAGCTGAACCAATGGATAAAAGAGAGCCGCCTACACCAGCCGTTAATGTCACTAATAACCACTGTCCCAGAGACATATCCGGATTCATTGTCAGCACAGCAAACATTACAGGAATATTGTCAACGATTGCCGAGAGTATGCCGACAAGAATATTAGCTCCGGTTGTTCCGGTGCCCATAATACCAACACCTGAATACATCATTTCAGATATCATGGCAAGATAGCCTAAAGTACCCAGACCACCTACACATAAAATAACGCCATAGAAGAACATCAGAGTATCCCACTCGGCCCGTGCCAGAATACTGAAGATGTCATAGCCTGCGGGTTTTTCTTCAGCATGCAGAACTGAATCTGACATATCAATATCAGAATCTTCAATAGATTGTGCTTCAGGTGTACCCATTTCCTGCTTTTTGAGGTAAAAAGCAAATAATTTTAGCAGGCCAAGACCAGTCATCATGCCCAGTACAGGGGGTAAATGAAGGAAATTATGGAAACTTACAGCCATTGAAATGGTAAATAGAAACAGACCAATCATGAAAAATCCGCCTTTTTTTACAATGACTTTTGATTCAATAGGCTTGGGATGACCTTTTGGAACTGAAAAGGACATAATGGCGGCTGGAATGAGCCAGTTCACCAGAGAAGGGAGCAGCAATGCAAAGAACTGGTCAAATTGAACCAGGCCTTTTTGCCAGACCATCAGTGTTGTAATATCACCAAAGGGGCTGAATGCACCGCCGGCATTCGCTGCAACAACGATATTAATACAGGCCAGGACAACAAAAGTGGTATTACCGGCACCAACTGCCATTGCTACAGCAGCCATCAGCAGGGCAGTGGTCAGATTATCTGCAATGGGAGAAATAACAAAAGCAAGCAAACCGGTTATCCAGAAAACCATTTTAAGCGAGTAGCCACGGGAGACAAGCCAGGCACGCAATGCATCAAAGATATTTCTCTCTTCAAGGGCATTAATATAAGTCATGGCTGCCAGTAAAAAAAGCAGCAGTTCTGCATATTCTTCAATATTGTGCTTCACAGCTATGCCAGCGGCATGGGGCTCACCAATGCTGTTATAAGCCATACCGACCAGGACCCAGATAATACCCGCTGCAATTAAAACCGGTTTGGATTTTCTCAGATGAAGAAATTCTTCCCCGATAACCAGACTATAGGCCAGAACAAAAACAATGACAGCAATTATGCCATAGGTGGATGAAGTGAGATCAACAGCCGTGTTACCACCACCTGAGGCCACAACCAGAGAAAATGGTAGTATTAATATCAGAAAAGCAAGTAGGGTTTGCAAGTTAAAATGCCTGGTCATTCTATTCATGTTTTTTTTATTCTCATTAGTTGTTAAATTGCTATTGCACTGATACAGTGAAAATTATAGCAAAAACTACAGCAAAAGTTATAAAAAAGTTATAAAAAAATCTAATTATTCAGGCAAGCAGGTTAATTGTTTCCTCAACCTGTTCCTTTGCCTGTTCAAGCACTTTAATACTGAGTTCGGGTGTCAGCTGACCAAGGGCCAGTTTAGTAAATGCAGGTACTTCGTCCAGTTTTGGCTGCCCTGTAGTATCGGGCTGCCCAACCATCGCATGTAATTGAGCCACGATGATAATATCACAGTACTCGGGTTTTTCACCGGGTTGACGCAGCCAGTTCTCGGCTTCTCTGGCGGTGGCGACCAGATCTTCTGAAAAATTCCACTTGGTCAGAATAGCGGCACCCACTTCACCTTTTAACTGATTGATCAGAAGATCAAGGTCACATTTTTCTTCAAGAATATCAGGATGCTTGTCAGCATAAGAAATAATCGGGATAGCACCAATATCATGGAGAAGACCGGCAAGTAATGCATGTTCAGGATTGAAACCGGGGGTGATTTTTGCCAGCACAAAGCTAAGTGCTGCTACTTCACGGCTGTGCTTCCAAATAGCCATCATTTTCTTTTTTAAGGTTTTATTTTTGGTGGTAAATAATTCCTTCATACTAAACGATGTAACAAGCTGTGAAGTGACTTTCGTGCCAAGTCGGGTAACGGCCATTTGACAATCGTCAATTCTGTGAATGGAACGATATAAAGCACTATTAGCTGTTTTAATGATTTTGGTGGTAATGGCCGGATCAGAGGCAATGATATTGGCAATATATCTAAAGTTGCTCTTTTCATCAATGAGAGCCTGACGTATTTTAATTGCCACATCAGGGACGCTGGGTAACTGCAGCCGATTATTGCTCAGGTCTTTTAATAATTGTTTATAAAGATAATGCTCTTTTATTTTCTCAAAAGGATCTTCCTGAGCGGCTTTATTGGCAAACTGGATCACTGTTTCAAGATCAACAATTACAACCTTAATTTCTGTGACTGACTTAACGCTATAACGGCTGGGACGGTATCGTGACAGGGGATTGCGTGAATTTTCACTGCGTGAGTGTATCAGCCATTGGGTGGCGGTATCATCACCGACCTCAACTGTACCATCTATTAAAAAATACTGGTAAGTAGTATCGCTGTGGAGCTGAATAAAAGTCTTATTGGCAGGGATTTTTTTTATCTGGATTAAATTGGCCAATTCAATTAACTGATGATCGTTAAGATGCTGAAAAGGTAAGAAAAAATTTAAGAATCTTAGAACCATGGGGTTTATTGCTAATGTCTAATTGGTTAACAAGAATGTGTCGTTTATTCTTATAACTGATTTTATCTGTAATTGCACGTTCTATATTGATGAGAATGTGGGATTTCAGTTTAATGAATTGGTATTGTTAATATAAAACTGACTGATTGATTATGTTTATGATTGATCGCTTTTAACTGACCATTATGAAAATTGCCTATTAAACTGGAAATATATAAACCTAATCCTAAATGAACATCCGGTGCTTTTTTCACCCTATAGCTGGTGAGTGAATTAAAAATGGCATCCAGTTTGTTTTCGTCAATCAAATGGCCATAATTATTGATATCAATGACTAAGTCATTTTTTTCTCTGGTAAGTTTTAAACAGATAGAGGTCTTTTTTTTATGAAAACTGATGGCATTGCTGAACAGTTTATCCAGCAGCTGAGCAATGAGCTCGGGAGCTATGCTGATATTCAATTCACTAATAGAAGTCTGGAATAATATTTCAATAGTTTCATTCTTATCAGCCGTAGTCAGCCGTAAAGAATCGATGTAACTGCTTAAGAAATTGACTACTTCAATGTCTTCTTTTTCAATGTGATTAATAGACTGCTCAAGTCGACTTGCCTCGCTCATTCGATTTAATAGATTTGTCAGGCGCATACAGCCTTCATATGCTCGTGTGGTATATTTTTTATTGTCAGCAGATAAGGTGACGGGGTCAATATTTTCCAGTGATGATTTAATGATGGTTAATGGTGTTCTGAGTTCGTGTGATAACTTACTTGAGAGAGAGCGTAAATATTGATTATTCTGATCAACCCGGGATAATAATGTAGAAAAACTTCGGGCCAAATCTCCGATTTCATCATTATCATTGCGATATAATTGATTTGATATAACACCATCACTTGATAGTGCCCGATTGGTATCATTGCGTAAATTTATAATTCGTTTTATTAGTCTTGTTGACAGAAAAAGTAAGATCAGAGCCGTTGCAAAAAATAAAATAAGTGTGATAAATAAAATACGCTCAAATGTTTTATCCTGAAGCGCTAATAAGGTTGCATTATTTTGCTCAAGCACCAATGTGCCGATAACATTTCTACTATTATCGTATACCGGCGTTGTGACCGACAGAACCATTTTGTCACTATGGGGATTATCCAGCCAGTCAGCTGTTGATTTACCTTTAAGCGTGAGTTGAATGGCATTATTATTTATTTGTGCCTGGTGACTGCCATAAAAGAATTGTTGTTCAGGATAACTCATAATAATGAGATACAAACGCCTGTATAAGGCTAATAATGAAAAATTATTGGATGAGTTCTTATTAGAATCAAAGGTCTTAACTGTTTTTGCACTAATATACTGATGTTCGTTGAGTAACCATAATCGCGTGTTCTGTGGCACAAGTTGTTCTAGCTTTATAATATTAAGCGGGTCCGTTAATAGCATTGGATTGAGTTGAGCAGAGGGGTGATTAAACTGTTCAGTTGATAATGTCGTGCTGATAATAGTCTCAGCTTCATTGAGCTGTATTTTATCGGGCTGAGTTTTATCATCAGGCTTTGATTGCTGTAACTGGAATGCTACATGATGATTAATTCTATTAACGGGTATTTTAAATTCTAATGTAAAACCCTGATTATTTTCCTGCCATTGTGCAGGAATTTGTCTTTTGCCGCTTTGCAGCAGAGGATTACTCAATTGGCCATTTACCCAACCGGGTGATATTAGTTTAAAGTTATAATCCTGTACTCTATGAGCATAATCACTGTATTGGAAATTAATTAAATTGAGCGTCTGCTTATTTGTTTGAGAGGGAAGGGTATTTACGGTGATCAGAAAATAATAATAATGCTCATCATTTGCACAAAGCAATGACAGCTTTTCATCCTTATGAATTAAGTTATTATTCCCCGGAGGGAAATACTGCTGGCTGTTTTGCAAGGCAAACCAGTCATCACTGAAGCCGTCAATGGTTTTATTGTTTAGTGATGGATGGCAATAGATGGCTGATTGCGGTGACTGAGTCAGTTGATTGAGTGTTATTAACGAGGCATTATCACGAAAGGTGGAAGCAATTGTTTTTGCGATCACCAGTACAGATTCAGAGTGGTTATGTTTTAAAAAAATTTCCAGTTCTTTTAAATAACTCAAACCTGCTACCGGCAGTATAAAAAGTACCAGTGTGGCAAGCAGCAATTTACCGCGCAGACCTGTCAGATAGTAGGGTTTTGTCTTTATTGGTTCAGGTGATTTCAACTGCAATGCCAACGATATCCAGCCCCATAGATGGTTTCAATACAATTGAAATTTTTGTCTATAAGACAAAACTTCTGCCGGATGCGTTTAATATGTGAGGTAATTGTACTGTCATCAACCACAGTGCTGGCATCATCCATTAACTGAACCCTTGATTTTACATGGCCCGGATGTCTGGCCAGTGAATGTACCATCCAGAATTCTGTCAGGGTTATATCTACAATCTGATCCTGCCATTTAATTTCTAAACGCTCAAGATTGATCAGAAGTTCATTTATAACTAAATGTTTTTCTTCCTGCGGCTGACTGTTAATCGCTTTAACTCGTCGAAACAAGGCTGAGATCCTGGCGCTGAGATGAGGCAGACTGATATCTTTGGTTAAATAGTCATCAGCGCCAAGTCGCAAACCGGAAATGGTATCAAAATCATTATCACGGGCAGTTAAAAAAATAATGGGTAGAGTTTCTGATTTCTGGCGAAGTTGTCGACAAAGTTCAAACCCGCCTTCAATTTCATCTTCCAGACCAATATCCAGTAAAACCAAATCCGGAATACTCTGCTTGAATGCATTTTCTGCTGCTTGCTTTGTGGCATAGGCATTGACCTGATAGCCCTGGCGCAGCAGCATCTCAGTGTAATTTTCCCGAATGCTCAGTTCATCTTCAACAATAACTATTTGTTTAGCCAAATTTTTATACCTGTATTTCGGGTCTTTAATAACTGACATAATGAGCCTGCCATATTTTAGCCATAATTCTTCATCATTTGATCACAATAGACAAGCAGGAATGACACATTTTAATGATTAAATCTGTTTATTGTTAAAAACTTCATATAAACCTGAACGAATAAAGATGTAGAGAGAATTCTTATGCCAAGCGCAAATAAAAGTTACTGTCCATTATCTGAAGAGTTTTTTTATTGGCCCCCGGAAGAAATTGCTCAATATGATGACTGGTGTGAGATCAGAAATTGGTGTGAAACAGGTAATTTACAACATAAACGACGCTTAAAAAAAATAACTAAAGTAATAAAAATAACCAATCTGATGAGTGACAATAAGTGCTTTAAAATTTAAGTGACATAGAAATTGTCCAATTGCATTAGATAATGCTAAAATACCGGATTAGATTATTTGTTCAATCTGACGAGGAATCACAGTGGCATTACAGTTTGTTGAATCAGCCAAATTACCAACCCAATGGGCAGATTTTATCATTTATGGTTTTGAGGATGAGCAGACGGGCAAGGAACATATCGCTCTGGTTTTAGGTGATGTTGCCAATGGTGAACCCGTCGATATGCGCATGCATTCTGAATGTTTGACCGGAGATGCATTATTTAGTATGCGTTGTGACTGTGGACCGCAATTAGAAGCTGCATTAAGACATATTGCAGATATTGGTCGCGGTGTTTTACTTTATTTACGTCAGGAAGGCCGTGGCATTGGACTGATCAATAAAATCAAGGCATATCACTTACAGGATGGAGGCGCAGATACAGTTGAAGCAAATGAACAACTTGGATTTGAAGCCGATCTAAGAGAATACGATGTGGCTCGTGATATGCTGAAATACCTGAAAATTAACAAATTGCGAATTATGACTAATAACCCGCATAAGGTTAATGCTCTGGAAGAACACGGTTTTGAAGTTGTAGAGCGCCTGCCATGGAATCATGGTCATAATCCCCATAATTCCCATTATTTATCAACAAAAGCTGGCAAATTAGGGCATATGTTCTAATATTTATTTTATTAATTCATAATTAAAACCCGACAGGAAATCTTCTGCTTCTAAAGGCTAGGAAGTTACAGGTTTAGACATCATTCAATCAAGAGGCAATTCTTATGGATATAGGGACCTTTATCTTTTTAGGTATTATCGTTGTTGCAAGTTTCTATTTTGTCACTATTTACAATAACCTGGTAAGAATTAAGCATAATGTTTCACAGGCCTGGTCTAATATTGATATTCTTTTGAAACAAAGACATGATGAGTTACCTAAACTCGTTGAAGTCTGTAAGCAATATATGGATTATGAGGGTTCAGCCCTGGAAAGAATTATTGCTGCCCGTTCGGGGGTCTCCAAAGCCAGAGAATCCGGAGATATGGGTGCCTTGGGTATGGCAGAAGGGCAGTTAAGACTGGGTCTGGGCAGTTTATTTGCCGTTTCTGAAGCTTATCCTGAACTGAAAGCCAATGAGAATTTTCAACATCTGCAAACTCGCATTACGGGTTTGGAAGATGCCATTGCCGATCGCCGTGAATATTATAATGACAGTGTTAATATTAATAATGTCCGTATCGAACAATTCCCGGACTTAATTATTGCCCGACTGTTTAATTTTAAAGAACAGGATTTACTTGAGTTTGAAGAAGAAGAAAAGAAAGATGTTGATATAAAATCTCTGTTTAGCTAGTAAGCTATTGATATTTAATTAATAGATCTGTATGTTATATTCTTTAAAACAACAAATTATAAGTGCTGATACGTTTGGAATCGTGGTGTTTCTCGTCTTTATGGCAATTTTATGCGCTGCCAGTTTGTATGGTATTTTCCGCTTTTTTCACCGTTCCCGATTCATTGATGACACTCCCACCTCAAAAATACGCTCAGCACATCAGGGCTTTGTAGAACTTGAGGGCGAAGGGCGTTTAATGAAAGGAACACCCATTGTTTCACCTCTGAGCGGCAGAAAATGCTTATGGTATGATTTTAAAATTGAGCAAAGAGTTAAGGAACTTGATATTGGTCCCAGTGATCACTACGCTCTGACAAAATCGAGCTGGCAAGTTGTTAATTCCGGAACCAGTGACAATCTTTTCTTATTAGCAGATAAAACCGGAATTTGTGTGGTCGATCCTGAGGGTGCTGTTATTACGCCTTCATTTTCAAAATCATGGTATGGTTCTCGAGAGTTTCAGGCCTCAGATACAGCCTCAGCGAATGCTGTTTTTTCTCTTTCAATGCTTACTGGAAATAAGAACTATCGTTATACGGAAAAACGTATTGATATCGGTGAAGATCTTTATATGCTGGGCCGATTTAAAACAATTGGCGGGCGCAGGGAAAAACTGGATAAAAAAGGTGAAATAAGAGATCTGCTGGCAAGTTGGAAAAACCGTCCTAATTTTTTACTGGCGAAATTTGATAAAAACCAGGATGGTGAAATCGATCTGGATGAATGGCAAAAAGTGATGGCAGCAGCGGAACAGGAAGTTGAAAAGAGTTTCGGGGAACGTCTGGTTCAGTCTGAAATTCATACCTTATCAAAGCCGGTAGACAGCCGTCGTCCCTTTATTATCAGTGTGGAATCTCAGGAAACCATTGCCCGGAAATATCGTCGATTTTCCTCCGGCAGTATCCTTGGTTTTTTCCTGAGCGGGATCAGTTTTATCTGGGTTATCGGCATACGACTTGCCAACTAAAATAATACTAATGCATGACTGCTTCAGGGATGCAGATTATCAGCAGCATCAACGGTATTTTGCAATAATGTAGCAACCGTCATCGGGCCAACGCCACCCGGCACCGGTGTAATATAGCCGGCTCTTTCTTTAGCGATTTCAAAGTCAATATCGCCTACCAACTTACCGTTATCAAGGCGATTAATACCAACATCAATAACAATAGCACCCTGTTTAATCCATTCACTATTAACTATTCCGGATTTACCAACAGCGACAACCAGAATATCTGCATTACGGACGTGTTCTTCAAGGTTTATAGTAAATCGATGACAGGTAGTAACAGTACATCCGGCAAGTAATAATTCCAGCCCCATTGGGCGGCCAACAATATTTGATGCACCAACAATGCATGCCTTCATACCTTTAATGCTTTTGTCCATTTTCTCCATAGTCAGATCTAACAGCGTCATTATACCGCGTGGAGTGCAGGGACGCAGTACCGGTATCCGTAATGCCAGACGGCCAATATTATAGGGGTGAAAACCATCAACATCCTTATCGGGATGAATACGTTCAATAATGGTTTCGGACTTGATATGTTCAGGTACAGGTAACTGCACTAATATTCCGTCTATAGCGGTATCATTATTTAACTTATCAATAAGCGACAGCAGAGCTTCCTGAGAAGTATCAGCCGGCAAATCATGCGCTATTGAGTTTATTCCTACCATCTCGCAGGAATTGCGCTTATTGCGTACATATACTTCGGAAGCCGGATCATTGCCTACTTTAATAACGGCCAGACCGGGGATACGCAATCCCTGCTGTAAGCGTTTTTCAACACGCGTCTTTAGTTGATTTTTAATTTCATCAGCAATACCCTTGCCATCAATTATCTGTGCGCTCATTTTATCTGATCTTCCAAAATTTACTCATTTAAAACAGGTTCTAAACAAGTTAAAGCTAAATTTAATATCGCGCTTATTTTACCTAAAAAATAGTACTTATTGGAAATTTATTATAAAAAAGAGGGGAATTAATTTCCAATGAAAAAATATGAAAAAAACGCTTGCATTGCACAGGTAAACTCATTAATATACGCACCACTTGATGTTTAGTCACTGTTGTTGCTTGTTTGACACTTTTTAACATATTTATTGGTTTAAAAGATGGTCACAATGACAGCTAATCTAGCATTAATCGGGGTATAGCGCAGTCTGGTAGCGCGCTTGCTTTGGGAGCAAGATGTCGGGAGTTCGAATCTCTCTACCCCGACCAATTTTATTACTAAGTCATTTTCTGATTGGTTTTATTGGTCATAATAAATACCTTAAATTGATTTAGAAAAAGCTCTGCGCCCGTAGCTCATCTGGATAGAGCATCGGCCTTCTAAGCCGAGGGTAGCAGGTTCGAGTCCTGCCGGGCGCACCATTTTTGCCTAGCCGGATTTATTAAAAATCCAGTACTGCTCTAAAAACTTTTGTGGTGAGCGTAGCTCAGTTGGTAGAGCTCAGGATTGTGACTCCTGCGGTCGAGGGTTCAAACCCCTTCGTTCACCCCATTACCTCTTTTTTGAAATAGTAAAAGTAAATAAATATCACGCGGATGTGGTGAAATTGGTATACACGCTGGTTTTAGGTACCAGTGGCGCAAGTCGTGAGAGTTCGAGTCTCTCCATCCGCACCATTTATTTTTCTTCAAAACTATCTGTTATGCCATTTACAGATAATTAACAGCTTTATAAACCGCACTTTAACCGCATTTACTTTTTTTCTTCTTTAATTTTTTTATTCCAGCTTCAATAAATGCCATCTGAGTTTTATTATTGAGCGTATTAATCCACTTCGCATACTTTTTAAAAAATTCATCCAGGCCATGCCCTAACTGTGTAGCCATGAATCCAGGATTCGCATTGTTCATTAATCCAAATGTTGCGTAGCTGTGACGCACCTGGTATTGGTAAAACTTTTGTTATGCATGAAGTGGCTAGAATTTTACAAATAGAATATGCTGATATTCAGTTATCTAATTTACACTCAAGTATGGAATTTTCTGGGCTCCCACCACCTTGGAAAACTCCCGTTACAGGTATCTATGCTAAAAGTTTATCTGGATTTTCAAAACATTCAGCAATTGTCTTTTTAGATGAAATTGACAAAGTTAAAATAAACTCAGAACACGGCAGTATTTTTGAGTCTCTGCTAATCTTATTAGAAGGGAGCACTTGTTCAAGATTTCGAGATGCTTTACTCGATCTTCCAATGAATTCTGATGAGATTTTTTTTATTGCGACTGCAAATCGTTCAGCCTATGCAAATCATAATACAAACAAGAAAATAATACATATCGATAGAAAGTCACTCTTTGGAAATGATTTTTTTGATGATATTTTACATGATTTGAATTTATCTGATTATACAATGCAATAAGAAAAAAATGGCGGAAAGGGAGAAACACAGTGTTGTATTCATCATCTTTTACTGATCAAATGCTTAATCTTTTATTTTCTTCATATTATTATAAATTTCTTCAATAGTAGTATCGCCCAGTAATTTTTCTCTTTCTTTAGTGTAATCACCAGAACCTGTTTCACTTTGTTGTAAAAAGCGGATCATTCCGACAATCCCTAATTTTTCGGTGAGTATTTCAATGCCTGTTTTTCTAATTTCGTTAAAACTTAATGGTTGGCTCATTTTTCAAACTCCTTTTGTATCCAGGTTAGTGGGTTTTGTATGGCAATAGACAGTTTGTTCGTACTTGTCTGGGCTTTTTTTACTAATTTATCATCTGTTGATAAAAAAACATCAACTTGTGCTTTTTCGGAACAAGCAATATGCATCGCATCATAATCAGTAAAGCCAATTTTCTGAATTTCAGAAGCTCTTCTTACAATAGCCTCATCAAGTGTAATATATGTTTGAGCCTTATTGTTGATTGACAAAAGACGCTCTCTTTTTTCTTCGTTAAGAGTTTGATTTATCTCATAAACAACAGCATCACTACTGACAAGTTCCCACTTTCCTTCATCTATATGTTTTAATACAGATATAACAGCTTCAGCTTCAAGATGGATTCTATCTTGATTTTGGTCGTCAAACGGACGATTAATACAACAGACATCCAAGTATATTTTCATGATTTTAAGTATAGCATATATTCTTTTTTCAATATTATAGAAGGGTGAGTTAACTTTAATCCTTTGTTTTGTGATATTGCCATTGTTTTTTAGTAAATTTTCTTTTAGATTAAAATGCTGAATTGGCGATAAACATCGTTTTAAAGATTCTCGATACATTTTTCTTTGTGGATCACTTGTTTTAACCGGAGTTAATTTAATGTCAGGTTGTTCTTCCTCCATGGGTGTCTGCATATTTTTAGAATCAAAAATATTGTGGTGGAAACAATGTACCCACCTATGGCTGGCATGGAGAAGATTGGGAAAACGGCCATCAATAAGTAAAAGAGTGTACAAAAACAATTTTTAAATATTAATTTTTACTGTTAAGACAGTATTTTTGGGTATCTGCCCACTGTCCCACGTTGAAGGCTAAACAATAAGTGACTCATAAGGAATATTGACCTCTTCATGCAGTAGTTGGTGTGGAGGGTGCAACTGCCTTCATGACACAAAATGTAAAAGGGTTAGCCCTTAGCCCAGGCACTATTCATTACACACATCAATAACGGTATCAATCAGCTTTTGATCAAGATAGTAACCATGCTCAATCAGACGCTTAATAAGCGGTGTGACTGATTCAATTAAGCCAGCCTGTTTTGCTTTAATGAGTACATAAAGACTGCCAATACAAACCAGACCTTCCCGACGAGCAACCTTTCTACCTGCTTTTTCATCAATTAAAGTCGTGGCATTTAATTCTTTGGCTAAGGTGATCGCTTCTGCTTCGCCTGGATCTAAGATCTGACCTAATAGTTGGCAGTATTCGGTATTATTAACCTTTTTTTCTTTAATCCATTGTTGTTTGAGGGCTCGACGAATTGCATTGGCATGTGCTTTAGATAAATCGTGCAAGCATTCATGGACAACGGCCCTGGGTACAATGACTTGTTTAAATAATTGGTTTAAGACGGGAAAGAGTTCCATTATTGCAATGGCGATTAAAGGACTGGTATCAGCAACGACCAGATTGACAGAATCAGAGCTCAAGCCTGGTTTAACTCGTTTTTTAACTCATTGGCATCCCCTAAGACGCTTATTCCAGCACTGCCCAACATTTTAATAAATTCATCGGTTTTTACGCCAGCGTAACGGGCTGCTTTATTGAGGGTCAGAATTTCTTCTTCATACATTTTGACTGCCAATGCTTTATGAGCGCCAAGCTCAATAAGCTGTTCATTAAACGGAATATTGACGGTTAATGGTGTCCCATTGCGGGAAATGACACTGATGACGCCAGCATCTGCCTCATGTGCATAATCACCAATTTTTTCTCTGAGATCTCTTATTCCAAAATATTGCATGACCGTCACTCTGATTTACCTGTGTAATCAAATGATAACACGGATTGTTTTTTTGTAAAGTCAGATAGGGTGGACATTGCCTACCCTATGATTGAGGTTAACTCTGAAATAAATATTTTTTATTTTTTTTCTCCTTGTCCGTTTTATTAATTAACAGAACTGATGGCATTAATTATTATCAATGATGATTTTTGTTTGAGCGGTAGATTCACACGATTAATCCTTTTTATTTACTTAAAAAATGGTGTATCTTTGTTTCTGTGTCAATTGTTTGCAAATATCTCTCTAATAATAAAAAAATGGTTTATATATGCAGTCCATACAGAGTAATTTTGAGTTTCTCTCTGAACATGATCCTGTTTTTCTTCAATTGGCCTCAACTGCTGAACAGGTTTTTTCAAGTGATCCCAATACGACACTGATTAAATTACGTCAATTAGCCGAGGCACTTGCGCAGAATATAGCGGCTCGTACTGGAATAAGAGTAGATGAGCGAACCTCTCAGGCTGATTTATTATTCAAGTTAAACAAAGAAATAAGACTTGATCCCACCATTCGTCAAATATTTCATACTCTCCGTATAGAAGGTAATAAAGCAACGCACCAATTCATGACCCAGCATAGAGAAGCGATGGATGGTTTGCGAGTGGCCCGCGCTTTAGCTATCTGGTTTCATCAGTCCTTTTCTGAACAAGAGGGTGAAAAAGGGGGTAATTTTAAACCAGGTCCCTTTATTCCTCCAGTCGATCCTAGTGTGCAATTGAGAGAATTGCATACCAACATAGAACAGCTTAAGGCCAAATTACGAGATGCTGATGATCAATTAGATAACTATCTGACAGGAGAGCAGCAACTTGCAGAACTTGTTAGTCAGGAAAAAGAACAATATGAGGTACTGGCACAGCAGATGGCAGCTGAAGCCAAGGGTTTTGAAGAAATTGCTTTAGAACATGAAGCTGAACTGAAAAAAGCTCGGAGTCAATTCGAAACACAACTAAAAGATCTGCAATCTCAAATTGATGATCAGGCACAGGCAAGCAAATCAGTTGCTCAAATTAATATTCGCAAGATAAAAAAGGCAACTCAGCAATTTAGTCTCAATGAAGAACTGACTCGCATATTGATTGATCAACAATTGATCAATGCAGGCTGGGAAGCTGATACTCAGGAATTGACCTACAAAAAAGGGGCAAGACCAGAAAAGGGCAAAAATAAAGCAATATCTGAATGGCCTGTTCCTAATATAAACAAAAATGGCACACAATCGGCTGATTATGTCCTATTTTCTGGATTGATACCTATTGCTGTTGTTGAAGCCAAACGTGAAAATACCAATGT
>Ga0164313_10003249_pt1 | contig 14507 bp, 13 predicted proteins | sample GuaBasSedimGuay4_FD_113735 | JGI IMG/M metagenome (GOLD analysis project Ga0164313, IMG submission 113735) | Subseafloor sediment microbial communities from Guaymas Basin, Gulf of California, Mexico - Guay4, Core 4569-4, 0-3 cm | ecosystem: Environmental > Aquatic > Marine > Hydrothermal vents... | reverse complement strand
GACCCGGATATCACAATATTAGATAATACCCACACTGGGAACATTCCTGCAGATGATTATTTTATTCTGCAGGATGCTTTTGAGTTTGTAATTTCCGAAGAGGCCAATACTCATTTAGCCAATTTTAAGCTTATTACAACGTGTGACAAAGAAATCACCTGGGGTGATACTATTTCAATTGATGTATTAATCGCACCTGCCGGTATCCTTGTTTTTCAGGGAGAAGGATTAGGAAATGCTTACAGTGGGGATTACATAAATGAATTTCTTGTTGAACAGGATTTTCAGGTATTTTACACATCACACTTTCCATCATCTTTGAATGGGTTTGATGCTGTATTTCTGTCATATGGCAATCACGGAATTAGATTTAGGGATGGCACAGCCATTAGTATGGAGATGTCACAAATCATAAATGAATACCTCTATCAGGGTGGTAAAATATATATCGAGTGCGGTTCTTTTTTTGGTATACAAATATTTTTTGAATATCCTGATACTGATGAGATCATGGAATTGTGTGGAATTTCACAAGCATACAGTTTAGCTTACTATAATTATTTATCCTTACTAAGCGGTTTTGAGAACTCAATTTGTCAAAATCTTGAATTTACAGGTTCAACTCAAAACTTAAGCTGGTTTATTGATGTAATGACTCCCAATGAAAACGGTATTGCTGCTTTTGAGGAAGACAATTACGGAACAGTTGCAGTTCAGGGGGAAGGTGAATATGGCCAAAAAACTTTTGCTTTCTCATATGCACTGGCTCATCTGGAAGATGGACCCCAGGGAACAAGAGATGAATTGATGGGCAGGATTGTGGAGTTTTTGGATCTCTATGATCCGGTCGCTGATTTTATGGCTGATACAACATTTGTTGAGGAAGGGGATACCATCTATTTTACTGATCTTTCCGGCAATAATCCTACATATTGGGAATGGCTGTTTGAAGGTGGAACTCCCACAACCTCCACAAATCAGAATCCAGCAGTTATTTATAATACTCCGGGTTTGTATGATGTGGCATTGATTGTAACAAATGAATATGGAACAGACACTTTGACCATAGAGGATTACATTACTGTTGATCCGGAAACCGGAACCGATATCCAAAATATTAATCAGATAAATATTTATCCTAATCCGGTGAAGGATAAACTTACAATCAGTCATAATGAAATAATAAGATCAATAGAAATTTTAAATATTTCTGGTCAAATAATTGAACATAAGGATTTTGATGAAAAACAGGTATGTTTAGAAATGAGTAGTTCACCTGATGGTTTATATTTCATACGAATAAAAACCAGGAAAGAGGAGGCGATAAGGAAGATTGTTAAATTGAAATAAATTTTAACACAGTTCAATGCAAGCCCAAGCATGGGATATAGTATAGAGCGAAGCAATCTGTAGGTTTAAAATATCGATGATATAATTAAGAGATTGTTTCACTCTTTCGCACTAGGCCAACCCTTCGGTCGCAATGACGGAATACAACGTTTGGATTTTGGAATCTGTAATTTAGACTTTTACCCATTATGCTTACCTTTATAAAAAAATATAAAACCAAAATGCTCCGAACCATCGTCATCGATGACGAGGAAAGTGTACGTAAAACACTGGAAAAACTCGTTAAAAGATATTGTCCGAATATAAGGATGGTTGCCGAGGCTGATGGCGTGGAATCTGGCATCAAGGCAATCAAAAAGCATCACCCCGACCTGGTATTGCTGGATATTAAAATGGATGATGGAACCGGATTCGATTTGTTAAAACAACTTGAACCGGTTGATTTTAAAGTGATATTTATAACAGCTTACGATCAATATGCCATTAAAGCTATCAAATTCAGTGCCCTGGATTATTTGCTCAAACCTATTGATCCTGAAGACCTGACTGAAGCTATCAATAAAGCTGAGAAACTGATAGTAAATGAACTAAACCAGCAACTCAATACACTTGAGGAGAACATGCTTACCCAGGAAAAGTCCAAAAAGAAGATCATCCTGAAAACTTTTGATAACATCCATCTTGTAAAGCTCATCGACATTGTCTATTGCGAATCGCAGGACAATTACACCAATTTTAATTTGCTTGGTGATAAAAAGATTTTGGTCTCAAATACACTAAAGGAATATGATGAAATGTTGAGCGAATTCGGATTTTTCAGGGCACACAAATCTTACCTGATCAATCTTATGCATATCGACAGATTTGAAAAAGCAGATGGCGGATCTGTTGTGCTTAATAATGAAATTAAAATACCAGTGGCTTCAAGGAAAAAAGATCAATTGCTTGAAATGTTACATAAAATTGCAGGAAGCTAGTAGGAGTTCGACATTATAGGTGTCTGGACTAAAGAACCTAACTTGACAAACAATATATTTTATGACAATAAAAATCATTGTTACAGTAATTCTGTCTTTATCTGTTACAATGGGCCTGTCTCAAAAGTTCCTCTATTTCCCTACCTGGAACATCGACAGTCTACTGGAAATCCTTCCTGATCAAACTGGTGTGGAAAGGGTTAACTCTTTGAATAAACTTGCCCAATCACTTTCATATATCAATCAGGATTCTAGCATGATGTATGTTAGCGAAGCGATGGATATTGCAAAGCAGATCGGTTATGAAGAAGGAGTTGCCAGGACACTTTTCATTTATGGCCAGAATCAGGTATTCATCGGCAATTATCCTGAAAGTGTAAAATATTACCTGAAAGCCTTACAGTTGTACGACAAATTAGGATTGGAAAAGTGGAAGGCAGTAGTACATACATACATTGCTGCTGTAAACTATTATGCCAGGAATTACGAGAAGGCTATTGAAAATTGTAATAAAGCGTTAAGTATTTGTCGGGGAGAAAACGGGAATGAATCGATTTTTGGGCCGATAAAAGATACCATGTCGATTTATCTGCAAGTTTCGCTTTATTATTTCTTATCCGACACTTGCGATAAGGCCCTTGACTTAACCCTGAAATACCTTAAGGCAGGCCGGGAAAACAATTTCGATAGAACAGATCTGTTTTTCAACACGATACTTGCAGGTGAACGCTACAGGTGCATCGGGGAAAAAGACAGTGCGCTGGTTTACCTGAACAGAGCGCTTGATTTTCCTGACGAAAACCAAAATATCATTACACTAAAATATAGAGCATATAGTGCATTAGGAGGATTGTATTACCGTCAGGGGCCCGAAAAACAGGATTCAGCCATCATTTATTTTGAAAAGGCCTTTAAATATTATAGCGACAATGGCTTTTTATTCTGGGCTTCAAAGGTTGCAGAAACACTTGGTCATGTATATTATTATAAAAAACAACTTGATACTGCACAGATCTTTTATCATAAAGCCGAAAAATTGATCCATGAAATGCTGAAAAAAAAATCATGGTACAGGCACGATTCTATGAAACATATTGTAAGCTGGGGTATGCGGCTATATGTTCCCATGCCCCAGGGGCAAAGTATAGGACTCATGTGGAGGAATGCCTCATCAGTTTATTATTATTTATACCGGACTAACGAAATTGCAGGAAATACTGAAGAGGCCCTGCGGTATCATATAGCTTATTCAAATGCTAATGATACTTTAAGTGAAATTAGAAAAAGTGAGGAAGTTCTACGATTGCAAACTGGTTTTGAAACCGAAAGGTATGAAGGGCAGATTAAAGATCTTTTTCAGGAAAATGCTATCCAGTCTTTAAAATTGAAACAATCCGGCTATTTTTTATTTGGTTTAGGTGTTTTGGTTATACTGGTAATTATTGTAGCAATTTTATTGAGCCGCCAAAACAAACTCCGCAATGAGCAAAATAACCTGATATTGCAGCAACGACTTTTCCGTTCCCAGATGAATCCCCACTTTATTTTTAATTCACTCACCAGTATTCAGAATTTCATCCTGGATGCAGAGTCGCATGAAGCGAGCAAATACTTGTCACGTTTCTCCAAACTGATCCGCCATATTTTGGATAGCTCTGTAGAAGAATTCGTAACACTTGAGGAAGAGATCAGTACGATTGAAAATTACCTTGAATTGCAAAAAATTCGCTTTAAAGACAAGTTCGACTATACCATTGAAGCGGATAAGGCAATAAATCCAGAAAATGTAAACATCCCTCCTATGCTGGCTCAACCATTTATTGAAAACTCAATTGAGCACGGTATAAAGCACAAAAAGTCGAAAGGTAATATTTTCATCCGTTTTCTCCTAAAGAATAACTGCCTGGTCTACGAAGTTGAAGATGACGGAGTAGGAAGAGAAAAAGCACAGGAAATCTTATACAAGCATAACAAAGACCATAAATCGCTTGCAACTGCAATTACGCACGACCGAATCAAAGTCTTAAATAAGAAATTAAAAATAAAAATTACTCTTCGAATCCTGGATTTGAATGATAATGAAGATAAACCCACAGGAACCAAAGTCGTTCTTACTATTCTCTTCATTTAAAAGAGAAATTATTTTAGAATGCTTATCTTTGGATAAATATCCAAATCATGAATAAACTTATTTTGACAACAGTTTTAATTTCTTTATTGCTTGGCTGCCAGGAGAAGAAATTCAAGCTTCATTACGATCATGCAAATGTGATGTATATTGAAAAATCTTCTTTGCCAGACCTCGAAATTCATGAAGATGTATACGTATCAGCTTATTCAGATTTATATTATGAAAACCAATCTGTAAAAACTTACTTTACCGTAATTCTTAGCCTTCGGAATATCAGTTTTACTGATACCATCTATTTCAACAATATTGATTATTATAGCAGTGAAGGCAAGTTGCTTCGTAAATATATTGACGATGTATTAATGCTTCGTCCAATGGAGTCGATGGAATACATTGTCCAGGAAAGTGAAAGAGAAGGTGGCACAGGAGCTAATTTTGTTGTTAGTTATGCTGCTAAATCTAACTTAAAGAATCATCCGCATATTGAAACTATTATGATGGGAAATCTTGATAATTACCGGTTTGCATTTAGTTCTCGTGGAGTTAGAATTAATAAGTAGGTTGTTTTTATACGATTAGATTTGTTCACTTGTATTTTATTTCATAACTAATTAGTAAACATTAATGTTAGATAGCTGGTATTTAGATGCAATATGGATCAGTGTTGCTTTTATTGGCGGACTATTAGCCAAAAGGATAAACTTACCTCCATTGGTTGGTTTTCTGGTTGCCGGTTTCGCTTTAAATTTTGCTGGTTTTACTTCAGGAGGTATCGCAATTGAAGCAGCTGCGAATCTTGGTGTGATGCTTTTGCTATTCACAATTGGATTGAAGTTAAATATCAAGTCGCTTTTTTCACCTGAGATATGGCTTGCAACATCAATTCAGATGAGTGTAATGAGTGTCTTTTTTGGCTTGATCATCTTCGGATTAAGTTTTTCCGGCTTATATTTCCTGGCAGACATCAAAATTACTACTGCTTTGGTAATTGGTTTTGCATTAAGTTTTTCAAGTACTGTTTTTGCTATTAAGATATTAGAAGACCGGGGTGAAGTAAATTCATTTCATGGTAAGTTAACAATTGGCATTCTTATAATGCAAGATATAGCTGCTGTTGTTTACCTGACAATCACAGGAGAAGGAGCTTTAACGCTATGGCTGATTGCTTTGCCAATCTATCTTTTAATCATACGCTTTGTTTTATTATGGTTATTAAATTCTGTGGACCATGGTGAATTATTTACTTTGTTTGGATTTTTCGCGGCTTTTGTTGCAGGAGCAATAAGTTTCAAATTATTCGGATTGAAAGCTGATTTAGGAGCCCTTGTTATTGGAGCCATGCTGGCACCACATGAAAGGTCAAAAGAATTAGCGAAGCACATGGTTGGGTATAAGGACTTTTTCCTGGTTGCATTCTTTTTACAGATTGGCCTTTCGGGCTTTCCTAGCTGGGAAGATCTGATAATTGCATTAGCATTAACATTATTTTTAATTTTTAAGGGAGGGTTTTTTCTGGTATTATTTACTCGTTTTAAGCTAAGAGCAAGAACTTCCTGGTTAACTGCAATAAGCTTATCGAATTACAGCGAATTTGGATTAATTATTATGGCCATTGGTGTTCAGCAAGGTTTTATTGGAATGGAATGGATGACAATAATTGCGCTGGCCTTATCTTTTTCTTTTCTTATTTCATCTCCTGTCAATATTAAGGCTCATCATTTATTTAATAAATACAGGTATCAAATTACCAGGTTAAATAAAAACTGTACACACCTTGATGACGAACTAACTAATTTTGATAATGTAGAGTATCTCGTATGTGGAATGGGAAGGATTGGTCACGTTGTTTATCATTATTTACAAGGTCAATATGGCGATAAAGTAATTGGAATTGATTATGATATGGAATTAGTTGAAAAATTTCAAAATGCCAATAAGAAAGTATTTTGGGGTGATGCCACAGACAGTATCTTCTGGCAAAATGCAAAAAACTCAAAAATAAAAATGGTATTCCTCGCAATGACAGACCATAAATCGAATTTAAACGTAGCCAAAGAAATTTCTTTAATTCCTGAGCACAAATTTATGGTTGGATGTACAAGTAAATTCCGGGATGAGTTTCTTGAATTAAAAGAATCTGGGGTGAATTTTGTTTACAATTACTACGATAGATTAGGTGCAGATTTTGCTGAACATTTTGTGAAACATACAACAAATAAACTTGATGAAGCAAAAGAATAATAAAACTAAAAAAACATTAATACTCGGACTTGGAAACATCCTTCTTCAAGATGAGGGGATTGGTGTTCATGCATTGAATAAAATGACTGAAATGAAATGGCCTGAGCATGTTGATCTTCTGGATGGAGGAACGGGTGGTTTTGTTTTACTGTCGCTATTTCAGGATTATAACACTATTGTTATTATTGATGCTGCTTTAAGCGATGATCCACCCGGAACCATCAATGTAATTGAACCCAAATTTGCCAGAGACTTCCCTAAATCATTAAGCACTCACGAATTAGGGCTAAAAGATATGATAGAATCGGCAATACTACTTGGAAAAATCCCAATGCTACATCTGATCACCTGTACAATTAATCCCAAACAGGAAATGAATATTCAGCTTACAGCTGGAATAAAAGCAAGAATACCTCAGATTATTAAGACTGTTCAGGATGTGTTAGAAGGTGCATCGTTGTCAGATATTTAAATAAGTGGTCAGACGACTATTTCTCCGCGATAATGGTCGTCCGACCACTAAAATACTGAATCAAGAATAGATGAATTTCGAAAGTGGCTCAATATATCACGTGTATAACAGAGGAAATAACAGTCAAGTAATATTCTTCACAAGAGCAAATTACCTATTCTTTCTTGACAAAGTCAGGAATGAAATTAGCCCGATAGCTTATATCATCTCCTATTGCCTAATGCCTAATCACTATCATTCAATGATACAGGTAAAAGAGTTGTCTGATGATGCCAAACACCCATTATCCCGAAAACTTGGCACATTACAAAGTTCCTATACACGCGCAATTAACATTCAGGAAAACAGGACTGGCTCTCTTTTTCAGCAAAAGACAAAAGCTATAGAGATATATTCATTGTATGATTCCAACGATAAAAACGATTATTTAACTACTTGTTTCCACTACATTCATCAAAATCCTTTAAAAGCAGGATTAGTAACGAGAATGGAAAATTGGGAATATTCTTCATTCAGAGATTATGCTGGTTTTCGGAAGAGTACACTAATTAATATGCAACTTGCCAGGGAAATCCTTGATATCGATTGGGAAAATTTTTCCGAAGATTCATATTGTGCTATAGAAGAAAACAAAATTCAATCGATTTTATAGAGTTAGTGGTCGGACGACTTATTTGTACAGTGTATTAGTCGTCTGACCACTGAATCCATTCCATCCGGACGACTATTTTGATGTGATGTATTAGTCGTCTGACCACTGAGCTTATTCCGGAACATCCACAATAATGGATTTAATCTGCAGTTCTTTTCCGCTTAACAACTCATGATATAAGCTATTGCACTTCGGGCAGGGATCATATACATTGTCAATATCAAACTCTGCTGCACACTCGGTGCATTTTGCTTTTGCCTGAATTTTGTTGATTGTTAGTTTTGTCTCTTCAAGCATGGTATTTTTGACAGCCATCTCCATAGCAGTATCCAGTGCGTAAAACTCAATTCCTGACATCGTTCCGATATCAAGAATAAGTTCCTTTATTGCTTCTGCTTTAGCCTTTTTAGCTTCATCTTCAGCAATCTCAATAATACTCATTGCTATAGAAAATTCGTGCATATTATCTAGTTGCTAGTTGCTTGAATAGCTCCCAACTTACAATTGTTAACTATTTCCTTCCGGGGTATACCTTGAGTGCTTCTTCCAATACTTCTACTGATTTTTTAAGATCTTCAACCTTAAGCACGTAACTTATTCTTACCTCATCTTTTCCTTTTCCGGGTGTTGAGTAAAAACCGGAAGCCGGAGCAAACATTACTGTCTGATTTTCATAACTAAAATCTTCAAGCATCCATTGGCAGAATTTATCAGAATCGTCAATAGGCAGTCTGGCAACAATATAAAATGCACCGGCTGGCTTTGGACAAAAAGCACCTTCAATATTATTGATTCCTTCAACAATAGCATTTCTTCGTGCTAAATACTCCTTTTTTACCTCAACAAAATATTCCGGCGGTGTATCAACAGCGGCTTCTGCCATTACCTGACCGAATGTGGGAGGGCTTAACCTGGCCTGGGCAAATTTCATGGCGGTTGCCATGAATTCTTTGTTTTTTGAGACCATCCAACCAAGTCGTGCGCCACAAGCACTGTATCTTTTCGAAATCGAATCAATTAAGATCACATTCTCCTCAATTCCTTCCAGGTACATTGCAGAATAATGTTTTTTTCCATCATAGGTAAATTCACGATATACTTCATCTGAGATTAAAAACAAATTATGCTTTTTAACGATGTCCCTTAGTACTTCTAACTCTTCCTTTGAATATAAATAACCGGTCGGATTGTTTGGGTTACAAACGAGAATAGCTTTTGTTTTCTCAGTGATATTCTTTTCGAATTCTTCTATTGGAGGGAGAGCAAAACCAGATTCAATCGATGAGAATATCGGTTTAATTTTAATACCGGCATTGGTTGCAAACCCATTATAATTCGCATAAAAAGGTTCCGGGATAATTACCTCATCATCAGGGTCCATTATCGACTGAAACGCAAATAACAATGCCTCAGACGCACCTGCTCCTACTATAATATCTTCTGTAGCTACATGAATATCAACCGTATTGTAATATTCAACCAGCTTTTTACGAAGAGAGATCATACCAGCAGAGTGACTATATGCAATTACCTTCTCATCGAAGTTTCGTACTGCATTTAAAGCAACTTCCGGGGTTTCAATATCCGGCTGACCAATATTCAGCGGATAGATTTTTATTCCCCTTGCCCTTGCTGCTTCAGCATAAGGAACTAATTTTCTGATCGGAGACTCAGGCATTAAACGCCCTTTTTTAGAAATATTTGGCATCGAAATGATTTATTGAATTAGTGGAAACAAAAAATGGTTAAGCGTGATAATGTATGTTTCACGATTAACCATTCTTCAAATTTATTTAATTACTATTTATTGACAGGGGTCGCACCCAAATTACTTTCTTTAGTTGGCAAAGCTTCAGTTGCTTTTGCTAATACTTTACCCTTTATCCTTAAAACAACGGTACTACTTCCTTTGGCATTTGAATATATCGTTACTGTTTTATTAAAGGAACCTGCTTTTTTGGTATTATAAGTTACCTTGATATTATTTGTCTCTCCTGGTAAGATTGGTTCTTTTGGCCATGAAGGCACAGTACATCCACATGAAGAACGTGGTTTTGAGAGAATCAGTGGTTCATTCCCGGTATTTGTAAAAGCAAAGTCATAAGCCCCATCTGAATTTAGTTCAATTTCACCATATTCGTGTGTTGTTTCTTCGAATGATATTCGCGGTCCATTTTCTTTCTTTTCAGCATCCTGAGCAAATGTTACAAATATTGCTAAAACGAAAGTTACTAATAAGATTATCTTTTTCATATTTTTTTATTTAAAAATTACAGATTGCAAAATTACTAATTATTCTAAGTTAGAATGAAATTTGTGTGAATTTCATTAGTTCATTTATTTAACAGAAATCATACCAAAAAATGACAGAAAACAATAGTAAGATATAATAATGAGAATCGTTAAAAAATACCAAACACTCCATCGGGTGTAATACCCAAATATCGATACCAGGTTTCTCCCATTAATATATTAACCAACCACCCGATAACCAACATGGTAACCCCAAATTTAAATGTATCTGTCAGGCTGTATTGATCAGTTTCATATAACAGGGCTGAAGGTTTACTGTTAAATGGCAGCATATATACATGCTCGATTAGAAAAGCAACAGGCAAAGCCAGGCTAAGCACACTAAAGCCAAAACGATTGGCAACACCAATGGCGATAGGCACAAAAATCATTGTACGCATTGTTTTCGATTGGAAGAAAAGGGCACTGAAAGCCATGGCAAACGTAAGTGACAGGTATAAAACCCAAAAAGGTGTATTTATGCCAAATCCAAGTGCATCAAATGTGGCATTTACCGAAATTGAAGGCAAGTCGGTAGATTTAAAACCGGCACCAAGCGTATAGGCTCCGGCAGAGAAAAGCATAAGGTGCCATGGAATATCCACATCATTCCATTTTAGGATACCTATTCGCGGTAGTAGTGCAAAAATAGCACCGAGGAAAGCAACTGATGTTGCGCTAATTCCATGGTATTTGTCGGTTGCCCATAAGGCAAGAATGGTAAGAAAAAGAACTGCTGCCTTGATTTCCTGGAAATTCATTTTACCCAGTTTGTGAAGTTCCTCTTTCAAACGCTGCATCCCGCCGGGAATTTGTGGTAAACGCTCTTCTTTTTTTAATGGAAAGAATATTCTTGTTGCTACAATGTACCCCAAAAACATCAGGATAATAGCAACCAGGAAATTACCTTTCATCCAATCAGTAAAATAAATATCAACTCCGGTTGCACCTGTGATGAGGGCGGCTGCTAACAAATTTGCACCCGAACCGGTTAAAAACCCACTGGCCCCAATGTTAATATAGAACAGATTCTGAAGTACGATATTTCTTCCAAAGTTGTTTTTCTTGTCCCCTCCCCTTGCACCGTAAATAGCAGCAATTACCATAAAAATGGGAAGTAAAATAGCCGCTTTGGCTGTTGTTGCTGATATGAATGCCGACAGCACTACATTGATCACTAAGAAACTGATAAAAATAGATGATGAATGTTTTCCAAAACGAACAATAAACCAAAGCGCGAAACGCTTGGCTAAACCTGTTTTTACCAGCATACTTGCCAGCACAAACGACATGATATTCAACCACATTACTTTATGCCCCAATTGTGCATAGGCTTCCTGCTCGGTGAGCACACCGGTTAGCACCAGACTTATTATAATTATCAGGGAAGTAAGGTAATTTGGAATGGCCTCTGTCATCCAGAGAATAACACCAGCAACAAATATGGCCAGCATTGCAATGTTGATTCTCGAAAATTCCGATGCACCAATATTTTGGAAAACCTTAGTTGCATATTCACCTAGCGAACCAGCATCTATATTCAATAAAAATGCCGGTTTGAAAACAAAATAGATTAAAACAAAACTTATGATCGCCAGCGGTCCACCAATATTAGACAGAATTGCCTCAACCTTTGATTTCTTCCTTTTAGGCAACCTCTCAATCCGGTAGTTGCCCATATCCAACGGATCGAAATTGTTATTCTGTTTGGATATAGTAGTTTCCTTACTCATTGAAGAATGATGTATCAAATTCACTCATTTAACTTGGATTTAGACTTACCAGGCCTTAAACGGATTTTTCATTAACATTGAGTTGTAGTAACGGACATCGCCGGTTACTTCTTCGCCTAACCATTCAGGTTTTTCAAACGGATAATCCTCAGAAGGCAACTCAATTTCAGCTACAGTTAGCCCTTCGTTGTCGCCATAGAACTCATCAACTTCAAATTTTAAACCACTTTTTTCGGGAACAATAAAACGGGTTTTGTCAATTACTCCGGGCTCACAAATCTTAAGCAATTCATTAACTTCTGTAACAGGAATTTCTTTTTCCCATTCATAGCGACTTGCGCCTGATTCACTACCAATACCCTTGATAGTAAAAAAACCTTTGTCTCCTTTTATTCTGACTCTCACCGTCCTTTCAGGAACTGATGAGAGATATCCCTGGGTTATTCTTGTCTCTTTCGTTACCAAAGATTTGAAATCACCCTTCACTAAAAATTTTCTTTCTATTTCTTTTGCCATTGTTTCTTTTATTTACACGTGTTTGTCATCCTGAACGAAGTGAAGGATCTTATTATTCATTCACCACCATAAAGATTCTTCACTTCGTTCAGAATGACATATTGCCGTAGTACTTAATTCGCTAATTTTTTATCAATCATTCCAATAACCCTTTTGGAAGCCTGCAAATAATTGATATTTTCAACACCTTCCAATCCAATATCTTTTATTGTTTTTTTAATATCTTCAATTTCTGTAGATTCAGAATTTACGGTTACAACCATAGCACCATTGATCCATACATTGGCAAACTCACAAATGGTATCATTAACCATGAAACCAAAGCGTTCCTTTTCAATGGACACAGCTTGCAGATCAGGATGGGTTTTTACTATTTCAAGAAATTCATCCAGAGTGTATTCCTCTTTTCCTAACTCTGACATTTCAACTTTAAAAGCAGGAAACACTTCTTTTTCAAGCATTTCCGATTTCATCGGAAATTCTCCTTTCATCAGCGGGTTCCATTGCTCAAGCCCATCAACTTTCTGGACAAATGTTTTAATATCCATTTTTCCGTCTCTGATCTTTGTATTGTTTACATCATTTGTTCTGGAAATGATATAAATTTCCTTTGAAGTTCTTTCCCACACTTTTTCAGGAACGGGGACAGAAAGTCTTGACATTAAGTATGCAGTATCTTCAAAACTTCTTCCAAAGGTTCTGAACTCAAAACGAGGTTTTGAAATTTCTCCTATTTTCATTTTTTCTTTTGACATTATATTTCTTTTTTTTATTAAAAATCTATTTTATTCCAGTAATCCGGCAGTACAGCCAAACCCATAATTCTTTTTAAGGCCAAGGGATAACTTACATTCTCGGCGTCATTATCAATTCCAATCATTTTTTTTGCTTCCATCACCTTATCAGGATCTTCTGCTTCAACACAAATTGTTTTTATAAAAGATCCGTTTACCTTTATTTCGGCAATTTCAGTAATACAATCGTTAACTGTAAAGGCATGCCTGGTTTTCCATACATATGCAACCGCAAGATCAGGATCAACTGAAACCACCTCTGAAATAAATTGATCCAACGAGTACTTCTTACGTCCAAAAACAGGGCTTTCTATACCTAGGGCTGGAAAAACAACCGATTTTATCACCTCGGCTTTGAGTGGAAATTTCCCAACAAGAAATGGATTCCATTGCTGAAGCCCTTCATGTTCCTGATCAAGATTTTTTATATCCATTACACCTTCTCTTATCTTGACATTATTTTTACGTTTCCATGGCGTAAGTAAATATACTGAATCCATTTCACGAGTTATTTCCTTTTCGGAAAACTTCTTTATTTTGACTTCATACTTTGTCAGGTCATTTCCAAAAATCCTGAATTCGTACCTTGGAATTACTGCTGATACCATTAGTTCTTTATTTTAAATACAAATAATTTAAAGGTCTTGTCATTAACAAGGTAAACCAACTGCTGATCAGTATCTACGACTACCCCCTCAAATTTTGTGTAAGGTAAGGTATATTCTTTCAGCACATTGGCATTATAATCACATTTGTAAAGTGCCTGCGACTCATCGCTGACAATCCACAGAAGGGCATTTCTTACGTCGACGAAGATGGCAGAATAATCGGAGGCGAAACGTAGTTCAGTCGTACTGATATTTCCAAACTGCTTATTCCAGACGATCAATTCGCCAGGCACATCTTCGTTCACTAAATAGTAAGCGCTGTTGTTCTTATTGAAGGATAATCCTTCCAGACCTTTGTTGTCGGTACTTCCGCCAGTAGCAATGTCAATTCTTTCCTGCTCATTGCCATTTGGGTAATCGAGGAAAACTATTTGACGTTTCCGCTCTTCCGCCACTGCAACTACCTGGCTTCCTTCGTTAAAAGTCACTCCTTCCAAATCGGAACCCACGTACGCCAATTCCCGGATCACATTTCCCTGCAAATCCGTTTCATATACTTTATTGGTGTTGTCGCTGACTATTAGTAAACTATTTCCTCCCGGACCAAAAGAAAGCCCCGAAGGTTCCGTAATATCCAGGTCAAATTCGCTGATTTTCTCAAGAGTTCCGACAGGTTTAACTGGTGTATCACCCCCGTTCTCCTTCTTACACGAATCAATCAGTGTAATCAGCAGAAAGGAG
>Ga0164313_10003248_pt1 | contig 14508 bp, 10 predicted proteins | sample GuaBasSedimGuay4_FD_113735 | JGI IMG/M metagenome (GOLD analysis project Ga0164313, IMG submission 113735) | Subseafloor sediment microbial communities from Guaymas Basin, Gulf of California, Mexico - Guay4, Core 4569-4, 0-3 cm | ecosystem: Environmental > Aquatic > Marine > Hydrothermal vents... | reverse complement strand
CGTCCATCGATCTGTGAATGGCTGAAGTTATACCACCATAATCTCGTTGCCAAGGCTTGCGAGTTCGTTCCCACATTGCTGCAAAAATAATATTGGTGTTTGCTGAATTCATTGCGACATCTACGGCGGCAGTGGAGTCGGTTACAAACAATACTTGCTCCCAATCTGTTCCTCCATTGGATGTTCTATAAATTCCTCTTTCAGAATTATAGCCGTAAAGTGATCCGGTAGCAGCAACAAAAACCCTGTCGGGATCTGTAGGATCTACTACAATTCTTCCAATATGATTAGATTCCTCCAGACCGATATGAGTCCAGCTATCTCCTGCATTGTCTGATCGGTATATTCCATTTCCAAAAAAGGCTCCCGAAGTTGCACTTCCATTTGCTTCACCAGTACCAACATATATACGTTGTGAATTAGAAGGTGCAATACTAATATTACCAATTGATGGCTTTGAAATAGCATCAAAGATAGGAGTCCAATTTTGACCTCTATCAGTAGTTTTAAAAATTCCTCCAACAGGTGTACTCACATAAAAAACATCATCATTATCGGGAGAAATAGCAACATCAGTGATTCTTCCGCCGGTATTGAGAGGGCCAATTATGGACCAGTCACTACTTTGAGGAGACCGATTATTAAGTATAGCATTAGATTGAATAATAGCTTTCTCTATCGCTTCTGAATTGATATAATTGTTGGGATAGGCTCTCTGGTTGTACATCCATTCGCTTGGATACTCTTTGTGCAGGTTTGATTGCTGAAGTAGATTATTATCAGTTGTATTGAAAATTACAACTGAAACTAGTGCGATAACAAAAATAGCACTTATTAGAAGTGAGATCTTTTTCATTTATTTTTTTTTTCAAATATAATAAGAACTTTTACAATGTTTGCATATTTAGTTTTCCGGCATTAAAACTAAATAAAATTTATAAATAAACTGAGGTTCTTTGCTGAGTAGAAATTAATTCTATGATAGCTAAGTCCAATAGATTTAAAAATAATAACTTTGTTGAAATTTGAAATTTAAACTTTTCTTTTTATAAGAATCTTAGTATGATTAAATCTATTTTCATTTCCTCGGCAGAACCTTATTCAGGTAAATCGCTTATTACCATGGGTATATTCGAAGCAATCCTTCGGAAAACAAAAAAAGTAGCTCTTTTTAAACCAATTATTCGTGATAGAGGAGCTCATAAAAAAGATAAAAATATTGAGTTAATTCTCGATTATTATAACCTAGAGCAATCGTATGAAGATTCATTTGCATTTCATAGAAGGGAGGCACAGGAGCTTTTTGGGCAAGGCAAACAAGATGAATTTATTGACGAGATCATTTCTAAATACAAGGCTCTAGAAGAGAATAATGATTTTGTAATCTGCGAGGGGTCTGATTATATTGGAGAAGGATCATTTTTTGAATTTGATATCAATTCATTTATTGCAAAAAATCTTGGTTTGCCAATCTTAATTGTCGGTCAGGGGCTTGGAAGGGCGATTCATGAGATTTTAAACCCAATAAAAATGGCGATTGAAGCTTTTGATCATCAGGATACAAAGATCATTGGTGTTGTAGTTAATAGAGTAAATCTAGAAAGAAGGCAAGAAATTGAAAGTGCATTAAAGAAAAAATTATCAATAAATTCTGGTATTCTTTCTGTCATTCCTACAGATGAAATATTAAGCAGTCCAACCGTTAAAGAAATAGCGGAACAATTAGATGCTAAGATTTTATATGGTAAGGATAAAACAGAGAATTTGGTGAGCAAATTTCAGGTGGTGGCAATGCGATTGAATAATTATTTAAAAAACATTGAAAAAGGGAGCATGGCTATCACACCTGGAGATAGGATAGATATTTTAATGGGAGCGCTTCAGGCAAATATATCTACTAAATTCCCGCATATAGCAGGAATTATTTTAACTGGAGGAATGGAACCCCCTAAACACGTGAGCCAGTTATTAAGTGGGCTACCAGATGTACTACCCGTTTTGTTGGTTAAGGATTTTACTTTTGAAACTTCTGTAAAAGCTAATCAAGTCGTTTCTTCTATAAATAAAGACAGTATTCGTAAAATAAATCTGGCACTTACTCTTTTCGATAAGTATTTTGACATGGAAGCCTTAGGAAAACAGGTAATGAAAACGCTTCCTTCAGGAATGACCCCAAAAATGTTTATTTATCATTTGCAAAAATTGGCTTCAAAAGATCGTAGAACGATTGTTTTACCTGAAGGTAATGACGAAAGGATTTTAAGAGCGGTAGAAATATTGCAAAAAAAGGGTATTGTAGACATGATATTATTAGGAGAAAGCGACCTCATTAAAAATCAAAGTAGAAGTTTGGGTCTATCAATCGACTTTAAAAAAACGCCTATAATAAATCCTAAAACTTCTTCCAATTATAAAAAATATGCCAAGGACTTTTATGAGTTGAGAAAAGACAAGGGAGTAAATATGGAAATTGCTTATGATACGATGACTGATATTTCCTATTTTGGAACTATGATGGTTCATAAAGGTGATGCCGATGGGATGGTGTCTGGTGCAGCACATACTACGCAGCATACTATTCGACCTGCATTGCAGATTATTAAGACCAAGCCGGGGAGTAAGGTAGTGTCTTCGGTGTTTTTTATGTGCCTTGACGATAGAGTGGTAGCTTATGGAGATTGTGCTATAAATCCAAATCCGAATGCCGAACAATTGGCAGAAATTGCTATTTCCTCTGCAAATACCTCCAAGAGATTTGGGATAGAACCTAAAGTGGCAATGTTATCTTATTCTTCGGGAGACTCTGGAAAAGGCGAAGATGTTGAAAAAGTTAGGAAAGCTACTCATTTGGTTAAAGAAATAAATCCCGATTTAAAAATAGAAGGGCCCATACAATATGATGCAGCAGTTGATATTGGAGTCGGAAAAAAGAAATTGCCCAACTCTGAAGTTGCTGGAAGAGCAAGTGTTTTGATTTTCCCAGACCTGAATACTGGAAATAATACTTACAAAGCGGTGCAACGCGAAACAGGGGCAATAGCTATTGGCCCCGTATTGCAGGGATTGAACAAACCGGTTAACGATTTGAGCCGTGGATGTTTAGTTGAAGACATCGTAAATACCATTATCATTACCGCTATTCAGGCTCAGGAAAATTAGATTTATAAATCGAGCATATTAAAATTTTTATCGGCAATGGAATGAAAATAGCGAACAGCATTTGACCGATTTAATAAAATAATATAGACAAATGAATACTTTAGTTATAAATACAGGAAGTTCCTCCATTAAATACCAGTTTATCGATATGCCTTCTGGTGCGGTTTTATGTGCCGGATTGGTAGAGCAGATAGGTGAAGGAACAGGAACAATAACACATAGAAAAATTATTGATGAGGAAAAATCGGATGTTGCTTTTAAGGAACAGATTCCAAATCATGGAGTTGGAATGAAACGAGTAGCCTCTTTATTAACAGATACTGAGCATGGGGTGATAATGGATACTTCAGATGTAAAACTGGTAGGGCATCGTGTGGTTTTGGGAGGTGAGAAATTTAAAACAACTTCTGTAATTACTTCCGAAGTAAAAAAAACTATTGATAAACTTTCAGTAATAGCTCCGCTTCATAATCCGCCTAATCTAATTGGTATTCAGGGGGCAGAGAAATTTTTCCCAAATGCACTACAGGTTGCAGTCTTTGATACATCATTTCATCAAACCTTGCCCGATTATGCTTTCCGTTATGCATTACCTGAATATTTTTATACCAAGCATGGTGTTAGAGTCTATGGCTTCCATGGAACATCGCATCAATATGTTACAGGAAGGGCTGCTAAAATGATAAATAAGCCAGTAGATACGGTTAATCTTATAACCATTCACTTGGGTAATGGAGCAAGTATTACTGCTGTAAAAAATGGAAAAAGTATCGATACTAGTCTGGGAATGACACCCACTTCAGGGCTTATCATGGGTACAAGGGTTGGGGACATAGATCCAGGTGTTCTAATCTATATGGAAGAATCATTAGGGATTGATATTCAGGAAATAAAGAGGATTATAAATAAGGAAAGCGGATTGAAAGGCCTTACCGGAAATAATGATTTGCGGATGATACAAGAGCAATATTTAAAAGGAGACCAAAAAGCGGAGCTTGCATTAAAACTTTATTCTTACCGAATTAAAAAATTTATTGGCTCCTATATAGCCGTTCTTGGACATGTAGATGCTATTGTTTTTACAGCAGGAGTTGGAGAAAATAGCGATATAATAAGAAGAATGGCTACAGCTGATTTATCTCATTTAGGAATCGAATTGAATGAAGATCTCAATACGACTAAAAGCAAAACGGAAAGAGATATTTCTTCTGAAACAGCTACGATTAGAACATTAGTAATACCGACTAATGAGGAATTTGAAATTGCCCGACAGGCTTATGCCGTTTTTTCAAGCTAACTGGCTTTATTTTAGAGCAAACTCCACTGCACTTTCAGCGTGAATTCTTGTGGTATTAAAAACTGGAATATTGACATCATCACCCTTGATCAATAATGGTATTTCTGTACATCCTAAAATCACTCCTTCGGCTCCATTTGTAATGGAATCGTTAATTATTCTCTGATATTCCATTTTTGAGCTTGCTTCTAATTTTCCCAGAACGAGTTCTTTATATATTACCCTATTTACAATTTCTCTATCACTTGCATTTGGTATAATTACTTCAATACCGAAATCATTTTTGAGAATGTCCTTATAAAAATCTTTTTCCATTGTAAATTTTGTTCCTAGCAATAAGACTTTCCTAATATTCTTTTCTTTAATTGTTTCCCCTGTTGCCTCGGCAATATGCAAAAAAGGAATGCTTGTGTTTTTTATGATATCTTCACTACACAAATGCATAGTATTAGTACATAAAACAATAAGCTCAGCTTTTGCATTTTCTAGATTCTTAGCAGAATCCACCATCATTTTACTCATAGAGCTCCAGTCATTTTTATGTTGAAATAGTTCTATTTCCGCGAAATCTACAGAATCCATAACGCATTTAGCCGAGTGGAATCCGCCTAAATATTCCTGCACTTTTTCATTTATAATTTTATAGTAAACTTGAGATGATTCCCAGCTTAATCCTCCAATAAGGCCAATTTTTTTCATAGGTTATTTCAGTTATTTAAGTCAACGTTTTATAATGTTCCGAGCATTTTTTTTACCACAGTTCTTCTTAACAATGTTTTGCTATCACAAAATCTGGTAGACCTTATGACGAAACTTACGTTTCTGTTTTGCCTAGATAATTAGAAAAATAAATAATAAAAAACTCAAAAAAATCACAAGTTTTGAATCTTTGAGCCTAGAATAATAGTGTCTCAAATTAATAATAAAAAGGTTTGTTTTTTACCTTAGTTCTTTGTTAGAGTGCGTTTTTATTCTTAAAATCAAATCTTTTCTATTATAAAATAAACTGAACCATATTGAGATGGATTTTCTTTGAACAATTTAATTTCTTCTATATCAGACTTGAATAATTTCAATAATTCTTTATTCGAAGTAGAGAATATTTCTTTTTCAAGGCATTTGAAATAGTCATTCCACCAGATTTGTTCATCTAACACAAATGAGTCTAATATCTTGCAGGCATTATTTTTTATAAATTCGATTTTCTCCTTTTGATTCTGAAACTCATCGTGAATTATAATGAATCCTTTTCTTTTTAATAGTTTTATTATTCCTAAAAACCCTTTCTGAAATCCAATAACATTAAGAAGTCCTTCCGCTAAAATCAAGTCATATTGATTGTTCCTATCTTTAATATCAAAAAAAGAACTATTAGAAAGAGTAACCCTATTAGAAAGGTTTAATCCTTTTACTTTTTCTCTAAAAACAGCTATTGATATTGTGTCAGTATCAACAGCGGTAATTTTGCCATTAAATTTTTCTACCATCATTAATGTTGGCACACCAGACCCACAGCCAACATCCAATATTCTTGGGTTTTCAATTATTGGAATTATTGAAATGGCTTTTTTAAGATACTTTAACAAACCTTTCCTACAATTATCTTTTATTTCAAAATATTCTTTATTCATTGTCTCTCAAATATACGACTAAGATGAAGCGGGTTACAACCTTTTATTTTATTACTATTTAGCCTATTTCGTATTTACATTGTTAGAGTGTTTTTTTCCTCTTTTATTTGGTGCTTTATATCTACCCCAAAAATTATACATTGTCAGTGATGATAATACAAAAATTCTTTCAAATAATTTGAACCGCATTAACAAATGCATTAATCTATATCCAATAAATAAGAAAGGAAAAATTGCAAATACAACTATCAATGTTTTGATGTTTTCATTTTGTAACCATTGCCAGTTTTCAAAGAATTGGTGATTTAAGAGATAACTAATAATATAGCCAATAAATAATGATGTAAGAAACCAAATAAAAACAATAAACCCGTGTGCAGTTTCAATGGCTTTGTGAGGGCATTCATTCATGCATTTCATACAACTTTCACATTTATAAGTCCAAAACATTCTACCATCAACTTGTTTTATTGCTTGCACAGGACAGGTTTTCTCACATAATCCACACATGTCACAATCAGAAGATGAAATAAAGGATTTAGCAAAAAAATATTTAGCAAAAAAAATGTATAAAATAGTTATAGGTGATATTATAATATCTTGAATAATATTTAATAAAGCTTTATAGTTTCGTTTGCCATTAATTATTTCTTTTGCAAATTGTCTTACTTTTGGTTCTACACGTTTATATATTAATTCAGTCCCTTTTTGTTTTATTGCAGGATGTAAGGATATCCAATTAGATGGCAAATCAACGGGAAATAAACCAACTATTTTATAACCTTTTCGGATAAGAATTATTGAAGACCAATAATGCAATACACCACTCAATCCTGGAATGAATACTTTGCCTAACCGTAATCCTGCACGTGTATTCACAACAAACGCACTGCAATTATTTGATTTAGAAAATGTTTTGACGAATTTTCTCATAATTGCAGGGAAATGAAATCCGTGAGTTGGTGAGATGAAACCAATTAATGAGTTTTCTTCAGGTCTGGTAATTTCTTGATTATTAATTTTAGCAATATTGAATATTTCAACTTCAGTTCCTGTTTTTTTAGCTTCATCATATATCCATAATGCAGTGTTTTTTGCATTACCAGTACCTGAAAAATAGTAAATTATAACCTTTTTAAATTTCATTATATTCTCTAAACATATCGGTTTGTATAATTTTTTGTAACAGAATCTCGGAGTAGTTTTCTGTCCGCCAGGACTTAAAAATGATTCGGGAATCTGCTATTTGAAAACCACCAAACCCGCTATAAAATTTACATATTGTTGTAGGTAGTGGTTATTTACTTTTTTTGTGCAATAAACAGATGCACACTACCAAATCCACCTACTGAAATATCCTTGTAATCAAAGTCGTGTTGTAATAATAATGAATTTATATCCTTTATTATATCACCAAATTTTTCCCAAAGCCTTACTATCAAATAACCAAATCGGTTTCTGTTATTGGGGTAATCAAAATCTACAAGTAAAAGGCGCCCATTTTTTTTCAGAACCCTTTTTATTTCACTCATTGCTTTTTCTCCATTTGGATAAGCCGTGAAAGCCATTGTATTTATAACAGTATCAAAAGTATTATCTGGAAAAGGTAGATTTTCAACATTACCCTGAGTTAGCTCCGCTTTAATATTTAATCTTTTCATTTTATTATTAGTAATCTCAAGCATTTCTTCATTATAATCAATACCATAAATTTCATAATCCTCTGATGCATATTGAGTCATCAGGTAACCGCTACCAAAAGAAACCTCTAATATTTTATCGCCTTTAATATGAGGAATGATTTTTTCAATCCATTTCTTCCATAATGGAAATATGGTCATAAATGTATCATATACTTTCGCCATCCAGTTATACTCCTTATTCATTTTATCGGTATAGTCAGATGATATCTTTGAAAGATCAGTATACTTAATCTTTTCTTGTTTTACTTTTAATATAGTCATATTTATATTCTAAATAAATTTAATCATTCTTTTGTAGCCTGTTATTCAATTATTGTCTTATATAATTCACCTTTAAAATCTTCTTTTTTCATTTGATTACCAATTTTCGCACTCTTCTCTTTGAAACTTTTATTGTTAAGTAATTCTAAAACTTTTGGTTCGAGATTTTTATTGGTTATTCTACTTATTTTAACACCTTTTGGTCCAACTCCCATATCAAAAGTAATTTTATCCCAAACAAACTGGTCCATAAAATGCGGAATTATCATTGTTGCACAACCATATTTTATTGCTAAATGTGTTGTTCCAGCACCGCCGTGTTGAATTACGGCATACATTTTCGGAAAAATCCAATCATAAGAAATTTGGTTCACAAAATAAATCAATTCTGAATTGAATTTATCGGGTTTAACTAAGCCACCAAAGGCTGTATTTATGATGGCTGGAATTTTATTTCGTTCAAGAATTTCCAGAATTATTTTAGTTTTTTGTTTAGGTTCAGGATTAGGCATTGAGCCAAAAGTGATAAACAATATTTTTTCATGTTTTTCTATGAATTCAGTTAGTTTTTTTTCGGGTTTCCAATCTGTTTTTCTTTTTAATTCTTGATGACCTAAAACTTTAACATTACTTTCCCAGTAAACTGGTCGCGGGAATAAACTTGGCGAAATTGTATAAATAAATTTTCTACTGTGAATTATGTTTTTTAGTTCCTTTCGTGTAATTTTATCGTTGATTTGTAGCCACTTTTTAGCAGCCATAGTTACTGTGACAACCCCAAAGTCAGAAAGTTTAAATGTCAATTTATTAAAAAATTCTCCATAATTTTTACCAAAAAAAAATGTATGTCCTTTTATATAATGAAAATATGCGAAAGGGCATACAAAAATTGTTTTTCCTCTGTTTTTATATTCCCATATTAATGGATAAACATTTTTTGAATGATAAACTATTCTATCTGGTCTTTCTTGTTTTACAAGTTCGTATAACTTAATTTCTTTTTCTTGCGGGACTTTTTGACTTTGAGCAAGTCTCATTAGTTTGATATAGGCAAAGAATTTCTTAATTCCAGACCCTCCCATAACTGTTCTATTGGTATCGCTTTCAAGTACGGCATCATTTTTTCTTCCCAAAGACGCAAATTCTATATCACAACTTTCTGTCAGTTCTCTAAATTGTTCAGAAAATGCACAAATAACCTGATGTCCTTTTTCTTTTAGAATTTTTCCAATTGCTAAAAAAGGTTCAATATCTCCTCGTGTTCCTATTGCTGTTAAAATTATTTTCACTAGCTATTTATTAACTAACCCAAAGGTCCATATACAATAGCCTCATCCCCAATATCAATAAGCTGGCAACTTTTAGAGAAGCTGCTGTCATCAGTTTTAATTTGAAATCTTAAGTTTTTGTCCTCGCCATTAGAATCTATCGGAAGCCAGCGATAAGGCAAGTCTAATGTTAATTCTTTCGGGTTCATAATTTCGAGAATAGCATGCTCGTCGTTTAGGTGTTCAAAACCAGCTGGTTTGGCAAAGGACAATTCGAGTGTCTTGTCATCTATTGTTTTACGTTCCGTGAGCTGAACAACCCTGTCATCAACAAACTTTTCATCATCACATTCTGACCAAATTTTATCCTGATTCATTTGCAGTGCAGCCAAGAAGCCTCCCTGAATTGAACCTTCAAAACCACCTCCTGGGAAAGCCCATGCCGATGCAAAGTACAGGTTAGGAATCAAGAAATTGTTTTTAAATCGCTTACTTGCTATTTGGTCTTTAGTTTGGGCGTAACCATAAACAGATCCACTTGGATTCGAGGTATAGCGTTTAATGGTTTTGGATGTAGATACTTCGTAGTATTCGATACTATTTCGAATTCCTGGATACTGCTTTTCTAATCGTTGCAATAAAACTTGCGCTACTTCTTCTTTTTTTGCGTTGTAGTCTTCTTTATTTAAATGTTCCCAATCTTCAATATAATCCACAGCACAAATTACACCTTCAGATTTATGAGGTGGAGCCAATTCGGCATCTACCTTGCCATAGTCTACAAAAAGGAATCTGCGTTTAGACCAATCACCATGGTGATTATTTTTAATATCCTTTAAGGCAGTTACACTATCTCCTTGAAAAACATTTGAGTAGTATTTTACACCAAACTTTTCTAGATCTGTATTAAAACCGAGATACATACATAATAGTGAACATGAATTGGTTTTTGAACTAATTTTTTGATAAAGTTTTGTAGAGTAGGGCTTATCGAGCATTGCTGGCACTAAAGGAATTGCGCAGTTGGCTACAACATTATCACATATAATGGTGGTAGGTTTTGAATTCTCATTGAAACTATCACGGAATGTAACTCCAGTTGCTTTGCCATTATTGGTAATGATTTTCTCTGCTCTTTTACCTAAAAGAACACTGCCACCATTTTTTTCTATGTAGGAAGCAAGATAATTGGAAAGCTGTTGTGATCCACCTTTTATAAAGTGGCCACCATTCTCAATAAAGCCTGAAAATGGTACAGCAAAGTAAAACATTGATAGTGTATAAGGATCATCCCCCCAATAAACAATATGTGCTATGAGATCTAATTTTGCATTTTCATTGGTAATATACTTATCTAACCAAGATCCAACGGTATGCTTAGTTGCCTCTACGAGGTTAGGATAAAGTAACGGCATCAATGGATAAATCAATTTTTGTAATAAAGGTGAACGAGGTAGGTTGATGGCTTCCTTTCGTGTTCCTACAATCAACTTCATAAAACGTTTGATACCTTTTTCGTCTTCAGGATATTTGTTGATTAATGCTTTCGTAGCAGCATCGTATCCATGTGGCAACACGAAATCTTCTTTATCAGAAACCACTCCGTAGAACTCAGGTACTTTTTCAAATTGAACATGTTTATCTACATCGAGCATTTTAAAAATTTGAGTAATCGAACCATTTTCAGTCAGTCCACTCATTTCATGAAGACCAACTTCTATAATAAAATCACCTCGTTTAAATGTGGTTGCACAACCGCCAGGCTTGTGGTGCTTTTCTAATAAAAGAACTTTCTTGCCAAATTTTGAGAGCGTCGCTCCTGCGGTTAATCCTGACAGTCCACCTCCAATAATAATGGTATTGTATTTCATGACTAATAAGTAATTTTAATTAATTGATAATTAATTAGTTAAATGAAATTTAAAATTATCAAATTAAAATCTATTTATTAATGATAATTATCAGCTTTTCTCTCTTTTAAAACAAAAAGTGCGAAACTTGGATTTGAGTTTAATGAAGAGGTGATTTAAATGTGAGGATGGAAGTTTTTCGTTTAAGTGTTTTACCGTTACTTTGATTCGCATGAAGCCCAACTTGTTATATCAACCAACACTAAAGGTAAATTTATAGTTAAATCAAACTGGATAACAATACTTTTTATTATTTACCCCTTTCCTAAGTCTAAAACCATTTTAATATTACTTCTTTTATAAGGGCTATCAGGTTCTACAGCAATTTCAATAAAACCATATTTACGATAGATATAGATGGCATTTTTCAAAAGGGTATTGGAATAAAGAAAAAGGTTATCAAAATTGTTTTCCACCGCAAAATCAATACAATATTGCATTAATTGCTGACCAATTTTTTTACCCCGTTGATTGGGCAATACTGCCATTTTTGTGAGCTCAAAATTGTTCTTAGATCCCTTCATTAAGGCAACGGTTCCCAAAATACTATCATTTTCAATAATAAAGAAAATATGTCCGCCAGGATCAATGATGTACTTTTCTGGATTGCTCAATACCTCCTTATCAAAATCCTCCACATAGAAAAAAGTCTCTAACCATTCTATGTTGAGATCATAGAAGGCTTTAGCGTACTTTTTTTGGAATTGGATTATCTTTGTTGACATTAATAATTTTTTAATTGGTCATTTCGATACGTTCACATAGGGGTGAACACTCAATAACCGAGAGACCGTACACTGAGTGATCCCGATTTTTCTTCGGGATCGTATCGAAGGGTACATTAATGATTGTTTACTTCGATACTCCCGAATTTTCGGGACTCGCACACTCAAAACACTCAATGACCGATAAACCGTACTCTGAGTGATTCACTTTTTTAGTGAATTTTATCGAAGGGTACTTGATTGGTCACTTCGGCTCCGCTCAGTGACCGTTTACCATATCACTAATTTATAAATCCGTACACTGAGTGATCCCGATTTTTCTTCGGGATCGTATCGAAGGGTACTATTTCAGAATTCACATCTTCGAATCAATATATTCAATCGTCTCCTTCTCGATCTTTAAAGTCTGTTGATAGATATTTTCAGCTTTCGATAAAATATCTTCAGCAAAAACACGATCTTTAATATCCTTTGCATTGATTTTCACGTTAAAATAAGCACCTAATACTGCTGTTCTTGCACACAATACACCCACACCTGCATCAGATAAGGAATTTTGTAAACCATCTTTTATCATAGCCTGCATAACTTCCATCGAATTGAATGCTGTTTCCATAACTTGAAAAGGAATTTCAGTTGCATATTTTGTAGCATCTTCAATAGCTTTTAATCGGGCTTGTTTTTCTGCATCAGAATCCTTTGGCATTCTAAAGCCATCAATAATTTTATTGAATGCATTGGTGTCTTCATCTACTAAAAACAGTAGTTTTTCTTTGTACGTCTGACCTTTTTCTGCCCATTCCGAAAAGAATTCCCATTTATCGTCCCATCCAGATTTGTGTGCAGATAAGTTGGCTACCATTGTTCCTAAAGAAACTCCTAGTGCTCCTACATAAGCTGAAATGGAACCACCACCTGGAGCCATAGATTCACCTGCAGTTTCATCGGCAAAATCGTCTAATTTAAAATCGATTAATTTTTTCTCATCATCCCCCAACATATATTCGATGATCTTTTCTGAAGGGTTAAAAGGTTTTAGATCATCTAGACCTAATGATTTTACAGCGATCTTAATTTTTTCACTTTCTGCAATTCCTAAAGACCGTTGTTGTTTTACTAAATAGAAATCGGCAGCATCCAACATCGCCTGCAAGGGAATCAATCCAATAATTTCAGAACCCGTAACCCGAATACCACGTTCTAAAGCAGCCTTACAACTTTCATCGAATGCCTCGTGCATAGAAGTGATGGTTATATTGGTAAGATTGTATGAAATCTGAGCAATACCGTATTCATCGATATACCAACCAATGCCTTTTACCGCTTTTAGCTTTCCGGGAACACGAACTGGTTCTCCAGTTGAATCCAATACTTTTTTTCCAGTGATAGGATTCCCTTCACGTTTCACTCGTCCCGCTTCTCTAATATCGAAGGCAATTGCATTGGCTCTTCTTGTTGAAGTCGTATTTAAGTTAACATTATAAGCAATCAAAAAATCACGCGCCGAAATTGCTGTGGCTCCCGTTCTGGAAACAGTATCAGAATAGTCAGCAGGACCAAAATCTGGTTTCCAATTAGAATCAGATAATTTAGCTGCTAGACCTTCATATTCTCCACTACGGCAGTTTGCTAAATTTTTTCGTTTCTCTTCTTTTGCTGCATTCTCATAAAAATAGCCGGGTATACCAAGTTCTTTACCAACCCGTTCCCCTAATTTATGAGCATATTTGGCTGTGTCTTCCAATGAAATCCCTGAAATTGGAACCAAAGGGCAAACATCGGTAGCGCCAAAACGTGGATGCTCTCCTGTATGCTTACTCATATCTATTAGTTCACTAGCCTTTTTTATAAGTCTGAAAGCGGCTTCGATTACTGGCTCTGGTTCACCTACAAATGTGATGACCGTACGATTAGTTGCTTTTCCAGGATCTACATCCAAAAGTTTTACACCTTCAACGGTCTCTACAATTTGTGAAACTGTTTCTATAATCTTTGAATCTCGCCCTTCACTAATATTCGGTACGCATTCTATAAGTTGTTTTTGCATGGTTTTTTAATTGAAGTTCAAAATTAAAACAATTAATTAAATACTTGAGGTTTTGGCTGTTTATTTGGAGATGGTCACTTCGATACTCCCGAAGTTTCGGGACCAATGAAGGATCGGAACACTCAGCGACCGAGGAGCCGTACCCTGAGTGATCCCGATTTTTTTTCGGGATTATATCGAAGGGTACATTAGTTAGGTGGTCATTTCGATACGTTCACATAGGGTGAACACTCAATGACCTAGGAACCGTACCCTGAGTTCCTGACGCAGGAAGGAGTATCGAAGGGTACATTAGTTAGGTGGTCATTTCGATACGTTCACATAGGGGTGAACACTCAATGACCTAGGAACCGTACCCTGAGTTCCTGACGTAGGAAGGAGTATCGAAGGGTACATTAGTGAGGTGGTCATTTCGATACGTTCACATAGGGTGAACACTCAATGACCTAGGAACCGTACCCTGAGTTCCTGACGCAGGAAGGAGTATCGAAGGGTACATTAGTTAGG
>Ga0164313_10003247_pt1 | contig 14509 bp, 8 predicted proteins | sample GuaBasSedimGuay4_FD_113735 | JGI IMG/M metagenome (GOLD analysis project Ga0164313, IMG submission 113735) | Subseafloor sediment microbial communities from Guaymas Basin, Gulf of California, Mexico - Guay4, Core 4569-4, 0-3 cm | ecosystem: Environmental > Aquatic > Marine > Hydrothermal vents >... | reverse complement strand
GAGCTCTTCGAGGGCTTCAGCGTCTTCTTGTTGGGCAAGCAGGTCGTGCAACCGGCGGAAGGCGATGTCGCGTGTCGGGTCCTCTACGATGGCGCGGCGAAAGAGGTCCTCCGCTTGCTGTCGTTGTTCGAGGCATTCCAATCGAACGACGCCGGCCTCCTCCAAGAGATCGGCTCTCAACGAGCCTTCGACGAACGGCGCGAGGCGCTCGCAAGCTTGAGCGACCAGCGGCCACTCTCGAGCTTGGCGCGCGGCGCTTCGGAGCGTCTCCCAGAGTGCCAGGTCGTCGGGCCGATCATCGACCGCGCGGCTGAGCAGTGTCACAGCTTCCGCGCCGCGATCCGCCTCGACCAGTGCGCGGCAGTACGCGGCGTCGAGCGCCGCACGTCCGACCGCTTCGCTGTGATGCAGCTTTCGCTCGAGCGCGTGGACGCGAAACTCCGCGTCGTCACCCGGTGCGAGCGCTTCGTCGATGGCGATCGCCGCCTCCGCATGGGCTTCGGCCAACGCTTCGGCGTCTTGGGCAAGCATGAAGAGCTCATCGGTAGCCTCGGTCCCACGGGCAATGCGTTCGGCGCGCAGACCTTGCAGCAACGCCCCGGCGCGCAAGGCCTCGGTCGGCGCCAACGCCGCGAGTTGAAGCCACGCGTCACCGCCCGATGCGCTCTGGTTGCCGAGCGACGCGCGGAGCGCCCCATAGGCAGCGCCAAACTCATGAGCGTCCTCCGCAAGCGTATCGCCCGCGTCTGCGAGAACCTCCTCGGCGGCCGAGCGCTGATCGGTCGTCGTGAGGCGCGTGGGGATCGACAGCAGTGCGACCGCCGCACACAGCGCCGTGGCCGGGTGTTCGAGCGCCCGCTCATACGCCTTTGCAGCGTCACTCCCGTTCTCGCTGCCGAGTGCGTCTCCTCGAAGCAGTGCGTACAGCTCCGGTACGCCTCCACCGAGTTCGGTGTTCGAGAGGTGGGCATAGGCTCGCAGCCTTGTGTGCGCGTCGTCCTGGCGGCGGGCGACGTCGAGCAATGCCAGCGCGGCACCGGGCGAGCTCGGCGTTTCCAAGAGGGCTTGCTCGTATGCGTGCCGGGCGGCCGTCAGGTTCCCGCTGCGTTCAGCGGTTGCCCCGGCGAGCAAAAGCGAAAGCTCCCCAAGAGCGGCGCCCGGCTCGCCCCGCGACCACTCACGCGCCAACGACACCACGTCTTCGGGACGGCCTCCCTCCCGCAGGACGCCATCGAGCAGCGTGACGATGTAGCGGTCGTCGGGAGCAGCGCCCAATGCCTGGCGAAGGACGCGTTCGGCTGCGTCCCAGTCCCGGCTCCGCGCGTAGGCCTGCCCGGCAGCGCACAGGTGCCCGATCTGTGCGCCTCCCGTCGTGAGACCCGCGATCGTTTCGTGGGCTTGGGCCAGTAAGCTCGTGTTGCCTGACCATGCGGCTTGGGCGCGAGCGACCTGGGGAGCCCACGCATGAGTGTCGGCGTCCCCGAGGCTGTTCCGTAACAGCAGATCTGCTTCCTGGCTTGCTCCCAGGACGTTTTGCGTCACGTCCCATCGAGTGAACGCAAGCATCGCCCGCTCGGAGGCGTCGATGTCGCACTCCATCAGCGCGTCGCAACGCTCGATGATGTCGCTTGGCTGTTTCGCGACGAGCGCCGCGCCCAGTGCCTCGCGCAGGATCCGTTCTTTCGAGGTTGTGGCATCGCCGGCAGCCTCGCTGTAGAGAGTCTGCGCTTGGCCCGATATCGTGGAGCCTTTGGCTGAGAGTTGTGCTGCGTGCCACGAGAGCCGCGCGCGCGCCTCTCCGTCGGCAGTGCCGGAACGTTCGCGCAACCGCTCGACACGCTCCACCCGCGACGACTGATCGGCATTGCGAACCAACGCGACGTCGAAAGCAGCTTGGGCATACTCGGATTCCGGATACCGGGCCGCCGCGTCACGGAGTGTATCCGTGGCATTCTGGACGTCTTCGCCGGACAGTGCGCGCCGTACCTCATGCGCGACAAACGCCGGATCGTCAGGTGCCTCGGCGAGAAACCATCCGGACGCCTCTTCCAAGGCTACTGAGTCGTCGCGATGCTCCTGGATGAGCAACGCCTGCAGGCGAGTGACCCGCCGGTCAGGGAACAGACGCAACGCTGCATCGATGTATCCCGCCGCCGCATCGACGTCGTCGAGCCGAGCCGTGCTGCACGCCGCCGCCTCTTGCCATAGGAATGCCGCCATCGGGAGGCGCTCTTCGGTGGGCACCGAAAGGTTCAGCGGGTCCGAGGGTCCGTCTGTTTCTGCGGCTGCCTCGAGTAGCTGCGCCATTGAGGCCGTTGCGAGAACGAATACATCCCAGCGCCCGTGCTCCCGAGCGGTTTGCCGTTGCAGCGACCTTGCCTGCCAGGCCAGCGCGTCCGACTCGCAAGCGCGTTCGAGCGCCTCGATCCCCTCGTCCGGGGCGCCCGCGTCGATGTCACCCAAGGCCACGTCGATCCAGAGGGCGGCCTGAAGTCTGGGGTCCACGGCATGCTCCGCCTGCGTACGCAACGCATGCCGGACGGAACTCTGGTCGCCGTGTGCCTCGGCGAGCCATTCGAGGATGAGGGCAGGCACGACCGGCTCGGGAGACCGCGCAATTGCCTCTCGTAGAAGAGAAGCCCAATCTTCGGAGTGAAGCGCCAAGGCCATCAGCGCCGCGCCGCTCACGGCAGGACTCGTTGCCGTGGCGACGTGCTCGGAACGAAGCGCTGCTAGGTCGTGCCCGTTTTCGGACCGTTCCGCGATTCGCAGTTGAGCGATCAGGGCCGGCTGGAAGCCAGGCGCGGCGGCGTGTGCCTGCCCGTAATGAGCGACCGCCTCGGAAACCCGTTTGAGCTCGTGTTCATAGAGCGCACCCACTTGGTAGAGGATCGCTGCCTGGCCCCTGGGCTCGGTTTCCGCTTCGATCTCACGGCGCAGATTCGCGATTCGCAGCTCGACTAAATCGAGCTTGCGCGCGGGCTCTGGTGGGCGCGGTGGTGGCTTTCCGATCATCGGCCGCCCCCGGTTAAGTGAGTGTCCAACCGCCGTCGATGACCATGACATCCCCCGTCACGTAATCCGACTCGTCCGAAGCCAAGTAAACCGCGCCTCCTGCAATGTCTCGCGGCTGGCCAACCCGACCCGCCGCGGTTCGCTGCAGGATGCTCGATCGAATCTCGTCGTTGTCCACGAGCACCTGCGCGAACTTGGTCTCGATCAATCCGGGCGCGATCGCGTTGACGCGAATGCCCGCACCGCCGAGCTCCATGGCCAGGGTCTTCGTCATCGAGATGACCGCGGCTTTGGTCATGGCATAGACACCTTGCATCGGCGCCGCCATCGTTCCGACGACGCTCGCGACGTTCACGATCGAGCCCTTCGCTTTACGCTCCTGCAAGTGACCCGCGACCAGCTGGATCATGCCGAAGTAGCCCTTCACGTTGACTTCGAAGGTCTTGTCCCAGGCGCCGCCGTCGATGGTGAGCATCGGACCGAAGTGCGGGTTGGTAGCAGCGTTGTTCACGAGAACGTCTACTTTGCCGTACGCTTTCAACGCCTGGTCGAGCATCTCTTGCCGCTGGTTAGGATGGCCGACGTGGCATGCAATGGGCATCGCCTCGCCCCCGTTCCCACGAATTTCGTCGGCCACCGCTTGCAGGCCTTCGATCTTTCGCGACACGAGAACGACCTTGGCCCCCTCTTCGGCCATATAGCCCGCGATGGCTGCGCCGATTCCTCGACTTGCCCCTGTGACGATCGCCACCTTGTCCCTTAGGCGCTCACCCATGCTGTCCCCTCCTTTAAACCGATTAGGTCAAGCACGAACCAGTCTAGTCTGACACGTATAGCGCTCCGCGGGGTGGTTTTGCCAGTGCGATCTGCGCGGGGCTTGCGCGCTTTGTGTCCTGAGCGAAACTAGGCTGTTCCTCGTTTCGTCTGAGAGGTCGTCCTGACGCCGCCCTACGACATTATCGCGGTCATCGTGGGCTTCATCGCCGTGGTCTGGGGTGCCGATCGCTTCGTGTACGGGGCGGCGGGGCTTGCCAGCAATCTGGGCGTCAGCCGCCTCGTCATCGGGCTGACGATCGTCGCGTTCGGCACGTCGGCGCCAGAGATGTTGGTCTCCGGCATGGCCGCGGCGGCAGGGAGCCGTGAGATGGGTATCGGAAACGCCATCGGGTCGAACATCACCAACGTGACGCTGGTCCTCGGCGCCGCGGCGCTGGTTCATCCTTTGAGCGTTCACTCACGGCTGCTCATCCGCGAGATCCCAGTCCTCTTTCTGAGCATGGCGGTCGCTTGGGCGTTCCTCTGGGATGGAGAGCTCAGCCGAGTCGAAGGCCTCGTCCTGATGACCGGGATGTTCGTGCTGGTCGCGTGGATTGCGATGCAGGGCAGCAAGGAGGAGCCAGAGGATCCGGACCCGCTCGCGGTCGGCTCGGAGGACGACGCGATCCCCCGCTCCTTACCTACCCGCAGGGCGATCGGAACGTTGTTGTTGGGATTGGTCTTTCTGCTGATTGGTTCCCGGGTGCTGGTCTGGGGTGCTGTGGGTATCGCGCGCGACCTCGGGGTGAGCGAACTCGTCGTAGGCCTGACGCTGGTTGCACTTGGAACGAGCCTTCCCGAGCTGGCCGCTTCGGTCGCAGCTGCGCGTCATGGTGAGCATGACATCGCGGTCGGCAATGTCGTTGGGTCCAACATGTTCAACTTGCTCGGCGTGCTCGCGCTTCCCGGCATCATCGCGCCGGGTTCGGTGGATCGCGCCGTCATCGTCCGGGACTTTCCGATCATGGCCGGCGTGACCTTGCTGCTCGTATTGATGGCGGTGAACGAGCGGAGTCACATCGGCCGCAAACGAGGGGTCATGCTCATCCTCGTTTTCATCGTGTATTTCGTGGCGCTGTTTCTGAATCCGTCGTCGCACGGGCCGTTTTCTTAGGCGTCGCGCGTCCACACGAGGGTCATGTTGTTGGCCGGCATGCCGACTCGCTCCTCGAGCGTGAAACCGGTTCGCCCGCCCAACTCCAGGAGCTCGTCGATGTCGCGAACGCCCCAGCGCGCGTTGCGGGACCGAAGGCTTTGGTCGAATGCCGCGTTGCTCGGTGCCGTGTGCTCACCCTGGAGTCGATATGGGCCGTATGTGATCATAGGGAATCCGTTTGCGAGCAATTCGCTCGCTCCGTGAAACAGCGCTTCGGTGGTTTCCCACGGTGAGATGTGAATCATGTTGATGCACACCAAGGCGTCGGCGTTCACGAGGGGCCAGGGGGAGGACCGAACGTCGAGCTCGAGCGGAGTCAGAAGATTCTCGCGGTTGGTTTCGTCGACCCACGTGCCCATGCTCTGCAGGGCTTCGGAGGAAGCATCGGTCGGCTGCCATTGGAGTTTGGGGAGGTGCTCGGCAAAGAAGATTGCATGCTGTCCGGTTCCGCTCGCTATTTCGAGAACGAGACCAGCGGGCGGGAGCACCCGGCGAAGCACGTCCAAGATCGGTTGCCGATTGCGTTCGGCGGCTGGTGCGAAACCCTTTGCCATCGTGATTGCATAGCTCATAACTTCCCGTCATCGAAGCGACGCGCCGGGACTGGAGGGGAAGGGCGGCCTGGGGGCTCATCGTCGCCCTGTGCCTTGTGGTGCCGTGGCTCACCCGCGCCTTGTTACTGAACGAAAAGCAATTATCTCTTGCTCCCGCTGACTTGCGTGGCTTTTTCGCCGATGCTTCGGTCGCGCTGCTCATCGTGGGCGCCGCAGGCTTCCTGTTTTCGGTTCGCCGATGGTGGGGTCGAGCGGTCGGGATGGCGTTGGTCGTATCGTTCGTTTGGCTCAGCTTTGCGATGTATGAGTTCATCGCGGTCTTCGATTCACTCTACGCGCTGAGCCACGCGGGCTTCCTTGCTGATTCGACGTTCGTCGGCGGTTCCGTGCTCCACGTGCGACATCCTGCCCTGGTTGCATTGGCTACCGCATTGGCGATCGCGGGGGGGGCGTGGGCGCGACCTCCGGGCCACGTGTGGTGGCGGTGGTGGGGCGTGGCGTTGGCTACTTGTGTGCTGGGACAGGTGCTCGTTCCGATGTCCGAGGCGCAGGACGAATGGCGACAACGACACGCGCTTCAGGCCAATCTGTCGATCTTGCCCGCGTCCGCCGGAGTGGGGTCGGCTGCGATCCGCGCCGAGATTGGTGAAGTCTTTCGAGGCAATCTGCGCGGCGAACGCTGGGTCGGCCCTCTCTCCGACCGACCCAACGTCCTTCTCGTCCTCATCGAAGCGGCATCGGGCGCCCACTTGCCTTCGGTTGCGGCGGCCGAGGGCGTCGTCAGTGCGACCACGATGCCAAAGCTCGACGAGCTCGCCCAGCATCACATTCTTTTCACGCACGTAGTCTCTCACCAAAGGCAGACGAACCGCGGCGAGTACGGCATCCTGTGCGGGGACTATCCGAAGCTCCTCACCGACCAGTCCAAGATGACCGAACAGGTCTATGGTGCGGCCCGCCGGTGCCTTCCTAGCGTTCTGCGCGATGAGGGATACGCGACGGCGTACATTCAGTCGGCGCCCCTGGGGTTCATGCTGAAGGACCAGTTCATGAGGAAGGCGGGCTTCGAGGAGCTGGTTGGAGACCCGTGGTTCGAGCGGAGTTATGCGCGCAGCGATTGGGGCGTCGACGACAAAGCGTTCTTCGAGCAGTCGCTTGCGCGGGTGGTCGAGCTGCATGACGCCGAGCGTCCGTTCTTCGCGACGATGTTGACGGTCGGCACCCACCACCCGTTTACGTTCCCGGATGCGGCAACCGCGGAAGGAGCACGGAGTCGGCAGGAGCGCGCCTTTCGATGGGCCGACGACGGACTCGCCGAGTTCCTGACCCAGCTCGAACGACATGGGGTGCTGCGGGACACGGTCGTGATCATCACTTCAGACGAGTCGGCGGGGCTTGCGCAGGCAGCGAACCGGACGCAAAAGCTGCTCTCACAGAGCTGGTCATTTGTGATCGTGATGATGCCCGATCCGCGCGCGAAACGTATCGACACGCTCTACGCGCACGTCGATACGGCTCTTTCGGTGACCGACCTCCTCGGCTTGGAGCGGCAGGCGAGTCGGTTCATGGGGCGCAGTTGGTTCCGCGACTACGACACCCCGCGGCGGGTGTTTGCGGGCAACACGTATGCCCGAAGCGTCATCATGTGGGAGCCTTCGGGCAGCGCCATCGTGTGCGGAGAGTCGTTCCGCGACTGCATTCGCTCTGTCCCCGTCGATGATCGGGTGTTCGGCCCAAAGCGGCACACCAAGCCCGTGCCGCCGCGTGAGCGACAGGTGCTGATCGAGGTGGCTCGACGGACGCGATCCGGTCGCGGAGACATGACGGAGGCCGGGGCGCTCGAGCTGTTGACCGAGGACACTGTGTCGGTGCCGGCGGCCGCAGGCAAGAAGCTTCTAATCGGTGGACAGTATCTTCGCGTTCCGGGCGGCGCGACCTTGCGTGTCGATCTGGACCTCGAGGTCTCCGGCGACGCAGCGACGATCGATTTTGACCAAGATGTCTTTCTCAATGGCTACGAGAAGTTCGTTCGGAAGGGCGTCCGCGTGCGAGGGGGAGAGCGGTGGCGATTGAGTTACGAGATCGGGGTTCCGGAGGACTCGAGCCAACTCGTGGTTCAGCTGTACGCGACGACTGTGTCGGGTGAGGTGGCGGCGATCGAGTTCCACGAGGCCCGGCTCTCGATGACCGCCGGTGCAGTGGTTTCGCCGAAGCCGACCGTCATTCAGGACGAGATATCGCCGGCCGGTCCTCGGTGAGTTGAAGCCGGCATTCGACACGCCGGAGTTGCTCCTGCTCCCACCGATCGAGCTCGCGTCGAAGGAGCTTGCCGGCTTCTGGGATTGAAGCAGCCTCGTCGATCTCCTCACCTGGGTCGCTTTGGTGGTCGTAGAAGAGCGTCGTGTCAGCGCCGCGATGGTGAATCAAGCGATAGCGGCCAAGCGTAATCGCGCCCTTGGGCTCGTACCCCTTGCTCGCCACGCGAATACTGCGGAGCCTAGCCCGAATCGATGCGTCATCGAGCGCGGCGAGACGGAAGCTGTCGAAGAGCTCGCGGCCGCGCACAGGGAACGCCTCAGAGAAAGACGGGCGGTTCGGGAGGTTCGGGTCCAGCGTGAAGAGGCTCTGTGCGGGGATGTCCGAAGGAGCGGGCAACCCGAGGAAGTGCAGCACCGTCGGAGCGACGTCCGCCAGGCTGACGCCAACGCGCGGCTTCGAAGCAGGCAGCTTCGCGTGCCATAGCACCAGCGGGACGTTGACCATCCAGCCGTTTAAGTAAACGTGGTGCCCCCAGTAGGACTTCTCGCCCAAGGCTTCGCCGTGGTCCGAAAAGAAAACGACCAGCGTGTCTGCGAGCCAGCCGTCTTCGTTCAAGTACTGCATCAGGCGGCCCAGCTCCCGGTCGAAGTACGCCACCTCACTCAGATAGGCATTCTTCTTGCCTCTGCCGAAGGGAAAATCGCTGTGTGCTTGGTATGGGTCATGCGGCGCGTAGTAGTGGACCCAGGCCATCACGGAGGCGCCGTCGGCACGTGCAGCTTGGAGCCGCGTGATGAGGGCATCGGTGGCGGCGGCATCGGTTGGCGCGAAGGCGGTCTCTGCGCCAGGTGCGAGGAACTGTTGGACGATGGGAAGCCGAAACCAACTGACGTCGGGAAGGACGGCGAGCTGTTGGTCGACGTGAGCGCGGGCGCGCGTGAAGATCGTGTCGGGGAGCGCAGGTGAGAGATAGAGCTCCGCGGGGCTCAAGCCGGTGAACGCACTCCCAACAGCGAAGAGGGTGGCTGGATAGGTCGATGTGGCGTGGGTGAAAGAGACGCCGGATTTCGCGAGGCGTGTCAGCTCTGGGGTCACCGGGCGTCCACCGATTTCCATGCCCACGATGTCGTTTCGAAGGGCGTCGACCGTGACGATGATCACATTGCGGCGTTCATTTGGCTCGAGCCCGATCGGCGATTGCTCGACGACGGCCCTGGGCTCCGGGCATGCCTTACCAGCGATAGACCATGTTTCCTCGCGGGTGAAGTGGGGAAGCACGTAGAGGGTCGTCAACGCAGCCGCTCGGCTGTGCGCAACCACTTCTCGCTGACCGGTCGCGACGAGCGCGGGTTCGAAGCGCGAGCCAGCGCCCATCAGCACGCACAGTGCGGCGGCGCCCAGAACGATCGGCCAGTGTCGAGACTCGCGAACGAGCAGGTACACGATCGCGCCCGAGAGGACACCCGCTGGGAAGACCAACTGCGCCATCGAGTAGTCGTACGCCCGGTAGCGCACGATAGCCGCCATTAGCAGCCCGACTGCGCACAGACTGGACGCGATCCAGGCTGCGAGCCGATGCCTGCGTTCGATGCGGGTGCCGAGGATCAGCCACACCCAACCTCCTGCTCCGACCAAACCGAAGGCTGAGACCATCACGATGCGCGCCACGTGGCGCTGTGGGTGAAACATCCATTGTGGGCCCGAAAGCAGGAAGTCGGTGTGCTCCCAGCCGAGGGCCACCCCGAACATGAGCACTGCCGCCGCCGAGGCCCCGATCGCACCTCTAGGCGCGTGGGTCATTCGAGACGCGGCCCCCAACATCAACGTCGTCGGGACCGAGCCGACGAGCGCGAGCCAAAACAACTGACCTAGAAGCGCGATCGATACAGAGGTTTGCGGTAGTAGGCCCGCGGGCAAGAAGAGGGCCCATCCCACATAGGCCGAGGCCCACAAGGTTAGCCCGGGTGCGAGTGACCTATGGGGCATCGAGCTCAGCCACCTTTTCGTCGAGGGCTTGCTCCGTCGCGATGAGCCGCGTCGCCCTTACGGGGGGTTCGACAGCATTGTGCAAAAGCCACCACCGGGGCGTGATCGCGAGCGGGGCAAGGCCCCACGCCTCGATGTCGCGAGCTTCCTTTCGCAAGTCCAGCATGAAGTAGTCCCCGAATTGACGGTACGGATGCCGGGAGGCAAACGCAGCACGCTGCTCTTCGGTAAAGGCATCCAGCGCCGCGACGAAGACCCACCCACTGGCTCCCTGGTCGTTTGGGATCTCGATGCGGGGATTCTGTGACCAACGATGGGTCACGCGATCGAGGGTGATGTCGAAGCGGGGTTCCAGTCGAAGTGGTTTGAGGCTGGTATGCAGTTGGACCCCGGTAGCCCGGTCGGTCCACTCCTTGACACGCTCGGCGAAGCGGAGCTCCGGCCGTCCTGAATCGTAGGTGTCCATCGCGCCGCGTACCGGGGTGAAGAACCACATCGCGCCGCCGACGTAGCGCCCCTCGGGAACGATGTGAACGATGCGGATCGCCAGCGGGATGAGCAGGAGCAACACACTGAGGCTCGCCAAAGCCCCCGCCCGCTCGCGAATCCATCGCGCCATCGCAAAGAGTGACACCGGAACCGCAATGGCCACCGCGGGAAGCACAGGCCAAGCCCAATACGAATGAACGATCGCGCTCCAGCGAAAGGTCCAGTAGTGAATCAATCCCGCGATCAGAAATGCGATGGGCACCAAGTCCCGTGCGCGTGCCGTCCCGCGCGCTGCACGAACGCACCACGTACCGAACCACGCGACGCACAGGCCAAGCACAGGTGCGGTAAACATCAGCTCCGGTACAACCAGCAAGTGCGTTCGAAACCGTCCCCAAGAAAGCGCCCGCCGCGTATTAAACGCCCCCGCCAACTCATCCAAGTTCCCAGTAACCACCTCAACCAACACGAAATGCCCCACAAAAACCAAAACCACCCACCCACAAAACCCAGCGAGCCACAACCAAGAGGGCAGCCTGCCTTTCTCGCCGGACGCCTCCGGCGGCAGTTTGTCCCGCCCCACTGCCCCGGCGCTATCGCCTAGGGTCCATGTCCAGTGGAGGGCTATGCAGGCGGCTATGTAGTAGGCGGGCCAGTCCCAGCTGGCGGCGACGGCGAAGGTTGCCAGGAAGAGGGCGAAGTCTAGGCGGCGCCAGGGAGGGCCGCGGATGGCTCGGATATAGAGATAGAGGGTGAGTAGAGACCAGAAGATGAAGCCGGCCGAGTGGTTGGCCATGTTGGTGTAGATCGCGTTGATTGGGAGGGCTACGTAGATCGCGGATGCAACGAGGGCGTGCGCGTCGTCCCAAAGGCGTCTCACGACCGCGAACAGCATGCAGAGCGCGGCCACGCTCCAGAAGCCCGCCACGAGCCGGATTGACAGCTCGCGGTCGCCGAAAACTTTCACGCTGGCAACGTTGTGTAAGTGCAACGCAAGCGGCGCGTGGGTGTAGAGTTGCTCCTTCTTGGGAGGGACGTTGGCGGTTTCGTACTGAAGCGGGAACACAACGTCCCAACGCAACGTGTTGCGCGCGGCGTTGTGATATGCGGACCCGTTCCAGCCGTTGTGGCCGCGAGTCCATTGATCGGCGACGCCCCACACGGCCAAGAAGACCTGTAGCGCGAGCACTACGGCGAAGGCGATGTGAACCGGCCTCCACCCACCGCCGACGCGATCAGGGCTCATCCCGGGGCAGTATGGCCGCTCGGGCCGAGCCCGTCAGCTTTCGAGAAGCCGGCGCGCGACGACGTGTGCCTGAATCTCATTGGCGCCTTCAAACAGGCTGAGGACTCGCGCATCCACCAACAGGCGGGATGCGGTGTACTCCTCCGCATAGCCATTTCCGCCATGAATCTGGACGTTCGCGTCCGCGGCTTCCCACGCGGAGCGCGTGGCCAAGAGCTTCGCCATGCCTGCTTCGAGGTCGCAGCGCTTCTCCTGATCCTTCTCGCGGCCGCTGAAATAGGTCATCTGCCGGGCGGCCTGGATGCGGACGACCATGCGGCCGATTTTGCGAGCGACGCGGGGGAATTGAAAGATCGGTCCGCCGAATTGCTCACGCTCGGTTGCGTAGAGGATTGCGTCTTCGAGAGCAGCTTGCGCCACGCCCACGCCGCGCGCGGCCGTTTGAATCCGCGCGCTTTCGAATGTGCGCATCAGTTGCTTGAATCCTGCGCCTTCCTCGCCGCCCAGCAGCGAATCTGCGGGGAGCTTGAAGTCCTCGAAGCTCAGCTCGTATTCGCCCATGCCCCGGTAGCCGAGTACCTTGATCTCGGTGCCGGTGAGGCCCTCGTCGACGAATTCCGTTTCGCCTTCGTCGCGACTACGTCGCGTCTTCTCGGCGAGGAACATCGACAGGCCTCGGTAGCCCGGCTCGCCAGCATCGGTGCGAGCCAGGACAGTCATCAAGTCCGCGCGAGCCGCGTGCGTGATCCACGTCTTCTGCCCGTTGATCACATAGCTGCCATCATCCTGCTTTACCGCACGCGTTCCAAGGTGGGCCAGGTCCGAGCCAATGTTAGGCTCGGTGAAGACCGCGGTCGAAAGCACCTCGCCCGCAGCGAGTTTCGGAAGCCACTTCTGCTTCTGCTCCTCGGTGCCGCCACCCATGATCAGCTCAGCAGCAATTTCCGAGCGCGTGCCGAGCGACCCGACGCCGATGTAACCGCGGGATAGCTCCTCGGTGACGACGCACATCGCGACCTTGCTCATCCCGAGCCCGTCGTATTGCTCGGGGATGGTGAGCCCGAACACGCCGAGCTCGCTCATCTGGTCGATAATGTCCATCGGGATCAAGGCGTCCTTGCGATGGATTTCTTGTGCCTGGGGAACGACCTCGGCATCGACGAACTTCGAGAACTGCGAGCGGATCTCATCGAGCATCTCGTCGTCGAACCCGGGGCTCGGGAACCCGTGGTCCCGCGCGTGGGCCGCGAGCTCGATGTACACTTGGCCGCTGGCGTGCTCCTTGGAAAACGCGACGACCTCTGGCCGAAGCACAGTCTCGCGTAGATCCGCCTCGGTGATTCCGAGCTCGCCCAGGCCGATGTTCTCGCATGCGCCGAGGTCGACTCCGCCGACGATCGTGCGGGCGACCTCGCCAACGTAGGCGCGCGCCACCTTGCCCTCGTAGTCTCCGCCCACACGCTCGGCCCATGCAGCCATCTGCCGGCACGCTTCGAGCTCGGTTGCCAGGTACGCGACCGCATGCGCGGCAAGTTGATTCTCGTTCAGCTTCTTCGCGCTGATCCGATCCCCTTCGAAAACGAGTGCCTTCACGTTGTCATGCGCGCGCCGGTAAACACCCTCAATAGCGTCGATGATCTGCTGCATGGCTGCTCCTAACCGTTCGCCATCGCGGCGAGGGTTTCTTCGAAGTTCTTGAGTCCGGGCCGGGGCGCACCGACCAAGCACGCGACAGTGCCGTGGAGCTTGTTCTCGTACATCAGTTGATGGGCCTCGGGAATCTCTTCCCATGTGAAGAGGCGCGTCATGACAGGCTTGACCTTGTCCTGAATGACCAGGCGGTTGGCGCGGCGCGCGGAATCGGCATCCGCGAAGTGCGAGCCGATGATCCTCTTTTGGCGCATCCAAAGGTGGCGCACGTCGAAGTTCAGATTGTAGCCGGTAGTCGCGCCGCAGATGACGATTCGACCGTACTTTGCTGCTAGGAACACGCTGGCCGGGAAGGTCGCCTTGCCGACGTGCTCGAACACGACGTCCGGGCCCTTGCGTTCGCCCAGAATCTCCCAAATGCGCTTGCCAAAGCCCTTGAGGTCGGCGCTGTGCGCCTTCTGTTCTTCAGGGGTCATGTCGTCTTTGTACTGAAGCGCCGGGAAGTCTCTGCGATTGATGACTCCATGTGCGCCGAGCTTCATGGCGAGCTCGGCTTTGTCGTCGCTCGATACGACGGCGATTGCGCGCGCGCCCATGACCTTGCAAAGCTGCACGGCGAACACGCCGAGACCGCCGCCGGCACCCCAGATGAGCACATCTTCGCCTGGTTGGACCTTGGCGCGGTCGACCAGCATGCGGTGTGCCGTGTAATAGGTGAGGCCGTAGCTCGAGGCCTCTTCCCAGCTGAGGTGCGCGGGCTTTGGCAGCACCTGTTGCGCCTGCACCTTGGTGAACTGCGCGAACGACCCGTCGGGGGTTTCGTAACCCCAGATGGTCTGCAGGTCGTCGGTGCCCGGGTTCACGAGATGGTTGCAGTGCAAGACCACTTCGTCGCCGACCGTGTGGCCGTTGACCCCAGGGCCTATCGCCCACACGACGCCCGACGCATCGGAGCCAGCGATGTGGTAGTCGAGACCGTGACCCTTGAGGACGTTGACCGGCTTGCCGAGCCCCGCCCAGACCCCGTTGAAGTTCACGCCGGCAGCCATGACCTGCACGAGGACCTCGCCAGGACCGAGCTCCCAAACCGACGCCTCTTCATGCTGGAACGATTGATTGGGCTCGCCAAAACGCTCCGGGCGAATCACGTAGGCGTGCATCTTCTTGGGCACGGCGCCTAGCTCTGGGACTTGACCGACGGGGACGATATCTGGACGTTCACTCATGTGTTCCTCACGGTGTTTTGCCGAGCGCGGTTACATACTCTCGGCTCAAGCGTTCGCAAAGGCTCAACGGCGTTTGTCCGCCGTCGAGGTCTCGTTCGGCGCGGGCTTTCAG
>Ga0164313_10003246_pt1 | contig 14515 bp, 14 predicted proteins | sample GuaBasSedimGuay4_FD_113735 | JGI IMG/M metagenome (GOLD analysis project Ga0164313, IMG submission 113735) | Subseafloor sediment microbial communities from Guaymas Basin, Gulf of California, Mexico - Guay4, Core 4569-4, 0-3 cm | ecosystem: Environmental > Aquatic > Marine > Hydrothermal vents... | reverse complement strand
GACACCTCCTATCTATATACTCTAGCATACCTGCTAGAGCCAAGAATACAAGACACACTAGAACAACCAGGGAAAATCCATGCAGGATGATCACTCGGTCTAGTTGAATGCCAAACTTCAGGGCCACGCGTTCTCGGCCGAGGTCTCCTCCGAGAGCAAGCTCTCGTCGAAGCCATCGACCTCCAACGCTGCGCGCCTGCGGCGCGCCGGCGGGCTACATTCGAGCGGCAGGACGCCGTCGAGCTCCTTTTTTCCCGCCCCCACCCCCCGCCCACCCGCCCTCGGAAAGCCACGTTGGGCTACGCCCACCGCGACTTTCCGAGAGGTAGGAGTGGAAAATGGCAGTCGAGGCTGATCGTGGTGTGTCGACGGTGCAGGAAGCGGATAACGTGGCGAGCACAGCCAGGTTCTTCGTGCCGGAAGAATGCCGGACGATCTGCCATTCGTGGTCCTCGCAATGAGGGCCTCCGCGACAGCGACGCAGCGAAGCGAGGCTCTGAGTGGAAGGTGCAAGCAGGGGGTGGGTTGGTGGATCCGGCATCCAGCATCGAGCATCCGGCATCGCGTGGGTGGGCGGAAAATCCGAAATCCGAAATCCGAAATCCGAAATCGACCGTGGATCGTCTTCGATTCTGGTCTACCATGGCGCCATGAAGGTGTACACGCGAACGGGCGACGACGGTGAAACGTCGTTATTGTCGGGGGGGCGGGTGCGTAAGGATGATCTCCGGGTTGAAGCCTACGGTACGGTCGACGAGCTGTCGTCGCTTGTGGGGCTCTTGCGGTGTGAATCGGTCCCTGAGGACGTGGCGCAAAACCTGATCGAGGTACAGCGGTCTCTTTTCGCGGTGGGTTCTTCCCTTGCCGATCCGGAAGGGCGAACGGGACACGAACCGGAATCGTGGGAGGTCGGACGGCTCGAAAACTGGATCGACGCCATGGATTCAGAGCTCCCCGAACTGCGGGCCTTCATCTTGCCCGGTGGCTGCCGTGGCGCTGCCGTCGCTCACGTCGCGCGGACGGTGTGCCGGCGGGCGGAACGGAGCGCCACCACCCTGGCCACGACCGAGGCCGGAGTGTCCGACGGTGTGCTGCGATACCTCAACAGGTTGTCGGACGCTCTTTTCACGCTTGCCCGTTTTCTCAACGTACGCTCCGGGAACCCGGAAGCCGAGTGGCATCCCGGCCCAAAACAATGATTTCGGCGCCTACTTGGTACAATCCTCCCCTCGTGGAGGGGCCCACTCGATGCAACGCCTGACCATAAGTGAATCTAACCTCGAACAGCTCTTCGGGACGCGGGACGAGAACCTGCGCTACCTCGAGGAGCGTCTCGGCATTTCGGTGAGAGCGAGGGGTGCTGAGGTCCAGCTCAGCGGGGACGAGCAAGCGGAGCGAATCGCCGCTCGTCTTCTGGCCTCACTCGATAACATGCTTTCTTCTGGCGGTGTGATCACCAAGGAGGAATACCGCACTGGCGTGAGGGTGCTCGAGGAAGACTTGGAGATCGATCTCGTCGAGTTCTTTCTCGACGCCTCGATCCCGGGATCGCTGAAACGCTACGTGATGCCGCGGAACCTGAACCAGCGGCTGTTCATCCGATCGGTCTACTCCTATGACTATGTCTTTGTCACCGGTCCGGCGGGAACGGGGAAGACATACCTCGCGGTCGCCCTCGCCGCGGCTGCACTGATGGACAAGCAGGTGCGGAGAATCGTGCTCGTGAGACCGGCCGTGGAGGCGGGAGAGCGGCTCGGTTTCCTGCCGGGGGACTTGGTTGAGAAAATCAATCCCTATCTGCGCCCCGTCTATGATGCCCTGTACGACATCCTTGGCTACGACAAGGTGTCGAAGCTGTTGGAACGGCAGGTGATTGAAATTGCACCCTTGGCCTTCATGCGAGGGCGCACGCTGAACGACGCTTTTATCATTCTCGACGAAGCTCAGAACACGACTCACGAGCAGATGAAGATGTTCCTGACGAGGATGGGCTTCCACTCGAAGACGGTGATCACGGGCGACATCACTCAGATTGATTTGCCGTTTGCGAAAACGTCGGGTCTGGTCGAGGCATTGCAAGTGTTTGATGGGGCTGAGGGATTTTCGTTCATCAAATTTAACCATCGCGATGTCGTTCGCCACCCGCTGGTTGAGGAAGTTGTGGACCGGTATGCGCGTTGGGAGAAGAAAGCGCATGCAGGGGAAGTCGAGCGGTCATGAAGGGCAATGGAAAACAGCCGGCCGAGAAAGCCCCGGTTTCCCGCATCCAGCGCGGCCTCGAGGATCGTGCGGGTTGGTGGGATGCGCTCCTCGATCGTCCCCTCCTGTGGGCCGTCATAGCGATCATCGGGTGCACCTGGCTGATGCTGCCAAAGGTCGGCATCGGACCGCCTGACTGGCAGCCGGGCGATGTTGCCAGCTTTGACCTCGTGGTTCCTTACGACTCCACCCTGCCGGACGCGGCCGCGACCGAGACCGCTCGTCAGGAAGCCCGTGACGCGGTGATTCCTGTGTACGACCTCGAGCCTCGCCTCCGGATAGAGCTTGAAAACGAGCTCCGCATTTTGTTTGCCGCTTGCCGCGATCGGATGGGCGCGACCGGTGACGAGGTCGCCGATCTGGCGGCGATCACCGACTTGCGTGCAACCGAATCGGTAATGCGAATCCTCGATTCGTCCTCCTGCTCGGATCGGCTCGAGGAGGTTTTGGTCAAGGTTGTCGACGGGGTATTCCGGGACCGGATCGTGGATGATCGCAGAGGTCTGGAACATCGCGGCGAAAAGGGTATCGCGCTGAGAGACCTCTCCACGGGGCGAGAGAGAACCGTTCGGATGGATGAGCTGTCCGAGGCCGTCGATCTGCGCTCCGGCCTCGAGCAGGTTCTCCAGGCGCGCCTGCTCGAACAGCCGGCCGTTGCGCGCCGGTGGATCGCACCGGTTGTCGATTTCCTCGAAGCGAATCTCGGGCCCAACCTGGTCTTCAGTCGCGGCGAGACGGCTCAGCGCCAACGAGCAGCGGCGGAAGGCGTGGTACCGCGCTCTCGAGGCCTTCGGCGGGGACAGGTCCTGATCCGTCGCGGGGACACCGTTACTGACGAGGTCGCTGACACGCTACGGGTGTTTCGCGAGCAGCGCCGTGATATTGCGTCGACGGCTCACGTCGCAGGGATCGCACTGCTCGTCGGAATGATGTTGGCTGGATGGTGGCCGGTGCTGCTCCGGTTCGGCGGGCCCCTGGAGGCCAAGAGCCGCCTGTCCATGATCTACATATTGGTCCTTCTTTTCACCCTCTCGGACCGCCTCGGCTGGTTCATTGCCAACGCCGTCGCCTTTAACGCCCAGGGACAGGCGATGTCGACGGCGGAAGCCTATCTCTGGGGTTTGCCGTTCGCCGCCGGGCCCGTTACGGTGTTGGTTCTGTTGGGCATGCAGCCGGCGCTCCTTTTCGCGGTGTGCGGGGCCGGTATCGCAGGAGTGTTGCTCGGAGGTGATTTCTCGGTTGCGGTCTATGCTCTCGCCTCGGGCGTTGTCGGCACGCTGGCCGCCGAACGGTCTAGAGATAGAATCTCGTTGAGCCGTGTCGGCCTTCTAGTGGGAGCGGCCAACGTGGTGGTTTTCCTCATCCTCGAGCTCTATCGGGGAATGCCGGACCCGCCCGGGACGGTGGGCTTGTCCGCGATCTTCGCATTCGTCGGTGGGCCAATTTCGGTGGGACTTGTATCTTTTCTCCTGCCGGCGCTCGAGAGTGCGTTCGGCATCACCACCGACACCCGTTTGTTGGAACTCTCGAATCAGAATCTCCCGCTTCTCAAGCGGTTGTCTCTCGAAGCGCCGGGGACGTACCAACACTCGCTCTCAGTGAGCAATCTGGTTGAGGCCGGCGCAGACGCAGTCGGTGCGAACGCCCTGCTCCTGCGAGTGTGCGCTTACTATCATGACGTCGGCAAGCTGGTGAAACCCGAGTACTTCGTGGAGAATCAGCGCAACGGCAATCCGCACGACGCTCTCCTTCCATCGATGTCCGCTCTCGTCATTCAGAGCCACGTCAAGGAGGGCCTTGAGTTGGCTCGTGAGGCGAAGCTGCCGCTACCGATCCGCCAGGCCATCGCGACTCATCACGGCACGAAACTGATCCGCTACTTTTTCAACAAGGCCCTGGAACGCAATGGGGAGGAGAAATCCGAGGTCCGTGAGAGCGACTATCGTTATCCAGGCCCCAAACCGCACACCAAGGAGCTGGGCATACTCCTCCTGGCCGATGCGGTCGAGGCGGCTGCCCGGACCTTGGACAACCCAACGCCGACCAAGGTGCAGGCGATGATCAGCAAGATCTTTTCGAACGCCCTCGAGGATGATCAACTCGACGAGTGCGAACTCACCTTCTCGGAGCTCGACAAAGTGGCGTCGGCCTTCCTATGGGTGCTCACCAACATGTATCATCATCGGATCGATTACCCCGGCTTCGATTTCAACAGGAGGCAAGACGCTCGTGACTCGGGTCCAAATGAGGTGGGAGAGAAGGCCGTCCAAACCGGCGGCTGAGGCGTTGCGGCGAGTGATAACCGGATGTCTGGAATCTCTCGGTTTGGAAGACTCGGAGGTCCACGTGCTGATCGCCGGGGATGACCGGTTGCAGCGCCTGAACGATCGCTACCTTGGCCGAAACCGGCCGACCGATGTGCTGTCCTTCCCGGATGGCGATCTGTTGCCGTCGGGCAGGGTCCTTCAGGGTGAGGTCGTGATCTCGCTCGACGCCGCGCGCCGGCAAGCAGAAGAGCTCGGACACGATGAGCTTCGAGAGCTTTCCGAACTCGCCCTGCACGGGGTTTTGCACCTCGTGGGCTATGATCATGAGAGAGATCAGGGCGAGATGGACGACATCGAATTACAGCTGCGCGAGGAGTTGTTGGCATGAGTTCGGAATTCGCAGCCTGGTTGGTTCACCCGGTGACCCTCGGACTTGCGGCGGCCGCGGTGGCGGCGCTCTTTGTGGTGATCGAGCTGCTGCTTCGATCGTTGTCCCAACTAGGTAACGTACGTTTTCAAGGGATTCTCGAGGAGCACCCGGAGCTGTTCAATAGCGCCACTACGGTCCACGTCTCGCGACTCATAGATGTGCTTCGATGGATTCAGCTCGGATGTCTCGGCCTGCTGTGGCTGGTGGTCTTTCGTTTCCCCGGCCTCGAGTCCGGTGCCGCCGCCGCCGTTGCATTGGCGCTGCCGATAGTGCTCGTAGTCGCCGCCCGATCCGTGGTTCGGCCACTGTCGGAGGACACCGCCACGGTGTTGCTCCGTTCCGTTCGGCCTCTCGCCTCCCCACTGGTTGGGTTGATGGTGCGTGTGAGCCCGGAAGTGTCGGCGCCGCCCGCCGAAGATGAAGAGGAGGAGGCGAGTGAGGCCGAGATCCAGGCCTACCTCGAGGCCGGCGAGGCCGCCGGGATCTTCGAGGGAGACGAGGGAGAGATTGTCGAGTCACTGGTGGATTTCTTTGACACCGTCGTGCGCGAGGTCATGACCCCACGGACGGAAATGATCGCCGTTGCGGATACCGACAGCTACCGGGAGTTGCTCGAGGTCTTCGCCAAGACCCACAAGAGCAGGATCCCGGTCTACCACGAGACCATCGATCGGATTACCGGTGTCGTGCACGTGAAGAATCTCGTAAAACACGGCCTCCGGGGTGCGGAACCAGGTGTGGCGGATCTCGCCCGCGAGTGCCTGGTAGTGCCGGAGAGCAAGGAGCTGGGTGAGCTGTTGCGTGATTTCCAGCAAGAGCGCCAACAGTTGGCGATTGTCGTGGACGAGTACGGCGGCACCTCGGGGTTGGTGACCCTCGAGGATATCCTGGAGGAGATCGTCGGCGAGATCCAGGATGAGCTCGATCCCAGAGAACCGCCCGATTGCCAGGAGTTGAGCCCGGGGGTTTACAGATTGCAAGGCCGAGCGCCCCTCGAGGTGCTCGAGGAAGTATTCGGAATCGAGGTCGCGGAGGACGATATGGACACCGTCGGTGGGCTGGTGTTCGCCCGTCACGGTACGGTTCCGGCCGCCGGGACCGAGGTCGTGGACGAACCTCACGGCCTCCACTTCAACGTCGACGAAATGGATGAACGGCGGATAGTCAGCGTGACTGTTAGACGCGCCGATGAGCTGGGAGAGGGAACCGATGAATGAGTTCTCAATTCTCAGTTTTGAATTCTGCCTAAGCCCCGCGACAGCGTTCGGAGAGTGGGCGGGAATTGAGCATTGAGAATTAAGAATTGAGAATTGAGAATTGAGAATTGTCCTGGTGGTCGAGGAGTGGAGGAAAATCTCGGATGGTCAGCTCTGACCCACGTAGCGGATATGTTGCTTTGGTCGGCCGCCCGAACGCCGGTAAGAGCACCTTGCTCAACGCGCTGATCGGCGACAAGGTGGCCATTGTTTCCGACAAGCCACAGACCACCCGCAACCGCATCATCGGAATACTCAACGAAGAGCGGGGACAGGCGGTCTTCCTCGACCTGCCCGGGGTTCACAAACCGCTGCACCGGATGAACGCGCGCATGATGCAAGAGGTGCGCTCGGCGCTGGAGGAGGTGGACGTTATCCTCCACCTGGTGGACACGTCGATCTCCTGGGGGCGCGGTGAGGCGTACCTCTTCAACCTGCTCGAACCGGTGCGGCCGCCGGTGGTCGGGGTTCTCACAAAGATTGATCTCATGCGTGCCAAGCAGGATCTATTACCTCTCATCTCTCGCTACCAAGAGAGGCGACCGGAATCGCCGGTGGTGCCGATTTCCGCGCTCGAAGGTGACGGTCTCGGAGGACTCGCCGGCGAGGTATTCACCCTTCTGCCGGAGGGGCCGCCACTGTATCCACTCGATCTGGTGTCAACCCAGACCGAGCGTTTTTTCGTCGCCGAGGTCGTGCGTGAAAAGCTCCTCCACAAGACCCGCAACGAGTTGCCGTACACCACAGGGGTCGTGGTTGACCTCTTCGACGAGAGCGACAATCTCCTCCACCTCGAAGCCGTAATCTATGTCGAGCGCAAGAGCCAGAAGGGCATCGTCATCGGCAAGGGCGGAAGCATGATCCGGGCTGTCGGCCAGGAGGCTCGCGAAGAGCTCGAGCGTATTTTCGGGGCCAAGATCTACCTCGGGCTGCGGGTCAAGGTACACCCGCGATGGAGGGACGACCCGAAGGTGCTGCTGGAAATGGAACCGGGGAGGGTGGACCTCTCGGAGAGCCTCGGTGATCCGCCGGAGAATGAATCGTGAGAATTAGGAATGAGGAATTAGGAATTAGGAATGTCGCCCACCCACCCTCGAAGTACTGGGAAGGGGGGATGGTAATTCCTAATTTGCGATGTGTGGGTTGGTGAGTTGGTTGCGCTCGACACTATCGTCGTCTTTACTGCCGACGGGTGCCCTCACTGTGCGGCTCTGTGTGCGGACTTCGACAGGCGGGGGGTTGTCTACCGCGAAGTCAACCTCAGCCGCGAGCCTGACGAGATGAAGCGCGTACGTGATGTGAGCTGGGAGCACCGCCTGCCGGTGATCACCGATCACGAACGCGTCTCGATCGGTTTCCGCGGCGGTTCCTCCACCTTCGCCGAGCTCGGCCTGGAGTAAAGCCCGCGTCCGAGTCCGCACCCCTGCGACCTCGCACGCTGCGCGCCTGCGGCGCGCCGGCGGGCTGCAGCCGAGCAGAGCTGCAACCCCCACCTTTCATGGGATCGCGCCGATTCCGGACCTCTGGCCGCGTTTTCCTCCCTCCACTCGATCGGGACGATCACGAGATCTGTCCCTCCTCGCTCCAGTCGGAGAAACGCACCCAGAGGCCCAAACTCGGCGCGATCGCGAAACCTCCGCTACGCTCCGGTTTCGCGGGGCGCGCTTCTGTCCTGTGACCCCCAAGGTCGGCGTGGCAGCTACAGCGCCCATGGCGCTGTTGCTCCGGGCCTTTGCTGCGGCCCGCGATACGCGGCCATCTGGCGCGCGCAAGCGCGCACCAGCTGACCACGTCTCGCGGCCCTCGCGACGAGGCCCTCCGCAACAGCGCCACGCCGACTTTGCCTTCCCGGTTGAGAACCGAGGCTGTAGGACGTCAAATCCGAAATCCGAAATCCGAATTCATTCCTCGTCCTCCGGTCGCGTCCGCAACGCCTTTTTCTGCGACCGTCGGTATTTGGACTCGAGCCGTCGTCGACGTTGCGCCTTCGACACCTTGGTGGGGAGACGCGGTTCCTGCTCGGCGAGGGCCCCGGCCAGCAGTTCGGCGAACCGCTCGATTGTGGCCCGCCGGTTGGCCTCGCGGCTGCGGTGGCGCTGCGAGGACACGTGCAGTACATAGTTTTTGGTAATCCGGGTGGCTAGCCGCTCCTCGATCCGGTTACGCTGATCGGTGGTCAACGAGCTGGAGGTGCGCACATCGAAGAGCAGGCGCACCTTGGTTTCGACCTTGTTGACGTTCTGGCCGCCGGGGCCCGAGCTGCGAGAAAACTCGAAACGGAGCTCGCCGTCGTCGATCGCGACCTCGTCGTTGATTCGGACCATGGGTTGATTATCGCGCGAACTCCGATTATTCCAACGTTTCATGCCATTTGGACAAGAGCGCGGGGTACTGATCGCTATCGCTATCGGAATCGCTATCGCTATCGAACGGGGTCCTGTCAGTTCTGTGTTTCGATACCGATTGCGATAGCGATACCGATTGCGAGGACGAAATCAGACACGGAGATGAGGACAAAAAACCCCGCCCAAGATGGACGGGGGAAAATTCGAAATTCGAAATTCGAAATCTTCTACAGCAGACTTTGGATCTCCTCCTCGAGATGTACCTCGTCTCCCTCCTCGAAGCCGAGGTGGAAAAACATCACCTTGCCGTCTCGACCGATCAGGAACGACGACGGATAGGCGCGCACCTTGAAGAGGTTGCCCACGATCTCCGCGTCACCCTCGGCATTTTCGAGCATCGTGTACGTGAGGCCCTTCTCCTCGATGAATTTCGTGGCGCGTTCGGTGTCTCTCTTGCCGTCGACGGCGATGATCTCGAAACCCTGGTCCCTGTACTTCTCATACAGAGGCTGCAGGCGTGGCAACTCCACGCGGCAACCGCCTCACGTGGGGAACCAGAAGGCCAGCAGCATCACCTTGCCATCGCCGACCTTCGACAGGCTTACCGGGTTGCCTTCGTAATCGGCGAGTTCGAAGTCATCGACCGAAGTTGCCAGCTCGCTGCGAGTCGCCCAAAGGAACTCTTCGAAGCCCCCGTTATCACCGTTCTTGGCCGCGTATGCTTCGCGAAGGTAGGGTTCGGCTCCGGAACCGTCCTCGCCGAAGAGAGTCTCGGCACCGAGGAGTTCGATGGCGCGATCACTTTCGCCCTCACCCAGGGCCGCCCGTCCCCAGAAAGAGTAGAGCGGGGTGTTGGGCACGCCGAGGTAGCTGACGCTGCCGATTGCGTCGGACTCGGTAAAGCGGGCGAACGCGAGTTCGGTGTCGCCGAGGTTGTAAAGCGCCCACCCGTCGTAGGCAAGGGATAGGGCCTTGCGGCGCTGAACGCGCGACGCAATTTCCTCATCGGTAAACTCACGGTCCGGGTAGTCGGTACGGTAGATCTCCGGCGTTGCCAACTCGGATGCCGCCAACGCATGCTCGTCCGCCACCATCCATTCCTCGAGATCGGTTGCGGTCTCGGCCACGGACTGGTGCTCGTTGAAGGTGAGCGGCCGCACCGCGCCGAGGTCATTCGCAACCTGAGCGACGTCGAGAGGAACGTCCACCGAGTCGGAGAGGCTCAACAGTTCCATGCTGACCTCGAAGCGCTGATCGGGGGACTCGATCCTCTCCAGGGCGGCGGACACGATCTCGTAGGCCCCGCCGGGGTCCTCCAGGTCGTTTCCGCGGTAGTAGACGATGGCGCCGGCCATCGAACCGCTGTACTCGGTGTCCGGGAACCGGGCCAGATAATCCTCCGCGAGCTCGGTCTTCGCCTCCGAGGTCTCGGCTTCGGACCAGGCGGCCCTGAGCACGCCAAATGCCTCCTCCGCCGGATCCGTTGCCTGCTCCTGTTTCGCACAGGCGCCGGCAAGACCCAGGAGAACGCACAGGGTCAGAATTATTGCTCTTCGCGACATATGCCCTCCTTGTTTTCGCGCGCTATTTTCTCATTTGCGCGCCCGTGCAGTATACGCTGAACCGCACCTCCCGGTTTCCGCTTCCCTGTCAGATCCCGTGCCCGCCCGCCGTCCGCGGGCAGGGCCCGCGGCCACGCGGCCTCGGCCGATGTCCCCTCCGAGAGCAAGCTCTCGTCGGTGCCGTCGACCTCGCCCGCTGCGCGCCTTCAGGCTTCGCCCTTCGGGCTACGCCCGGACAAGTCGGCGCGCCGGCGGGCTGCATTCGAGCGGGGGGACGCCCTCGAACTCCATTTTCCCGCCCCCACCCCCCGCCCTCGGAAAGCCAGGTTCCCCGTGCTAGCGAAATGCATGCCTTTCTCGGAGTTCCCAGTCGGCGCGCCGCTGTTGCGGAGGGCCTCGTCGCGAGAACCGTGAGACGTGGTCAGCTGGTGCGCGTTAGCGTGCCAGATGGCCGGGTATCGCGGGCCGCAGCAGAGGCCTGTAGCAGCAGCGGCAGGGGCGGCGAAGCCGCCGCGCCGACCTCGGAGGCTGAAGGACTGAACCGGGCCCCGCGGCGCCGAAGCGTAGCGAAGGCGGAGCGATCGCGCCGCCGATGGGCCTATGACGGCGTTTCTCCGACTGGAGCGAGGAGGGACAGATCTGGTGATCGTACCGATCGAGCAGAGGGAGGAACACGCCGTCATAGGTCCGGTGCCGGCACGATCACAACAAAGGTGGCGGGCATTGAGGGGGAAACGGAGACGGGTAGGGGGAGAACGGCTATATTGCCTGTTATGAAAATCGGTGACAGGTGGTATCGGACGATATGGCCGTCTGACGATGGGCTGGCGGTTGAGGTCATCGACCAGACGCTTCTGCCCCATGTCTTCGAGGTTCGGAGGTTGGAGAATCTGGAGGCTGTGGCGGAGGCGATTCGCTCCATGCGGGTACGAGGGGCGCCGCTCATCGGGGCCACTGCCGCCTACGGAGTGGCGCTGGGCCTTCGCGATGACCCCTCGGATGACGGGTTGGACGAGGCTGTTGAAGCGCTGGCCGCGACCCGGCCGACGGCGTCCAATCTTGCGTGGGCGCTCCGCGAAATGGTCGCGGCGGTCGGCAAACTGCCGGCCTCCGAGCGGGCGGATACCGCCTGGGCCATGGCGGCGCGAATCTGTGATGATGATGTCGAATTGTGCCGGAGACTCGGCGAGTACGGGCTCACTCTCCTCGAGGATTTGGCGGAGCACATCGGAAGCCGCCCTCTCAACGTGTTGACCCACTGCAACGCGGGTTGGTTGGCCACCGTCGACTGGGGGACGGCCCTGGCGCCGGTCTACATGGCCCACGACGCGGGAATGGAAATTCACGTGTGGGTGGACGAGACACGTCCGCGCAACCAGGGAGCGGCACTCACGGCGTTCGAGCTTGCGGCCCATGGGGTTCCCCATACCCTGATTGCGGACAATGCCGGTGGCCACCTCATGCAGCACGGTAAGGTCGACTTGTGTCTGGTGGGAACCGACCGCACGACCGCCCGCGGCGATGTGGCGAACAAGATCGGTACCTATCTCAAGGCACTCGCGGCCCACGACAACGGCGTGCCCTTCTACGTTGCACTGCCGTCCCCGACCATCGATTGGGAGGTCGGTGACGGTATTGCCGAGATCCCGATCGAGGAGCGTCCACCGGAGGAACTGACCCTGGTGCATGGTCGGACGAGTGATGGGATGCTGACTGCTGTCGAGATCGCCCCGCCGGGCTGTCCCGCAGGGAACTTTGCTTTCGACGTGACGCCGGCGCGGCTGATCACTGGATTGGTGACCGAGCGCGGCATTGGGAGCGCCTCGATTGAAGGCCTTTTGGCGTTGTTTCCGGAGCGTCGAGACGTCGGGAAAAATTCCACATGACGGAGGCGGTGCATCGTCTGATCACGCGATGGACGCCGGGCGTCTTCTGTCTGCTGACGGCCCTGATCTTCGGATCCGGCTGCAGGTCTGCGGCTGTTCCGGGAAACGAGCCCCCGCCATGGGACGTGGCCCGGGCCGAGGTGATTCGCTGGCGGTCGGACGATCCGTCGTTTGGCCAGGATTTTGCGCTCGAGGCGTCGGGCCTCGCTGCGTCGGAGCACGAGCTCTACGTACCGTCAGAAAAATACGCCCGTCTCCTGCTCATCGACCCGGAGGCCGAGCCGCGGGCGAGGATCCTACGGCTCGAGGTGCCGAGGCGCTCGGAACTCGAAGGGATTGCCGCGGTCGATGGCGGCGTGCTTCTGTGCGACGAGGCCCATGCGGCGGTGTACGAGGTGACGATCGGGGAGGATGACCGGGAGGCCGCGGGCCGCGAGCGTGAGCCGCTTGTCGCCCGGGAGCTTCCCCTCGATGGAGTTGACGTCGAGGGTGGCAAGATCGGCTTCGAGGGCATCGAGGTCGGCCGTAACAGCACCTGGGTGTATTTGCTTCTCGAACGCAGCGAGACCGATGCCGGGGGCTGCGTTTCGCGGATCTACCGTCTCCGCCGGCAGGGGGGGCGCTTGACGGCTGACCGCGACCCCCTGGATATCGAGCTTCCGGACTGTACCTGGAGGTTAACCGGGCTGGCCTGGTGGGGTGAACGGATGATCGCGCTGAAGACCCAATATCCGGGAGAGCGATATGAGGTTGTGGCCGTTGATCTCACTACCGGTGCAGCTCGGGTGATGCTCGACCTGACGGTGCTCCTGCGGGCACTCGAAAAGGAAGGTTGGAGCAACAACGTCGAAGGGATTGCCGTTACCGAAGATGGAGCGCTGTGGCTCGTATCAGATAACGCCGTTACCGGGATCGTCGACGATTCACTACCGCCGCCGAGTGGATCTCGTGCCTTGCTCCTGCGCATCCCGCCTTCGACGGCGACATTCGATGTACAATAAAAAGGACAATGTATTCCCATAAGTGCTGCCAGGCGATGTGGCAGGGGAAGAAACAGGGGAGACGGTTTGACGGACCTCATGCAGTGGCCACTACCTGCCATTCTGGCGACCCTCTTGGTGCCGGTATTGGTTGTCATCGTAGTGGTTCTGTTGATGGCTCTGCGCCGGGCTCGCGCGGCCCGGCGAGAAGTGGAGATTGTGGCTCGGGAGGACAAAGAGGCCTCGACCCGGAGATTCCGGCGACTCGAGCAAGACTTGCACTTTTTAGTCGACTTCTTCCGCATCTTTGCCCGTTTGCTCGGAGAGATGCACGCCGAGCGGCAGGTGCGGATGATCCCGCACGCTCTGCTCAGGGCGGTGGTCGAAATCTTCGGACCCGAGGTGGCGACGGTGCTCGTCCGGCGCGGCTCGCCCAGCGGCAGCGGCAGTAGCAAACCAGAGGAGCTCCCGCGGCTTTCGGTGGTTGCCCTCCATTCGACCAGGGGTTCCCTGCGAAAGGGCATGGAATTTCAGTTTGGCGAGGGACAGGCGGGAATGGTGGCCGAGCGGCAGCAGGTGATGGTGCGCAGGGATTTCGAAGAGGACCAAGTCGCCATTTACCAGCGCTCCCAGGTCACAGTCGAACCCAAGTACGACATCATCGCGCCGATGGTGGCCGGCGGAGAAACTCTTGGTGTTCTGGCCATCTCCCGCCCCGATCGCCACCACGACAGTGAACGAGACGTGCTCGAGATGATCGCTCGCGTTGGCGCGTTGACGTGGAAGAACGTACAGGCCTACCGAGATAAAGAGGTCGAGGCGGAGGTCGACAAGCTGACCAGGATTTTCAACAAGGGAGCGCTCTTGCGCCGCTTGGGCCTGGCCCTCCACGAGGCCCGGCAAACTGGAGTCAAGACCTCGATTTTCATGTTCGATCTCGACAACTTCAAGGTCTACAACGACACCAACGGTCATCTCGCCGGCGACCGGCTGCTCACGCAACTGGCGCAATTGGTCAAGGAGACGGTGCGCGCCGATGACGTCTTTGGGCGGTTCGGGGGCGAAGAGTTCCTGCTCGTGATGCCGAATCGGAACAGTGCCCAGGCGTTGACCGTGGCCGGTACGATTCGCAAGCGGATCGAGGAGTACCCGTTCGAAGGCGGTGAGACCCAACCGCTGGGGCGCGTCACCATCAGTGGTGGAGTCGCGTGTTTCCCGGATGATGCGGCCGAACAGGTCGAGCTCATGCAGGCGGCCGACAACGCGCTGTATAAGGCGAAGGGGGACGGGCGCAACCAGGTACAACGGGCCGACGAGTCCGGCCTCAACCCAATCGAGACGCAGTAGCGCACCGGCTCGGATACCAGATACCAGATACCGGATACCAGATACCAGATACCAGATCGACTCATCTGCAGCTTGACATCATGAAGATGTAGATTCACGATCTCGCTGCATCCGGCATCCGGCATCCGGCATCCGGCATCCGGCATCCGGCATCCGGCATCCGGCATCCGGCATCCGGCATCT